>TARA_R110001583_G_scaffold163880_1_pt1 | contig 30935 bp, 28 predicted proteins | sample TARA_R110001583 | Tara Oceans TARA_R110001583 (sample SAMEA4398432) | marine metagenome | biome: Polar Biome; feature: [MES] marine water layer (ENVO:01000295) within the mesopelagic zone...; material: water (ENVO:00002006), including particulate matter (ENVO:01000060) such... | reverse complement strand
AGATCCTAAGTCTAGCGTGTCTACCAATTCCACCACGCCCGCTTAATTATTGTGGGTGCAAATATACACAATAGTTTAAAAATGCAAAGGAGTTATTGATATTTTTTTACCAATTTAATCCAAATAAAATTGTGTAATTTTGAACATACTAAATAACAATTTAAATGGAAAATATAAAATCATATGTAAGTGAACACAAAGATCGTTTTATCAGCGAACTTATTGAATTACTTAAAATACCTTCTATTAGTGCTGACACTGCTTATAGTCAAGATGTTATCAATACTGCTGAATCAATTAAAGAATCATTATTAACTGCTGGTTGTGACAAAGTTGAAATTTGTGAAACACCTGGTTATCCTATTGTTTATGGAGAAAAAATAATTGATACAGCATTACCTACTGTTTTAGTTTATGGACATTATGATGTGCAACCAGCAGATCCTATTGAACTTTGGGATTCTCCTCCTTTTGAACCAGTAATTAAAACAACAAAAAAGCATCCTGATGGAGCAATATTTGCTCGTGGTGCTTGTGATGATAAAGGTCAAATGTATATGCATGTAAAAGCACTAGAATATATGACCGCTACAGGAAATTTACCTTGTAATGTAAAATTTATGATTGAAGGTGAAGAAGAAGTTGGATCAGCTAGTTTAGCTTGGTTTGTTGAACGCAACCAAGGAAAATTAAGTAACGATGTTATTTTAATTTCTGATACTGGAATGATTTCTAATACGCAACCATCCATTACTACTGGATTGCGTGGTTTAAGTTATGTTGAAGTTGAAGTTACAGGTCCAAACAGAGATTTACACTCTGGATTGTATGGTGGAGCTGTTGCAAACCCAATTAATATATTAACAAAAATGATTGCTTCCTTACAAGATGAAAACAATCATATCACCATTCCTGGCTTTTATGACAAAGTAGAAGAATTATCATTAGAAGAAAGAGCTGAAATGGCAAAAGCTCCTTTCTCTTTAGATGCTTATAAAGAAGCTTTAGATATAAATGATGTTCATGGGGAAGCTGGATATACAACTAACGAAAGAAATTCAATTAGACCTACTTTAGATGTAAATGGTATTTGGGGAGGTTATACTGGTGAAGGTGCAAAAACTGTAATTGCAAGTAAAGCTTGTGCTAAAATTTCAATGCGCTTGGTTCCTAATCAGGTTTCACAAGAAATTACTGATTTATTTCAAAAACATTTCGAAAGCATCGCTCCAAAATCTGTAATAGTAAAAGTAACTCCACATCATGGTGGTGAAGGATATGTTACACCTATAGATAATATTGGTTACAAAGCAGCTAACAAAGCTTATACTGAAACATTTGGTATTTCTGCAATTCCGCAACGTTCAGGGGGAAGTATTCCAATTGTTGCTTTATTTGAAAAAGAATTAAAAAGTAAAACTATTTTAATGGGATTTGGATTAGATAGTGATGCTATCCACTCCCCAAATGAACATTTTGGAATCTTCAATTACCTAAAAGGAATTGAAACTATTCCATTATTTTACAAGTACTTTACTGAAATGAGTAAATAAATTAAAAAAGAGGCTATCTGAAAAGTGAAATTTTCGTCAACCAGAACCTGTCTGCCGACAGGCAGGCTAGTCTAGAATGACGAGTTTTAAAACTTTTTAGAAAGCCTCTTTTTTAATTACCCTCTCCAATACAAAGATTTTCTCATTAAAATCAGATTTAATTCCTTTACTTAATCATCATAATTATAATATTTTAACCTATGAATTTTGAAATTATTTTTCAAAAACACAAAATTTAGGATAAACTCCGAATAGAAGTTAGTAGAATGATATAAATGAATTAATTTAAAACGTTATGCTTATTTTTAGCAGACGCGACAAAACCCACATTTGTTTAAGATAGCTTTTAGTTGTACTTTTGCCGACAATGAAAAATAAAATTCACGAACAAAATAACGAAAGGGTATTTACTGCTTATAATTTGGTTTTCAGAAATCAGATGGATAAGTTCGTCCCTCCCGGCGTTTAACTACCTACCTATTACTACAATATCTTATTCATTATTCATTTAAACTATATTCTTTATGTTTTTAAAACTAAAAGTGGTATTGGTGTTTACACTTTTACCTTTCATTTCTTTATTTGCTCAAGATAAGCCAGAGGTTCAAGTTGGGGGCGCATTACGCTATAATTATAATCTTTCTTCGTGGAAAGATGGACAAAAAGAACGCGGTGGTGATTTTGGCTACGATGTTTTTCGTATAAATGCCAAAGCAAAATACAAAGGAATTAAATTGAATGTCGAGTATCGTCTTTATTCTGAAGGCTTTGGTGGCGGAATGCTAAAGCAAGGTTGGATCGGATACGATTTTACTCCTGAAAATAACCTTCAAATAGGTTTAACACAAGTACCGTTTGGAATTACGCAGTATAATTCTCACAATTGGTTTTTTAGTATTAATTATTACGTAGGTTTAGAAGATGACCACGACATGGGGATTAAATACACCCACAGCGGTGAGAAATGGGAGTACGCGTTGGCCTTTTTTAAAAATGCGGAGGAGATGCGTTTTGGAAGTGATTCAGATATGTCCAACAGCCGATATTCGTACGACGTAGGTTCGTCAAGTGATGGATCGTACCGAAACAAAGAAGTTAATCAGTTTAATGCTAAAATTATACGTAAATTTTCAAACGGCTCAATAAATCACAAAATTGGCGCTTCTGCTCAATATGGAGGCATTTACAATATTGACACAAAAAACACGGGAAATCAGTATAGCCTAGCTGCCCATTATGAGCTTACAGCAGGGAAATTTGATTTAAAAGCGCAAATATCAAAATACAAATACAATACAGAAAACCCTACGGGTGAAAACAATGACGTTATAGCAATGACTGCCTATGGATATCCATATATGGTAGCATCGGAAGCTACCACCTATACATTGGGAGCTGCCTATTCCGTACCTGTAGAATGGGGTCCAATTTCGAACCTTCAATTTTATAATGATTTTGGTCTTATTGCTAAATCAGTTGATAGCTTCGAAGATTCTCTTATGAATGTTACTGGGGTATTAGTTAGTGCAGGAAATGTTTATACCTACATTGATTTTGCTGCAGGAAAAAATCAGCCTTGGTTGGGATCTGAATGGACCAATGCCTTGGCTAAAGGAATTGCTGACGCTAACTGGGAGATGCGCTTCAATATTAATATCGGGTATTACTTTTAATTAGAAAAATGAGATGTTATGGCGGATAAAAGAAAAATAAAAATCAAGGTTGAGGACTTAACCCTAATTTTCGGAAAACGTAAACGTGAGGCCCTTTCACTACTTGAGAAAGGGATTTCAAAAGAAGAAATTCTGAAGAAAACAAAATGTACTGTTGGAGTCAACAAGGCTAGCTTTGAAATTAAGGAGGGGGAGATTTTTGTTATTATGGGTTTATCGGGCAGTGGAAAATCTACTTTAATCCGCTGTTTGAATCGACTTATCGAACCTACAGCAGGTAAAGTTTTTTTCAAAGAACATAATATTACCAGCGAGACAAATAAAGAACTATTAGAAACCAGACGTACAGAAATGAGTATGGTTTTTCAAAAGTTTGGTCTCCTACCACACAGAACAATTCTTGAGAATGCTGCTTTTGGATTAGAGATTAGAGGAGAAGAAAAGCAGGAGCGGGAAGAAAAAGCCAAACAGGCACTAGAAACCGTGGGGTTAAAAGGTTATGAGCATCAATACCCTTCGGCAATGTCAGGAGGTATGCAACAGCGGGTAGGTTTGGCACGTGCCCTAGCAAACGATCCAGAGGTTTTACTTATGGACGAAGCGTTTTCTGCACTCGATCCACTTATTAAATCGGATATGCAGGATGAGCTACTGGAAATACAAAGTAAATTGCGTAAAACCATTGTATTTATTACACACGATTTAGATGAAGCCATTAAAATTGGTGACCGTATTGCCATTATGAAAGACGGTGTTGTGGAACAAATTGGAACAGCAGAAGATATTTTAACAGCACCGGCAACAGAATATGTTGAAGCTTTTGTTGAGAAAGTGGATCGAAAAACGATTATTACGGCTGAAACTCTCATGTTTAAAAAGAGTACGTTGGTTCAAATGCCCAAAGATGGTCCCAAAGGATCCATCCGTAAGATGCGTTCAGTTGGAGTTGATGTTCTTCCTGTAGAGGATGAAAACAGAAAATTTCTTGGCTATGTATGGTTGCAAGACCTTCTTGAATTGGAAAAAGAAAAAGAAATTTCTGTTGAGAAAGCACTAAAGACAAATGTCCCTAGTGTATATAAATACTATTCCGTAGAAGATATGTTACCTTTGATTACAGGAACTAAATACCCTCTTGCTGTTATAGAGGAAGTAACTGGGAAATTACTAGGTCTGATTACTCAAACTTCGTTGATTATTGAAGCTACGCGATTTGGAAAAAAAGAAATAAGTGAACTAAAAGAACGAGCAAACGAAATGTAATATGGAAAAATTAATTGATCTTGGTACCTATATAGAATCCGGAATTAATAAGCTGGAAAAGAACTTTTCCGGATTGTGGGGAGCTATTGATGACATAATCTCGTGGACTGTTGATAGTATGAACGACGTATTGCTAGGTATTCCTTTTTATATCATTATTGCATTTGTAGCCTTAGGGGCTTATTATGCCAATGCTGGGAAAAGTGCCTTTAAAATAGAAGGATTAAAAAAAGGTGCTGGAATGACAGTATTTGTCATTTTTGGATTATTGTTGATTTTCGCAATGGGCTACTGGAAAGAATCCATACAAACAACAACGTTGGTTATTGTTTCAACCATAATTGCCTTGATTTTTGGTATTCCACTGGGAATTATAACTGCCCGAAGCAAAACAGCTGATGTAATTATTCGGCCAATACTTGATTTGATGCAAACTATGCCAGCCTTTGTTTATCTAATTCCGGCTATTTTCTTTTTTAGTGTAGGAAATACTCCCGGAGTTGTAGCTACTGTGATTTTCTCGCTCCCACCGGCCGTACGTTTAACAAGTTTGGGAATTAGAAATGTAGCATCTGATGTGATCGAGGCAGGACGTGCTTTTGGTGCAACCGAAAAACAAATTTTATTTAAAATACAATTACCTTTGGCAAAACCAACTATTTTGGCAGGAATTAACCAGGTAATACTATTGGCTTTATCAATGGTGGTTATCGCTTCAATGGTAGGAGCGAAAGGACTGGGAAGTATTGTTTACCAGGGAATTCAGCAAAACGACATTGCAAAAGGTTTTGAATCAGGATTAGGCATAGTGATATTGGCCATAATTTTAGACAGAATCACACAAGCTATCGCAAAATAATAATTAATAATATTAATCTATAAATATAATTATGTTGAAATTAAGAAACTTAGGAATCTTACTTGTAGTTGTACTACTAACTGTTTCAGTTAGTTCATGCAAGAACAGTGGAAAGAAAAAAGAAACAAGTGAAAATAAAAAAGAAATTAGCATCTTTTACCCAAATTGGTCTGAAGGAATTGCGTTCACTTATTTGGCAAAAGCAGCACTTGAAGCAAATGATTATGACGTGGCTCTAACCAATCTGGCACCAGGCTTAATATACGGAGAATTGTCAAAAGACGACTCAAAAGGTGATGTATTTCTTGATGCATGGCTTCCGAATACACACAAAGATTACTGGGCAGACTATGGTGATAAATTGGTAAAATTAGGCGAATCGTTTAGCGAAGGCACAACTGGTTTGGTTGTTCCTGCATATGTTACCATTAACTCTATAGAAGAGTTGAACGCCAATAAAGATAAATTTAATAGTGAAATTATTGGTATTGGCGGTGGCGCTGGTATTCATGCAAACACGCTTAAAGCAATAGATACATACAAACTCGATTTCGAACAAATTACATCAAGTGGACCTGCAATGGTAGCAAGTCTTGAGAAGGCAATCAGAGATGAAAAATGGATTGTAATAACCGGCTGGAAACCACATTTCAAATGGTCACAAAACGACTTGAAATATTTAAAAGATCCTAAAGGTGTATACCCAAAAGATGCCTGCACAATTATTTCACGAAGAGGATTTGAAAAAGACCAACCCAAGGCTGCTACTTTTTTCAGAAACTTTAACCTTGAAGAAGAACAATTGGCCGAACTAATGATGGCCATTAAAAGCAAAGGAGAAGAAGCAGGAGCTACGGAATGGTATCAAACCAATAAAGTATTGGTTGATTCCTGGATGAAATAATCTGGAAGTTGAAACCGTAAATTAACATATAAAAGGAGCCACATTAATGAAATGTGGCTCCTTTTATTTGTTTTAGCTAATGAGATTTTTGTTCAGTTATTGTACATTTCAAAACTGAAATTTTTAGTAAATGCGACTGAGCAGCAAATTGTAGCACTTATTTAGACAGACTTAATACCTGTCCAATACTAATTTCATTAGAATTTAATTCATTTAAATTTTTAAGTTCTTCAACAGTTAAACCATACTTTTTTGAAATTGAATATAGCGTATCTCCCTTTACAACAATATGATTTACGCTATTGTTTTTAACAATTTTTTTAAATGGTTTTCCTAAAATTTCAGTATCATAATTATGTAAATTATACTTTTCAATAATTGCAATTAGTTTTGCTGGGTATCTTCTATCTGTAGCATAACCAGCAGCACTTAATCCTTTTGCCCAGCCAATATAATCACCTTGTTTTAGTTTGAATAATTTTGAATATCGAGAGCGCCCTACCAAGAATAATGAATGATCTTCAAATGATTTTGCCGGGTCTTTATATTTTCTAAAACATTCTCCTTTTTCATCATCGTCATGATAAACTTTACCTCCAACCCAACCCTTATGGCATTTTATTCCAAAATGATTGTTAGATTTTTGTGTTAACACACTATAACCACTGCCTGATTCTAAAATTCCTTGTGCCAAGGTTATACTTGCCGGAATATTATATGTTCGCATTTCTTCCATTGCAGTTCCATTAAAACGCTTAATATACTCAATGGTTCTATTTTGAATTGGAGTAGTTTTAGTTACAACAACTTTTGATTTTTCTGTTTTGCGCTTTATAACTATTTCTGTTTTTGGCCTACTTGCTTTTTGAGCAACCTTCTTTTTAGATTTACAACTTACCAATAAACCGATAATTATTAAACTATATAAAAAATATTTTATCTTCATTTTACTCAATTAGGGGTATGTTTTTCTTTTTCAATACAACATTCATTCCATCAACTCCTTGTAAACCTCCGGTATGAATTGCTAATATCTTTGTCTTTTCCGAAAAATAATCATTTTTAATTAAATCAACAATTCCAAACAGCATTTTGCCTGTGTAAACAGGATCTAAAGGTATATTCGTTTCTGCTTTAAATTTATTGATAAAAGTAATTAATTCTTCTGATACTTTTGCATATCCACCAAAGTGATACTTAGTATTTAAACTCCAGTTATCATCTATTAGTACATATTTTTTGATTTCATTTTGAAGAAAATCTCCCTTCAAAGCAGGAAACCCTATTACTTTTTGCTGTGATTTTAATGAATTTATCAATCCTGAAATTGTTCCTCCAGTTCCAATTGAAGAACAAATTACATCATATTTTGAGTCTTCTTCAGTTAAAATTTCTTCACAACCTTTTACGGCATATTTATTAGTTCCTCCTTCAGGAACCAAATAAAAATCACCAAATTGTTCTTTTAAATTACATATAAATTCTGAAGTATCTTTAGCTCTATATTCACTTCTTGGTACAAAATGAAACTTCATATTATGTTCTGAAGCAAACTTTAAAGTTGGATTATTTTTTAAAACATTTTCTAAATCATTGGCTAGTTCGTCTCCTCTAATTACGCCAATTGTTTTAAAATTATACAATAATCCGGCTGCAGCAGTTGCAGCAATATGGTTGGAATAAGCTCCACCAAAAGTTACAATGGTTTCTTTATTTTGATTTTGAGCTTCCTGTAGATTGTATTTTAACTTTCTATATTTATTCCCAGAAATAAATGGATGTAATTGATCTTCTCTTTTAATAAACAATGAAATTCCTTTTCCTTCTATTTCAGAAAAGTTAACTTCTTGATTGATGCTATTTTTTGTTTCTAAGAACAATTTTCAATTTTTTCATCAAGCTCAGACCATTCTTCCATTAAAGTTTCTACCTTATTCTTTTTCGCTTTGTAATTCTCAAAAAAGTTTGGTGCAGCAGAGGTTACTTCATAATCTTCTCCTAAAGCTACATCCATATCTAAAATTTCTTTTTCAATAGTATCTATTTTAACTTCAATTTTAGAAAGTAGATTTTTCAATCTTTTTATTTTTTTTTCATCTTCTCGAGAGAGTATATGACTTTCTTTTTTTGAAGTGTCAGGTTTTTTCTCTACAATTGTTCTCTTTTCTGCTTCTCTCAAATTCTCTATTTGGTGCTGCTCCAAGAAAAAATCAATATCTCCTAAATACTCTTTAATAACTTTATCTTTAAACCCATAAACTGTAGAAGATAATCCTTGTAAAAAATCTCTATCATGAGATACTAAAATAAGAGTTCCATTAAATTTTTTAAGAGCTTGTTTTAATACGTTTTTTGAAGCTATATCTAAGTGATTTGTTGGCTCATCCATAATTAACACATTAAATGGTGTTAATAATAACTTACATAAAGCTAACCTATTTCGTTCTCCTCCAGATAGTACTTTGGCTTTTTTATCAGCAGCTTCACCACCAAATAAAAACGCACCTAACATATCTCTAACTCTTGCTCTGTTATTATCTGTAGCTGCATCTTCCATAATTTCTAAAACCGTTTTTTCGGGTTCTAAATATTCTGATTGATTTTGAGCAAAGTACCCAATTTCTACATTGTGTCCCAATTTTAAATGACCACCATGAGCAATTTCACCAACTAATATTTTAGCTAAAGTAGATTTTCCTTGTCCGTTTTGCCCTACAAATGCAATTTTGCTATTTCTTTCAATTAGTAAATCTACATTTTCTAAGACATGATTATCACCATAACTTTTGGATAAATTTTCCGCTTCTACAATAATTTTACCGGGATCCTTTGACGCTTGAAATCTTATATTCATAACAGCGTTGTCATCGTTATCAACCTCTATACGTTCAACTTTATCTAATTTTTTTATTAATGATTGAGCCATGGATGCTTTATTGGCTTTGGCTCTAAATTTATCTATTAATAATTGGGTAGCTTTTATTTCTTTTTCTTGGTTTTTTTGAGCTTGCAATTGTTTTTCCTTAATCTCATCGCGCAACAATAAAAATTGAGAATATGGTTTTTTGTAATCGTAAATTTGACCTAAAGATATTTCAATAGTTCTGTTAGTTACATTGTCTAAAAACATTTTATCATGCGATACTAACACCACTGCTCCTGGATAATTTTTTAAGAAATTCTCCAACCAAATAATTGATTCAATATCTAAGTGGTTGGTTGGCTCATCCAATAATAAAATATCATTATTCTGTAATAATAACTTTGCCAATTCTATACGCATTCTCCAACCTCCAGAAAAAGTATCTGTTAATTTATCAAAATCCTTTCTTTGAAAACCAAGTCCTTGTAAAATTTTCTCAGTATTTCCTTTATAATTATACCCTCCTAAAAGCTCATACCTATGCGAAACATCGTTTACAGCAACCATTAAATCATGATAGTACTCACTTTCATAATCAGTTCTTTCAGCTAATTCTTTATTGATTTGCTCAAGTTTGAACTCTAACTCTTTAATTTCCTCAAATGCCTGATATGCCTCTTCTAAAATGGTTCTTCCTTCAACAAAATCAATATCTTGACGTAAAAAACCTATTCGTACGTCTTTATCAAAAGCCATTGTTCCCGCTGAACTCTCAATATCTTTAGAAATTACTTTTAAAAGTGTAGATTTTCCAGCACCATTTTTCCCTATCAACCCAATTCTATCTCCTTTATTCAACTTAAAGGTAATTCCTGAAAACAGATTAGAACCTGCAAAAGAAACCGTTAAATTATGTACGTTAAGCATTCTTATTTTTATAATTAAATGTAAATTTGTGTTTTTCTGTAAAAACATGCAAACTTACTATAAAAAAGTTTGGCACTCAATTAAACTTTTTATTTTAAAAATTTACTGTATTCTTGAAAAATCAAAATTGAAAATGTTAAAAAAAGGAACTAAATTATACAGTATATTATTCAACAAATGCCCGAAGTGTCATGAAGGAGATTTTATGGAAGAAAAGAATATATTAAAACTTCATAAAGCTTTTAAAATGCATCAAAATTGTCCTAATTGTAATTTTAAATATACGATGGAACCTTCATTTTTTTATGGTGCTATGTACATTAATTATGCACTTACTGTTGGATTATCTATACTTACTTTTATAATTGCCACACTCCTTTTTAACTTAAGTTTACTTGAAAGTTTTATTCCTATTGTGCTTATTTTAATTTTAACAGTTCCTATTACTATACGACTATCAAGAATAATATGGATTAACCTTTTTGTTTCTTTTGATAAAACTAAGAAGGTAAATCAAAACGATCAATAGACAATTCTCTATCTATCGGTATATCTTGTTCTAAATGATTATATAATGCTTTAGAAGCAATTGGAGCAATCATTACTCCACGTGTTCCTAATCCATTTAAAACAGCTAAATTTTGATGTTTGGGATGTTTACCAACTAACGGTCTTCTATCTTTAACAGTTGGTCTAATTCCGGCAGTATGATCAACAATAGTATATGGAACTGTAATAAATGAATCTAGTTTTGAAACTAATTCCTGTTTTCCTTCTTCTGTTGGATTTTTTGTTTTGTCTTTCCAATTAAATGTAGCCCCAACTTTAAAATAATTATTACCTAAAGGAAGTACAAAAACAGCTGCTTTAATTAAAAAATCTACATTTAATTCTGGAGCGTGAATTGTTATTAATTCACCTTTGGCTTCTTGCATTGGTAAATAATTAAAAAAAGGGTTTTTTAATAAGCCAAAGCCTTCGCAAAAAATAATTTTTGTTGCATTTATACCTTTATATTCAATATTGTTTTCCTTAATTACTAATTTATCATACTCAAAACTTTCAATTTTTAGTACGTGATTTTCTAATAAATAGCTTCTATAATCCTCTAATAGTGTTTTGGTATCAATTCTACCAGTATTGGTTAATTTTCCAAAACCGTAATTAGCTAAAATTCCTTCAAATTTCTCATTAATTATTTCAGGAATCATATACTTAGAAAGTGCAGGTTTGTCCGTTGCTATAAACCAATTATTTTGTTCTTCAACAGATTTAAATATTCTATAAATATCTACCGGGAAATCGTATTTTTTTTGAAATTTTAATTCTAATTCTTTATAAAATGGTAATGCTATTTTTAACTGCTCAATTGCATTCCAAACTGGTGTAAATCGTTTTAATATAACCGGATTATACATTCCGCCAGCTACTATTGAAGAGTTTTGCGAATTATCTTCAAAAACAATAAAACTTTTATTGTTCTTTTCTAACTCCTTTGTAAAAGCTAAACCTGCAAGTCCTAATCCAACTATAATATAATCTACATTCATATCTATAAATTTACTTTTTAAACAAAAAAACTCCTGCTATTAGCAGGAGTTTTTTTGTATTCTATATTTTAGGAATTTAGTAATTCCACATATCTAATTCTTTATTTCGAATTTCATCTTTTATCTTATTAGATTCAAGTACTTGAAACAAAGCATTGCCTTTAACATACTGAGATACATCTCTATTTCCATAGATATTTTCTTCTCTATAAATTATTGAGTTAAATCTTCTAGCATTTAATATATGATCAAATGATATTGGATATGCAGCATTTTTTTTGTTGAAAACCTTCATATTATGAAGGGTATTTCTTGCATCAGGAAACCAAACCCAAAACAAGGCTAATTGTTCATTAGGGTCAACATCTCCTCTTCCCATTGTTTGCACATCTGGTGCTACTGGTGCTAGCGCAAGTAATCTATATTTTAATTCTCCTTGACGTTTATCAAAATACCAAAGTCCTTTAACTTTAAAACCTTGAATATCTTGAGATGTTAGGTTAATTTTATCAATATATTCAGCTATGTTCGTGTTCCCTGCATTTAATTCATCAATACCAGCTTCTGTTGTGTCAACCCTAAAAAGTTTACTCCTTATTTCAGCCTTCGTCATTTTAGCTGTAAAATACGAATCATCATAAATTTCAGTTATTACATCACTCTTAATACCTCTTAATAAAGTATCAAATAAAGAGCGTCTATTTCCAGAAACACTGGTAGTGTCAACAGGATAGTACATTGGTAAATTAATACGTTCATTTAAATCTATATATTCCCAAACTACTTTAGACCATAAAATATCTCTATCATCAATATATCCATATTCTAATGGTTTATCATTATCAACCGCTAATTGCTCTGCTGTTTTTTCGCCAATATTAGAAGGGTTTTTCGCATTCAATAAATTTGACTGTGCGTACGTTGTGGTGTATAACACAAATGCCAAAATGAAAATTCCAATATTTCTCTTATTCATCATTTAATTTTTATTTTATTGAATTTCTATACTTACCGCTGAAGCTTCTTTAATTTTATATGTAGTGTTACCAACTAACGATGATTTTATAGCAAATATTGTAACTACATCACCCCTTTTAGCTTTTGCAATTGCTTTTTTAGCTTGAGCGTTCATTTTATTACCATTAACTACAACGGCTCCTTGACCCGGTACTTTAACTGTAAAACCTGAAGTTCTTAATACTAAATCAAAATCAAAATCTGGTAATACTGCCCCAACAGTTGAATTTCCTAAACTTGTTTTTGGCATTATTACATAACCTATTTGCTTTCTTATACTTCCACTTGGTGCAGGAATACCTTTAATTCTAAAGTTTTGAGAAGTACTAACTGTTTGTCCGTTTGGAAGCTTTCCAGAAACAGAAATTTTAACTTCTTTTCCAGAACCTGGTGTCATAATATATTTACCTGAACCTGTTGCTCTTTTAAGTCCAACTCCATTTGCTGTAACTAAATTATCAGGAATTCCAGGTATAGATATTGTCATAGGGTTTGGCACTCCCCTATACACAACATTCATTTTATCCGCTGAAATAACTGCACTATTTGGTTTTGGAATAACGGCATATGAACTGTTAATTTCAATAGGTATCTCTATTCCTTTTTCAGTAAATATAAATACACCTTTAATATCTCTTTCTCCAACACTTCCTGCTGGAAAATCTAATAAAACTTGACCAGCTTGAAGATTTTCTCCTGATATTTCACGTCCATTAACTTCAACTCTCGTTGGTTTTAATTTATCATCAACTTTACCCAAAACAATTTTACCTTTAAAATTTTCACCTTGGAAAAAAGCAGTTTTTTCAGGAATTACAATTGCTTCATATTTAGTCATTGAAACATCACTCTCTAATTGACCTCCTAAGAGGTTTCCAAATATTTCAGATTGAGTTGTTGAAATATCAGTTTGCATAGATGTTAAATTGGTAATTGTAGATATTAAAGGAAAACCTTCATATCTATTATTTAGCCAAGGTTGTTTACCATCTTCGGTCTTTTGGTCAGATGTATCAAATCGGTTTTGAATTGTTAAAGCAAGTGGACTATTTTCTCCTATAATTTCAATTATTGCAGCTTTATATCCATTAACATTGTCTAAAAACTCTTGTCCCTCAGCAGTAAAACCGTCACCTACAAAAAAGTGTTCGTTTACATTATCAACTTTATCCATTGTCTCATAGTCTTTTACATCTTCTTGCCCTTCAAGAAATAATGACTTTTTAGTATCTAAATAATCATTAAATGACTTAGACAATTCATCAACTTTTTTAGCTTTTAAATAAAGTGGTTCATACTTTTCTTTTTGTTCTCCAGCTTTAGTTGCTAAATTAGCAAGAGTTGTAGTGTTTTTTTTAATTGCAGTTATATTGTTATCTGCAAGTTTTTCATTCATATATCCAAATGCAGAAAGTACTTCTTTAGACATTTGCATTGCTATCATTGCAATGAAAATTAAGTACATTAAGTTTATCATTTTTTGCCTTGGTGACAATTTACCTGAAGCCATACTAATTAGTTTTTTTGGTTAATAATTAAGGTCGATAATTAACCATTTAGTTTTTAGTTGACATCGCAGATAACATACCTCCATAAACATCATTTAGTGATGAAAGGTTTGTTGCTAAGGATTCCATTTGTTCTTTTAATTTCACTGAGTTAATAACAACTTGATCGTTAATCTCAGCCTGTCTACTTGAACTTTCTAATTGCACTTTATATAAACTATTTAACGATTCCATTTGAGCAGCTGCCATTGACATTTGCTCGCTATACCTATTTGTAGCAGCTATAGAATCTACCGCCGGAGCAATATTTTCTGCAGCTCCTTTAAAGTTTTGAATACTTTCTCCTAAGCTTTCCATTAAACCTACATCTAATTTAGCTTCTTTAAGCATTGTATCTAATTTTTGAGAAAGTAAGCTTTGTGATTCTCTTGCATCATTTCTGTCTTTATCTCTTTCTTGTGCGCCTGATAATTCAGGAAAAACTAAAGACCAATCTACATCATCATCAACTGAGTCAAAAGCCGAAATAAAAAATACTAAAGCTTCAACAATCATACCTATTGATAACATCAATCCACCACCAGCCCAGTGTTGGATTTTAAATAATGCTCCCAGAATAACAATTGATGCTCCAATTCCATAAGCATAATTAAATATTTTTTTTGTATTTCTTGCTTGTGCCATGATAGTAATTTTTTAAGTTTGGGTTAGGGTTATTTTAATTTCCGTTAATATTAGTTCCTAAGAAATCTTGTACTGTTCTAAATCCAATATAACTTCTAGCAGAATCTGAATATTCAAAATCACGAGTACTCACTTGTAAGAAATATGCAACATCCTTCCAAGAACCTCCTCTAATAATTTTTCTATGATTTTTAGTGTTTTCTACATTTGGATTCATTGTTGAACCAATATAGTATGAAGCCTCATTATATGCTGTATTTGTCCATTCTGAAACATTTCCAGCCATATTATACAATCCGTAATCATTTGGATTATATGATTTTGCTTCCATTGTATATAAAGCACCATCTACCGCATAATCACCTCTGCTAGGCTTAAAGTTTGCTAAAAAGCATCCTCTATCACTAGTTGTGTATGGACCTCCCCAAGGGTATGTTGAATAATTTAAACCACCTCGTGCCGCATATTCCCATTCGGCTTCAGTTGCCAATCTAAAATAAGGGACTGAGCTAGGTTTCTTTTTTGAACGTAAAAAATCATTTTTCTTTTTTGTTCTCCAACTGCAAAATGCTTTTGCTTGGCTCCAAGATACTCCTACAACAGGATATTCATCATAAGCTTGGTGAGAAAAATAATCTTGATGCATTGGATCATTATATGAATAGTTAAAATCTTTTACCCATACTGTTGTATCAGGATATACAGCAACAGGTTCTTGTTTAATAAAATCCTTTCTTTCTCCTTTATTTCTTGCAGCTGATTCAGTGTCTAGCCACGCGTAATTAAATATTAATTTTTTTGTATCCAAAATTCTTTTACCATTGAAACTATTTTCAATTGGCACATACATTGTATCCATTACTTCTGAATAATATTCATCTGGAAAATCACTTGTATCCCATAGTAAATCTTCTTCCCAATTTAATGACCTTCCTTGTAATGGAGAGTTTACATCCCCTAAACTACCATAGTTATTCATCATATACTTTTGGTAAGGCGACATTCTAGTTGTATCTGGGTTTGAAAACTGATAATCTGGTAAAATTATGTTTGTATCATCAGACATTAATTCCGATAGCAAAGCTAATTTGGTTCTTACAATTGAATCTCTTACCCAAAATACAAATTCTTTATATTCTGAATTTGTAATTTCAGTTTCGTCCATGTAATATGGTCTAACAGTAACTGTTCTTGTTGGGGTAGTTAAAGAACCTGCTATATCTTCATCTTCCTTACCCATTGTAAATGAGCCTCCTGGTATTAAAACCATTCCTAATGGCTTTTTGGAATGCCACTCACTTTGTGACTTTTTACCAACTAATTCTCCTTGATCATTAGAGCTACAGCTATATACTAATAAAGCTAATAAAATATATAATGATATTTTCTTCATATTAATTTTCTTCATCTTTAGGCAAACCTATTACTTATTATTTAAAAAAACAATATTTTCTTTAATCTGTGTAAAACACAAAAAAATGTGTTTTAGTATGTATAAATACATTTATTTATACTAATTTTTTTAATGTCTTTATCCATCTTTCAGGGATTTCCTGATTGGTTGCGCTTACATAATCTTGATAAGTACATGGTATTAACGCATGTCTCTTAAATTTATTATTAGCATTTAAATTAATTTCCATCCACCAACGACCGCTCTTATTACTTTTATAAAAATTTAATAATTGATCTTCAATTGGAACTATATATTTTTGATAATTATCTTTTAATCCAAAAGGGTAATCTTTAGCTCTATAATTAACTCCTTCAACAAAATACCATATCATTTGTGAAATTAATTGTGCTGTTTGAGTTTTAGTATCAAATTTAGGATTGTATTCAAAGATACCAAATGATGTTACTTTATCACTTATACCTGCATATCGTGAAATAGCACAAATTTCAGCACCTGTAAATCCATTAGGTGTTGCATTATTATTTGCAGGAGCATCGGCATTTTTAATTGAAGATAAATCTATACTTACAATATCTGCATCACGCATAAGTGGTTCAACTATTTGCATTGAATTTGAAACTTCACCTAACCTATAGGTATCAAAAAACAAACTATCCAACAAATCTATTTCTTCCTGTGAATTAAAATATGTTTGGTAGCCTATATTGCTGAAATTAAATAAATTATTTGGCTGATTCATCACAATTTTGCTTAGGTAGGATTGTGAAGTTAATTCATCTTCTATTGAACCTAAGTCAAATTTATTGTCAACAGCAACAATATTTACCGTTTGTTCAAGCGTGTCATAAGCTCTATAGTTAGCGTATGTTAGATCTTGTCCTCCGCCTATTATAATAGGAATAATTTTATTTTTAATTAAATAAGATAACAAATTTCCTAAAGCAAAATACGTATCTTCAATTGTATTTCCTTGTGATATATTTCCTAAATCAGCAACGCTAATTGGCCAATTTCCTGGGTATAACTTATATAATTCTTTTCTAATTTCATTTAAATTAGAACCTGTTTCATAGTTTCCAATAGAAGCTCGTCCTTCTTCAACACCTATTATTGCAATTTTTTTAGTTGCTAAATCTGGAAAACCATGTGCTACAGTGTAAATATCAATACATTGACCAAAGGTTTTATTAGACTGCATTTTGACTTCCGTCAATAAAGCTTCATCAACAGGATTAAGATATTCGAAATTCATTATTTGGGGTTGTTATCTTCTTCGATTTTTGAGCAAGTTAATAAAAAAAATTATTTTTTAGTTGTTTTAGGCTTTGTTGTTTTTTTTACTGCTTTTTTTGCTACTTTCTTTTTCGGTGTCTTTTTTGGAGTCTTTTTTTCAATAATACCTTTAACCTCTTCTAAAGTTAATTTAGTTGCGTCAACAGTTTTTGGCAATTCAATTTTTAGTTTTCCTTTCAAAATATTTGATCTACCCCAACGTGCTTTTTCAACTCTTATCCCTTCCTCTTCCCAGTTATGCAGCACTTTTTCAATGTCTTTACGCTTTTTATCTTCAATTAACTCAACAATATTTTCTTTTGTTAAATTATCAAAATCGTATTTTTTATTCACATTAATATAAATCCCATTCCATTTTAAAAACGGTCCAAAACGTCCAACTCCTTTTTGAACTGGCAAATTATCATGTTCGGCAATAGGAGCATCAGCTTTTTGCTTTTCCTGAATTAATTCAATGGCGCGATTCACATCAATTGACATTGGATTTTCATCTTTTGGAATTGAAACAAACATGGCGTCATATTTAATATAAGGTCCAAATCGTCCGTTTGAAACAATAATATCTATATCTTCATAACCTCCAATAGTTTTTGGAAGTTTAAATAAGTCCATTGCCTCTTCATACGTAATAGAATTTAATGTTTGCCCAATTTGTAAGCTTGCAAATTTCGGTTTTTCTTCATCTGTAGCTTCCCCTATTTGCACCATTGCTCCAAATCGTCCTAAACGTGCATATACATTTTTACCACTTTCTGGATCTATTCCTAACAAACGCTCTCCTTTTGCTCTTTCAGCATTGGCAGCAACATCTTCAACAATAGGATGAAAATTAGTGTAAAATTCCTTAATTCTTTCAATCCAATCGGTTTTTCCTTCAGCAATAGCATCAAATTCAGCTTCTACTCTAGCGGTAAAACCAAAATCTAAAATGTTTGAAAAATTGGCTACTAAAAAATCATTTACAATATTCCCTATATCTGTAGGAATTAATTTCCCTTTATCTGAGCCAACCTTTTCTGTTAAGGTTGCTGAGCTTACTTTTTGATGTTCTAATTTTAACTGTGTGTAATTTCTATCAGTACCTTCAACAGTTCCTTTTTCCACATATTCTCTACGTTGAATTGTTGAAATTGTAGGCGCATAAGTTGATGGACGACCAATACCTAATTCTTCCAATCTTTTCACCAAAGATGCTTCGGTAAATCTGTAAGGTGCTTTTGTATAACGCTCTGTAGCAGTAATAAAATTATTTATCAGCACTTCATTTGCTGACATTTTAGGCAACATTCCTTCTTGTTCTTCCTCTTCGTTATCAGTACCTTCTAAATAAACTTTTAAAAACCCTTCAAATTGTATCATTTCTCCATTTGCGGTAAGAACTTTGGAATTATTGGAGTTTGATATTTTAACATTCGTACGTTCTAATTCTGCATCACTCATTTGTGAAGCAATAGTTCTTTTCCAAATTAAACTATACAATCTATCTTGATCAAAATCAACTGAAACAGCCTGTTGACTCATATTCGTTGGTCTAATTGCTTCGTGAGCTTCTTGAGCGCCTTTAGATTTGTTACTGAAATTTCTTGGTTTGCTAAATTCCTTCCCGTACGAAGTTGTAATTTCTTCTTGGGCATCATTTTTAGCATCTTCAGATAAATTTACGCTGTCTGTTCTCATATAAGTTATGAAACCTGCTTCGTACAAACGTTGTGCAATCATCATTGTTTTAGCAACTGGAAAACCTAATTTTCTTGAAGCTTCTTGTTGTAATGTTGAAGTTGTAAATGGTGCAGCTGGTGATTTTTTCGCTGGTTTTTTCTGAAGGTCTTCAACTTTAAACTTTGTATCTATACATGAATTTAAAAATGATTCAGCATCTTCTTTTGTTTGAAAATTCTTTGGTAATGAAGCCTTAAATTTCTTTCCTTCTTCGGTTAAAAACTCTGCAATCACCTTATACGAAGGTTTCGTTTTAAAACTTTCTATTTCACGTTCTTTCTCAACAATTAAACGTACTGCAACAGATTGAACTCTACCCGCAGATAAACCACCTTTTATTTTACGCCAAAGTACTGGCGACAATTCATAACCTACTAACCTATCTAATACTCTTCTAGCTTGTTGTGCATTTACTAAATTATAATCAATATCTCTTGGGTTTTCAACAGCTTTTAAAATTGCTTTTTCAGTAATTTCGTGAAAAACGATACGCTTAGTCTCAACATTTTTCAATTTTAACTGCTCATATAAATGCCAAGCAATTGCTTCTCCTTCACGATCCTCATCCGATGCCAACCAAACCGTATCAGCCTTCTTGGCTAAATCTTTTAATTTTTTCACTAACGCTTTCTTATCAGAAGGCACTATATAATTCGGCATAAAATCACCATCAACATTTATTCCTATTTCTTTTGAAGGTAAATCTGCAATATGTCCAAAACTGGATTCAACTTGAAAACCTTTACCTAAAAATTTCTCTATTGTTTTTGCTTTTGCTGGTGACTCTACTATTACTAAATTCTTTGCCATAAATCTTTTCTTTTTACACAAACCACACCTTATATATATATGCGATTTTGGATTGCAAATGTATATAAGATTTTTAAAACTTATCAAAAACAATTTATAAAAAAATAAAAAAACAGGCTGTAGAGCCTGTTTTTACTATAAAAAACTATTTTTAATTTAGATGATATTCGCTTAATAAATCTAGGCTATTGTTAGAATAATTATATTGAAACAAGGTATTATCACCTATTAACAACAAATTATTTTCCATTGGAATTACATCAAAAGCAGTTATATTTTTAAAGGTTTTTATATGTTCTAAATTTTCAACATCTGATTTGTTATAAACTTTTAAACCTGAAGTTCCGTCACAAATAAAAAGTAAATTGTCTTTAATTCCCAAACCATAAGGATTGTCCATTGCATAAGATTTTACCAGTTCTAAATTATATATATCCGAAATATCAACAATTTCTAAACTACTCTCAAAAGCTCCACAGAAATTTCCTGCGCGCAAGGTTATATAGGCATAATTATCATCCACAACTACAGGATCACAAGCTGTACCGTGTTGAAATTCTGAAATAAATTTAGGTGTTGCAGGATCTGAAATATCATAAATAAACATTCCAGACATACTTCCTAAGAATAAATAATTATCTCTGTTAAAAATAGTTTCTATATCAAAACCTGCATAAATATCTTTTAATTCAACAGGCGATTCCAAATTATCAATATTAAAAATATTAATATTATGACTATCAACTGCGTATAAATAATCATTTACAATTTTAAATCGCGCTAACGAACCTCCTTGTCCTGTTGATTCTGCTGATGCTGATGCAAGCGCAGTGTCGAAAAAAACAACTCCTCCATTTGTATGATCAACACTACTATCTTCAATTAGTCTTTGTTCTTCTGTAATATTCCAACCAACAATTATTTCATCAGGATTGTACCCGTTTTCTCCATAATCAACTACTAAATTATCCATCAAGGGTAATGTAACATAACTAGGGAAAACATCTTTTAATCTGGCAACTTCCTGAATATCATTTACATTAGATATGTCAAAAACCAGTAAATCCATTAAGCTCTCAGCGTATAAATAATCACCCTTAATTTCCATATCTTTATTAGCAATAATTCTAATAAATGCAATTTTAACAGGATTTTTTGGATTAGAATTATCAATAATATGAATTCCATTATCTATATCATTTATGAGCACTAAATTAGTATAGGCATAAATTTTCCCTGACTCAACAATTGGAATTGGCGATGTAATTTCTACAGATGATCTTAAAGCCTCTAAAGTCATATATTCTGGTTTTGCAACGCGCACTGTTTCATATTCATTAGTTGTATCACAAGACACCATAAAAACAAAAGTTGCAATCAATAAAAAAAGATAGTTCGTTTTCATTTTATAAAAATTTAGATTATCATTCATTAAAATTTTTAGAGAATTTGCTGTAAATATAATTCCCTTTCATAAGCATTATTACTACTAGAACGTTAAACAAAACTAAAATGCTACAATTACTATAAAATTAACGCTTTAATTATAAAATTCACCAATAATTAAAATTATTTTATAGTAATAGTAGCACTGTTAAAATTCTGCCAATATGTCATATTTTTAAAAAAATGTAATATATTTGCAATCGAATATATGATATATGAGTAACGAAAAGATAATAGTAGAAAAGAACCAAGGACAAGCACTTATAACCTCTTTAAAAGAAGGCAATAGTAAAAAATTGTATATTGAAAGTTATGGTTGTTCAATGAATTTAAACGATAGTGAAATTGTAGCGTCAATTCTTTCAGAACAAGGATATAATACCACTCATTTAATTGAAGAAGCCGATTTAGTTTTAGTAAATACCTGCTCAATTAGAGAAAAAGCAGAACAAACAGTTCGTAAACGATTAGAAAAATACAACGCAGTTAAAAAGATCAATCCAACTATGAAAGTTGGAGTTTTAGGTTGTATGGCAGAACGCTTAAAAGCAAAATTTTTAGAAGAAGAAAAAATAGTAGATTTAGTTGTTGGACCAGATGCTTATAGAGATTTACCAAACTTATTAGAAGAAGTAACTGCAGGACGAGAAGCCGTAAATGTAATTTTATCTAAAGAAGAAACCTACGCCGATGTTTCTCCTGTACGGTTAAACAGCAATGGTGTTTCAGCTTTTGTGTCAATTACTAGAGGGTGTGATAATATGTGTACTTTTTGCGTGGTGCCTTTTACTCGCGGACGAGAACGCAGCCGCGAACCTAAAAGTATTTTAGAAGAAATTAAACAACTCAGCAACCAAAACTACAAAGAAATAACACTGTTAGGGCAAAATGTTGATAGTTACCTTTGGTATGGAGGAGGCTTAAAAAAAGATTTTAAAAATGCTTCTGAAATTGCAAAAACTACTGCTGTTGGATTTGCTGAATTACTAGATATGGTTGCTATTGCATTTCCCAAAATGCGGATTCGTTTTTCTACATCAAACCCACAGGATATGAATTTAAACGTAATTCATACTATGGCAAAGCACGAAAACATTTGTAATTACATCCATTTACCTGTTCAATCTGGAAGTACTTCTGTATTAAAAAGAATGAATCGTCAACATACACGCGAAGAGTATCTGGAATTGATTGATACTATTAAAACAATAATCCCCGATTGTGCTATCTCACAAGATATGATGACTGGGTTTTGTGGTGAAACAGAAGAAGAGCATCAAGAAACAATAAGCCTATTGGAATATGTAAAATATGATTTTGGTTTTATGTTTGCATATTCTGAAAGACCCGGAACTCCTGCAGCTAAAAAAATGGAAGATGATATTCCTTTAGCAGTTAAAAAAAGCCGTTTAGCAGAAATAATTCTTGTGCAACAAAAACATAGCTTGTATCATTTAGAACAATTTATTGGAAAAACTGTTGAAATATTAATTGAAGGTTCTTCAAAAAAATCTGACGCACACTGGAAAGGTAGAAATTCACAAAATGCTGTTGCCGTTTTCCCTAAAGGAAATGAAAAAATTGGAGATTTTGTAAACGTATATATTGAAAATTGTACTTCAGCAACACTTCTAGGAAAAAGAGTTTAAAATTATGGAAACATTACAAGCAATAAAACAACGCTTTGAAATTATTGGAAACGATGCCCATTTAAATCGGGCGCTTGAAAAAGCAATTAGAGTAGCCCCAACAGATATTTCGGTATTGGTTACTGGTGAAAGTGGTGTTGGTAAAGAGAGTATTCCAAAAATAATTCACAATTTATCGCATCGTAAACATGCAAAATATATTGCTGTAAACTGTGGTGCAATTCCTGAAGGAACTATTGATAGCGAGCTTTTTGGACATGAAAAAGGCGCTTTTACAGGTGCTACAAATGCACGAAAAGGTTATTTTGAAGTAGCAGATGGTGGAACTATTTTTTTAGATGAAGTTGGTGAATTACCACTAACAACACAAGTTAGATTGTTGCGTGTATTGGAAAATGGCGAGTTTATTAAAGTTGGTTCTTCACAAGTGCAAAAAACGAATGTACGTATTGTTGCTGCAACAAATTTAAATATGCATCAAGCAATTGGAAAAGGAAAATTTAGAGAAGATTTATACTATCGATTAAGTACTATTGAAATAAATTTACCTCCGCTAAGAGAGCGTGTACATGATATTCATTTATTATTTAGAAAATTTGCAGCAGATTTTGCTCAAAAATATAAAATGCCAACGGTTCGACTTTCAGAGAGCGCAGTAAAAATGTTAGAAAATTACGGTTTCCCTGGAAATATTCGCCAGTTACGTAATATTGCTGAACAAATTTCAGTTGTTGAAGAAAAAAGAGAAATATCATCAGAAAAACTACTACAATATTTACCAAGTAAAGGTACCAATTTACCTTCAGTAATAGATGGTAAAAATTCTAATAGTAATTTTGCGAACGAGCGAGATATTATGTATAAGATTTTGTTTGATATGCGAAACGACATCAACGACTTAAAAAAGCTCACCATTGATTTAATGAAAAGTGGCAATACTGATAAGGTACAAGAAGAAAATAAAAATCTGATTAAAAAAATATACAAAGAAGACTCATTAGAATTAAAAGATGAAAATGAAGTTGAACTTTTGAGAATTAACGAAAAATATGATGATGAAAGCAACTACGAATTTACTGAAACTATAGATGCAGATGAAAGTTTATCCATTCAAGAAAAAGAAATTGAACTGATAAAAAAATCACTAGAAAGAAACAATAGTAAAAGAAAACTAGCTGCCAAGGAGTTGGGAATTTCTGAAAGAACTTTATATCGTAAAATAAAACAATACGATTTATAGTTTAAATAATTAACTTTGAATTTAATTCTTAGCTTTACTAAAACAAGTTTAATATATTTTAATGAAAAAATTTAGTTATTCCATTTTATTTCTATTCCTATTTGCAGCTCAAAGCTGCGGTATTTATTCATTTACAGGAACAAATTTACATCCTGATGTAAAAACGGTACAAATAGATTATTTTCCAAACAATGCTGTTTTAATAGAGCCTACTTTAAGTCAAGATTTTACTAACGCTTTGCTTGATTTATTTTTAGAACAAACAAATTTAAGTTTGGTAAAAGCAGGTGGGGATTTACAATTTGAAGGCGAAATTACAGGATATAGAATTAACCCAATGACAGCTACTGCTGAACAAACTGCCGCACAAAGCAGACTTACAGTTACAGTAAATGTTCGTTTTTTCAACAATAAATTAGAAGATGATAATTTTGAAAAAACCTTTTCACATTATTATGATTATGACGCAAATGAACAATTAACAGACAGTGTATTAGAAGATGCTTTTACTGAAATTTTGGAACGTATAACACAAGATATTTTTAATGCTTCAGTAGCAAAGTGGTAATTTTATGAATAATTTAGAGTACATACATTTATTACAGAATCCTGAGAGCATAGACGCTACAAAAACACAACAATTAGAAGAAATTGTTAATGAATTCCCCTATTTTCAATCGGCCAGAGCAATTTTACTAAAAGGCCTTAACAAAACTAACAGCTATAAATACAACCCAACTCTAAAAAAAACTGCTGCTTATACGGTAGACAGAAAGGTGCTTTTTGATTTTATTACTTCACCTATTTTCATTCATAAAACAACACAAAAACTTCCTTTACTAGACGATATTAAAATAATTGAAGAAAAAACAACCACCTCTTTTTCTTCTAAAACTAAAGAAATTAAACCTGAAATTATTAAAGGTATAAAATTTCAAAATGCGAAGCAAAAAGCATCAGAAGTTTTAGAAATAGGAAAACCAATTGAATTTAGTAGTGCTGAGCCGCATTCATTTAACGAATGGATGCAATTAATTTCACAAAAACCTATTCATAGAAAAGAAAAAAAACCTAATAAATTTAGTATTATAGATACCTTTATTGAAACAAAACCAAAAATAAAACCAGTAGATAGAAACGCTAAAAACATTGATATTTCTCCTGAAAGTTCAACGGCAAATGATAGCTTAATGACTGAAACTTTGGCAAAAGTTTACCTTGAACAAAAGAAGTATGAAAATGCAATAAAAGCTTATCACATTTTAAGTTTGAAATATCCAGAAAAAAGTGGTTTCTTTGCAGACCGAATTAAAGCAATAAAAATTTTACAAAGAAATAAGTCATGACGTATACATTATTTTTAGTTCTAATTATGATAGTAGCATTTTTGCTAATTCTAATAATTATGGTACAAAACCCTAAAGGTGGAGGATTATCTTCTTCTTTTGGTGGTGGTGGAACACAAGCATTAGGTGGAGTTCAAAATACAACTAACTTTTTAGACAAAAGTACTTGGACGCTATCAATTATTTTACTTGCCCTAATTTTATTATCAAATTTTGTAGCACCTAAAGTAAATTCAATTGATACAAGTTCAGAAATTGAAAACACCATTGAAAGTCGTGAAGTTCAAGATGCTCCAGTTCAACCTGCTGCTACTACAACTTTAAAAGATACAGCTCAATAATATTCAAAAAAAATAGTATTTAAAAAATGCCAACGTGAATGACACGTTGGCATTTTTGTTTTACTTTAAATTCATTTAAAAAGTACATTTGTCAGTTTTAACAAATTGGCACACTTTTGGGGAGTTTAATTCACAGAATTAATAAAATATAAACTAATTACATATGAGTAAAATCAATATTAAACCACTAGCGGATAGAGTTTTAGTAAAACCTCTTGAAGCAGAAACAACAACTGCTTCTGGACTAATTATTCCAGATTCAGCAAAAGAAAAACAACAAAAAGGAACTGTAATTGCAGTTGGTAAAGGCACAAAAGACGAATCAATGACTGTAAAAGTTGGCGATACTGTTTTATTTGGTAAATATGCTGGTACTGAACTAGTTTTAGAAGCTACTGAATACCTTATTATGAGAGAAGCTGATATTTTAGCAATCGTTTAAAAAAGCAATAAGCTTTTAGCTATAGGCTTTAAGCAAAAATATGAGAGACTTTAAGAAATATGAAATTTGGGAACTAAGTCATAAGCTAACTTTAGATATTTATGATTTAACGCAAACTTTTCCAAAGGAAGAAATTTATGGGTTAACATCACAAATTAGACGTTCTTCTTCATCAATTCCTACAAATATATCTGAAGGTTGTGGAAGAGATTCTGATACTGAATTTAATCGATTTCTTACCATTGCTTTAGGTTCAGCAAATGAAACAGAATATTTAATTATGCTCTCAAAAGATTTAAATTATTTAACATTAGAAAAGTCTTCTTTATTATTACAAGAAATAAATTTAATTAAAAGAAAAACTTTTCAATTAAAACAAAAACTAAAATAGCATAAAGCGCAAAGCATAAGGCTTATAGCGTTTTTTGCATAAAAAACAACATATGGCAAAAAATATAATTTTTGATATAGAAGCACGTAATGGTTTAAAACGTGGTGTAGATGCTTTAGCAAATGCTGTTAAAGTTACATTAGGACCAAAAGGAAGAAATGTAGTAATTGGTAAATCTTTTGGAGGACCAGCTATCACCAAAGATGGTGTTACTGTTGCTAAAGAAATTGAATTAGAAGACCCATTAGAAAACATGGGAGCTCAAATGGTTAAAGAAGTAGCTTCAAGAACCAATGATTTAGCTGGTGATGGAACTACAACTGCTACAGTTTTAGCACAAGCTATTGTTAAAGAAGGTTTAAAAAATGTTGCTGCAGGTGCAAATCCATTAGATTTAAAAAGAGGAATTGACAAAGCTGTAGAAGCAATTGTTAAAAATTTAATAGAACAATCTCAGGAAGTTGGAAATAAATCCGATAAAATTAAACAAGTTGCTTCTATTTCTTCAAATAATGATGAAGCTATTGGAGATTTAATAGCACAAGCTTTCCTAAAAGTTGGTAAAGAAGGGGTAATTACTGTTGAAGAAGCAAAAGGAACTTCAACGTATGTTGATATTGTTGAAGGAATGCAATTTGACAGAGGTTATTTATCTCCATATTTTGTTACCAATGCAGATAAAATGTTAACGGATTTAGAAAATCCTTTTATTTTATTATTCGATAAGAAAATTACAAACCTTAAAGATTTATTACCAATATTAGAGCCAGTGGCACAAAGTGGTAAACCTTTATTAATAATTGCTGAAGATGTTGAAGGTGAAGCTTTAGCTACTTTAGTAATGAACAAATTACGTGGCGCATTAAAAATTGCAGCTGTAAAAGCACCAGGCTTTGGTGATAGAAGAAAAGCAATGTTAGAAGATGTTGCAATTTTAACTGGTGGAACAGTAATTTCAGAAGAAAGAGGTTTAACTTTGGAAAAAGCAACCCTTGAAATGCTAGGTACTGCTGAAAGAGTTACTATTGATAAAGACAATACTACAATTGTTAATGGTGCTGGAAATGCAGAAGATATAAAAGGTAGAGTTGCTCAAATTAAAGCTCAAATTGAAACTACAACTTCTGATTATGATAAGGAAAAATTACAAGAACGCTTAGCTAAATTAGCTGGTGGTGTTGCTGTTTTATATGTTGGTGCTGCTAGTGAAATTGAAATGAAAGAAAAGAAAGATAGAGTTGACGATGCTTTACATGCTACCAGAGCAGCTGTTGAAGAAGGTATTGTAGCTGGAGGTGGTGTTGCTTTAGTTAGAACAATAGATGTTTTAAAAACGCTTACTACTGATAATTTAGATGAATTAACAGGTGTTAAAATTTTAGCAAGAGCAATTGAAGAGCCATTACGTCAAATTGTTGAAAATGCAGGAGGAGAAGGTTCTGTAGTTGTAGCAAAAGTAATGGAAGGTAAAGGTGATTTTGGATACAATGCTAAAACAGATGAGTATACAAAAATGTTAAAAGCTGGAATTATTGATCCAACTAAAGTAACAAGAATTGCGTTAGAAAATGCTGCTTCTGTAGCTGGTATGATTTTAACTACAGCTTGTACATTAGTAGACATTAAAGAAGATGCTCCTGCAATGCCTCCAATGGGTGGTGGAATGCCAGGAATGATGTAAAAATTTCTTTATAAGAATTACTATAAAACCACTTGATAGTATTCAAGTGGTTTTTTTATTAAAAAACAACAATTGTATACCTTACAATTCTTTACCCTATAATTTTTAAGTATTTTTGAAATTCATAATTTATAAGTAAAACAATGAAAATTGAAGCAATAACAACTATTGAAGAATGCAGAAAAGTGTTAACGTCGGAGATAAAAACATTTCCAGACTGGCCTGAAAATGGGGTAAATTTTAAAGATATTCAAAGTATTTTGTTTCATCCCGAATTGGCAAAAATGACTTCACATTATCTACAGGAATTACTTCCTAAAAAAGATACTGCAAACTTCACTTTCAATAAAATATTATGTTTTGATGCAAGAGGCTTTTTATTTGGTTTTGATTTAGCAAAGGCATCAAACGTTCCAATGATTTTGGCTAGAAAACCAGGTAAACTTCCTGGAGAGGTAATAACACAAACATTTAAAAAAGAATATGGCCTTGATGAAATTCAAGTGCAAACAGGTTTAATACAACCTGGAGATCGTGTTTTAATTCATGATGATTTATTAGCAACAGGTGGAACTGCAAAAGCTGCTGCAGAAATTATTTTAAAATGCGGAGCTGAAATTGCTGGCTTCAATTTTATTATGGATTTAACTTTTTTACAAGGTAGAGAAGTTCTTCAAAAGTATGTTTCAAACGACAAAATTGAAGCACTTTTAGAGTTTTAATTTAAATAATATATGTATACTAAAAAACCGCTTGATGAAAATTAAGCGGTTTTTTTATAATCATAAATGCTACCCCCTAAATACGAATTAGGCTCACCCTAAAATAGGTTGACTAAAAATTAAACACTTAATTACAGTCACTTATGAAAATACAAAACAGACACTAAGTGTAAAATTCAATAATTTTATTTTTTAATAAAATTGAAATAATTATTTTATTCTTACTAAATTCGTAAAGAAAATATAAATCCACATCTTTTATCTTAAAAATCAGATTATATATTTCACCTTTAAAATTACGTTTCCCCTCAATTTTCCCCAAACAAACATATTCAATTATTAAATTGAACATTAAAAATATTGCTGTTAATAACTTTTTATTTAGTTAGTTTAAAAAGAAAAGATATGAAATCAACCAAATTAGCAATCCTTTTTACTTTTATTATTGGATTCAACTTTATAGTTGGTGATTCTATAATTTCCAATAATCCTTTAAAACAAACATTGTTAATTTTTAATGATTGTAAAACTTCCATATCTGGAAAAGTTTTGGATAGTGAAACAAAAACACCTATTAAAGATGCGATACTAACTTTAATTTCGAATGGGGAAAAAATTAAAACAATTAAGGTGAATGAAAATGGAGAATATACTTTTAAAATTAGTTGCGGTAAAAGCTATCATCTTGAAGTAACAGCGGCTTCTTATTTTAATTTTGACTTTAATTTAATTACTGAAAAAGATAAATCCGTTCCATTTTTTAAAAATTTTCTACTAGAAAAAGCATGTTCTCAAACTATTACTGGAACTATTACTAATGAATTTTCAACCAAAATAATTAATAATGCATCGGTAACATTGTACTTAAATGGAGAAGAAATTGAGACCGTTCAGGTAGATAAAAATGGTGTTTATAGTTTTAGAGTGAAATGTAATTCCAATTATTATATTGTTGCTAATACATTAAACTTTATAAATGATTTATTTGAATTTACCTCATCAAGTTCGTTAAATAAAATCATAAAACATGATTTTATTTTAGAACCAGAATGTACCCAAACCATTAGTGGTACAATTATTAATAAAATTACGAAAGAACCTTTAAGTGCAACATTAGTTCTTTATTTAAATAATGTTGCAGTAGAAAAAATACTTGTGAATAATGATGGAAAATATAAAGTGAAATTTCAATGTACAACCAATTATAAAATTGTGGCAAGTAAACAAAATTATAAAAACGATACATACAATTTTTTAACAGATTACATTGATAACAAGCAACCTGATTATTTTAACCTTAAAAAAGATTTACTTTTAGAACCAAATGAATGCTTCCAAGTTGTTTCAGGAAAAGTACTTGAAAAAGGTACTAATACAAGTATTCAAAACTCAATAGTATCCTTATATTATCGAGGACATGAAATAGATTCGTTTAAAACAAACTTCGATGGTTCGTATTTTTTCAATATTAAATGTAATTCTAATTATGAACTAAAAGCAACCATTACAGGAATGGTTTCTGAAACTATTAGGCATAAATCATCTTCCATAAAGGAGGAAACAAATACTCAAAATATATTTTTAGAAAAAGAAATTTGCAGCCAAATTGTTCAAGGTACTGTACTTGATGAAAATAC
>TARA_R110001583_G_scaffold171551_2_pt1 | contig 30949 bp, 22 predicted proteins | sample TARA_R110001583 | Tara Oceans TARA_R110001583 (sample SAMEA4398432) | marine metagenome | biome: Polar Biome; feature: [MES] marine water layer (ENVO:01000295) within the mesopelagic zone...; material: water (ENVO:00002006), including particulate matter (ENVO:01000060) such... | reverse complement strand
TTTTTTGACTTTTTTTTAAACGTTTAGGACGCTATTGATTATTTAAATAAAAACTTTGTTTGTAATTGATGCAACTGATTTGGTTTTTTTATCTTTGCATTTCGATAAAAATAAAAGTAAAGATGAAAATATCATATAATTGGTTAAAACAATTTTTAAAGGTTGATTGGGAAGCTGAAAAAACAGGAGAATTGTTAACTGATTTAGGACTTGAAGTTGAAGGGATTGAAACTGTGGAATCTATTAAAGGAAGTCTTGCAGGAATTGTTGTAGGGAAAGTTTTAACTTGTGTTCAACACCCAAATGCAGATAGATTAAAAGTTACTACTATAAATATAGGTGCTGGAGAACCAATACAAATTGTTTGTGGTGCTCCAAATGTAGCAGAAGGACAAACAGTTCCTGTAGCAACAATAGGCACAACATTGTATGATGATAAAGGAGAAGGTTTCAAAATTAAGAAAGGAAAAATAAGAGGCGAAGAAAGTCACGGAATGATTTGTGCTGAAGATGAGCTAGGTTTAGGTTCTAGCCATGATGGAATTATGGTTTTAGAAGATAGTTTAATTGCTGGAACACTTGCATCTGAAGTTTTTAATATTGAAAAAGATGAAGTTTTTGAAATTGGGTTAACACCAAACAGAGCCGATGCTATGAGTCATTATGGTACTGCACGTGATTTACGAGCAGGTTTAATTCAAAATGATGTTCCTTTGGAATTAATTTCACCGCCAGTAAGTGAATTTCATGTAGATGATAGAACCTTAAAATTTGATGTAATTGTTGAAGATATTGAAAAAGCACCACGTTATGCAGGAGTTACTATTTCAGATATTACCGTGAAAGATTCTCCTGAATGGATTCAAAATAGATTGAAAGCAATTGGCTTAACACCAATAAATAATATTGTTGACATAACAAATTATGTGTTGCATGAATTAGGGCAACCGTTGCATGCATTTGATGCTTCAAAGTTTAGAGGTCAAAAAGTAATTGTTAAAACACTACCTACGGGAACAAAATTTACAACACTAGACGGTGTAGAACGTGAGTTGAATGAGGAAGATTTAATGATATGCAATGGAAGCGAAGAACCAATGTGCATAGCAGGTGTTTTTGGAGGTTTAGATTCTGGAGTGACCGTGCACACAACCTCTATATTTTTAGAAAGTGCTTATTTTAATCCTGTTTCAATTCGTAAAACGGCTAAAAGACATGCTTTGAATACCGATGCTTCTTTTAGATTTGAACGTGGTATTGATCCTAATTTTACAAAATATGCACTAAAACGTGCAGCCAATTTAATTATAGAAGTTGCTGGCGGAAAAGTTTCTTCAGAAATTGTAGATTTATATCCTACAAAAATTGAAGATTTCCAAGTGTTCTTATCATTTGAAAAAATGGATCGCTTAATTGGGTCTAAAATTCCAAGAGAAACTGTAAAAAATATTTTAGCATCCTTAGATATTAAGTTTAATAGTGTAACCGATGGAGGTATAGGTTTAACTATTCCTTCGTATAGAGTTGATGTAACTAGAGAGGCGGATGTTATTGAAGAGATTTTACGTGTTTATGGTTACAATAATGTTGAGTTTTCTCATAAATTAAATACATCAATTTCTTTTTCAGAATTTGATGCAACTAAAATTGAAGATGTTGTTGCTAATCAATTAATCTCACAAGGATTTAATGAAACAATGGCGAATTCTCTAACAAAAGCTAGTTATCTTTCGTTAACAGAAATGTTGAATGAAGAACATAATGTTGCAATGTTAAATCCTTTAAGTAATGATTTAGGTGTTATGCGTCAATCGCTGCTATTCAGCGGTTTAGAATCTGTTGTTTACAATGTAAATAGAAAAAACAGCTCACTTAAATTCTTTGAATTTGGTAAAACATATCACAAATTTGAAAGTGGATATAGTGAACAAAAACATTTAACTTTATTTGTTTCTGGAAATAGAACTAAAGACAGTTGGAATGTAGCTCAAAAGCCATCAGATTTCTTTTATTTGAAAGGAATAGTGAAAACAATATTACAGCGTTTAGGAATTCAAAATATTAAAACAACTCCAACTAAAAATGATGTTTTTTCAGAAGGAATAACGTTAAGTCTTGGTAAAATTAAATTAGTAGATTTAGGTGTAGTTAAACAAGCTATAAATAAGGAGTTTGGAATAAAACAAGAAGTTTTATTTGCAGATTTTAATTGGGAGAATGTATTAAAAGTTGGTGGTAAATCTCAAGTTAAAATTACAGAACTTCCTAAATTTCAAGCGGTAAAAAGAGATTTTGCTCTATTACTAGATAATGAAGTAACTTTTAATGAAATTTATAATTTAGCATTTCAAGCTGAGAAAAGCTATTTAAAAGAAGTAGATTTATTTGATGTGTATGAAGGTGACAAGTTGGAACAAGGGAAAAAATCGTATGCAGTTAGTTTTTTAATTCAAGATGAAAACAAAACGTTAAACGACAAGCAAATTGATAAAATAATGCAAAAATTGCAGCAAACATTTGAGAAAAATGTAGGCGCAACATTGCGTTAAATAAAATAATTACAATTTTAAAGCCTTTAGATATTTTTCTAAAGGCTTTTTTTTTAATTTTGCACAAATAGAACTTTATGTATAAAAGTATCATTCGTCCATTATTTTTTCTTTTCGATCCAGAAAAAATTCACCACTTTACATTTTCGCTCATAAAAATACTGTCTAAAATACCTGGAGTACCTGCTATTTTTAGAGGATTGTACCAAGTAAATGATAAAAGATTAGAACGTACGCTGTTCGGGCTGACTTTTAATAATCCAGTTGGTTTGGCTGCAGGTTTTGATAAAAATGCAGTTTTATACAACGAATTAGCAAATTTCGGCTTCGGTTTTATTGAAATTGGAACCGTAACACCAAAGCCACAGGCAGGAAATCCTAAAAAGAGAGTTTTTAGATTAAAAGCTGATAATGGCTTAATCAACCGCATGGGTTTTAACAATAACGGTTTAAAGGAAGCTGTTGAAAAATTAAAAAAAAATAAAGGGAAAGTACTAATTGGAGGTAATATTGGTAAAAACACAGCAACGTTACCTGACGAATATACGGATGATTATTTAGAATGTTTTGCTGCATTGCATCCGTTTGTAGATTACTTTGTGCTAAATGTAAGTTGCCCAAATGTTAGCAGCCACGCCAAATTAGCAGATAAAGATTACTTATTGGAATTGATAACGGCGGTTCAAAAATTAAACAATACGTTTTCAACCCAAAAACCAATAGTATTAAAAATTGCACCAGATTTAAATACGGCTCAGTTAGATGAAGTGATTGAAATTGTTTCAAAAACTAAAATTGATGGAGTAATTGCTTCAAATACCTCTATAAATAGGGAAGGTTTAATTGCTTCCGAAGAAATGCTTGCTGAAATTGGCAATGGAGGATTAAGTGGAAAACCAATAAAAGATAGAAGCACAAAAGTTATTAAGTATTTAGCAGATACTTCTAATAAAGCATTTCCAATTATTGGAGTAGGAGGAATTCATGCTGCTGAAGATGCGTTAGAAAAAATAAATGCAGGAGCCGATTTAGTTCAAATTTATACAGGTTTTATTTATGAAGGTCCTGGATTAATTAAAAAAATTAACAAAGCTATTTTAAGAAGTCAAAAGTAAAAAAGTGTCATTCCTGCGTAGGCAGGAATCCAAAATGAAGAGAGTGTAGATTCCTGCCTACGCAGGAATGACAGAATAGCAAGAAAACGCAGGAACTTAAGCAATTTAATGATCACTAATTGAACTACGAAATACTCATATCTTTTATTGGGGCGTCTATGCTTCTGACAATAATGCCTGGTCCAGATATTATTTATGTGTTGGTACAAAGTGTTACCAATGGTAAAAAATATGGAATAGCGACTTCATTAGGACTTGTTTCGGGTATTATAATTCATACAACTTTGGTTGCTTTTGGCGTATCAGCCATTATTAAACAATCGGATAATTTATTTTTTTCAATCAAGTTATTTGGAGCATTGTATTTATTTTATTTGGCCTACCAAACTTTTAAATCTAACGAAGAACTATTATTAAATACGGAGGCTAAAAAAAAAGGGTTGTTAAAATTATTTAAACAAGGGTTTATCATGAATGTCTTAAATCCTAAAGTTTCAATCTTTTTTTTAGCCTTTTTCCCAGGATTTTTATTTAGCACCAATCATAGTACAGTACTTCAATTTTTTATTTTAGGAGGCTTGTTTATGCTTCAGGCATTACTCATATTTTCAGCTGTTTCAGTGCTCTCAGGAAATTTTTCAACCTATTTAAAAACACATCCAACCTTTAATTCAAAAATTAAATGGTTTAAAATTTTAGTTTTTGTTGGTATTGCATTTTTTATACTTTTTTCTTAATTGGTTTTGTATATTTGAATGCGTATGAAAAAAGTAAAAATCATAGAATGTCCAAGAGATGCCATGCAAGGTATAACATCACATTTTATTCCTACTGAAGCAAAAGCTCAATACATAAATGCATTATTGAGAGTAGGTTTTGATACTATAGATTTTGGAAGCTTTGTTTCTCCAAAAGCTATTCCACAAATGCGTGATACTGCTGAAGTACTTGCCAAACTGGATTTAAGTAAAACAGAAAGTAAGTTATTAGCTATTGTTGCCAATATACGTGGTGCTGAAGACGCCTCACAGTTTGAAGAAATTGACTATTTAGGGTATCCTTTTTCTATTTCAGAAAATTTTCAAATGCGTAATACAGGAAAAACAATAGAGGAATCTATTGTGATTTTAGATGCGTTATTAAATATTTCTTCAAAAACAAATAAAGAAGTTGTAGCTTATTTATCAATGGGATTTGGAAATCCTTATGGTGATCCTTGGAATGTAGAAATCGTTTCTAATTGGACTGAGAAACTATCTGAAATGGGAGTTACCATTTTATCATTATCTGATACTGTTGGAAGTTCAACACCTGAAATTATTGAACAATTGTTTTCAAATTTAATTCCGGCATATCCTCAAATTGAGTTTGGGGCACATTTACATACCACACCAATCACTTGGTTTGAAAAAGTAGATGCAGCTTATAAAGCGGGTTGTAATAGATTTGATGGTGCCATAAAAGGGTATGGTGGCTGCCCAATGGCAAAAGATGAACTAACTGGCAATATGCCTACCGAAAAACTACTTTCTTACTTTACTCAACAAAAAGTTTTTACAAATATTCAAGCAATGAACTTTGAAAGTGCCTACAATGAGGCTTTGAAAATTTTTATCTAAACTTCACATTTTAAAGTGTTTAACGAGTGTGTCTTTTTTAAATAGATGACATATGTCATACTTATTTATAATTATTCTAAATAAGCTTTGTGTTTTTCAATTATTTATATATTTTTGCTCTGTTATTTAAAACAATTCTAAATAAAAATATAAAATATAAAATGAAAAAAGTAGTAATAGTAGTAGCAGTACTGATTAGTATAGTGAGTTATGCACAAGAAACTTCAAATAATACTTACAAAAATCATGTAGAACGTTTAATAGGTAAAAATGTTCCAATAGGAGTTTCTTTAGGAGGATATGCACAAATTGATTATAATGAAAAAGATGGTGCTGAAGCAGGTAAGTTAGATGTACATAGAATGATATTATTTGTTGGGTATAAATTTAATGAAAAAGTTAGTTTTTTAACTGAAATAGAATACGAACACGTAAATGAACTTTATGTAGAGCAGGCTTACTTAAAATATAAAGTAAATGAAAGTGTAAATGTATTGGCAGGTTTATTATTAGTGCCAATGGGGATTGTAAACGAGTTTCATGAACCTACAACTTTTTATGGAGTGGAGCGCCCTAATGTAGACAAATATGTTATTCCAACTACATGGAGAGAATTAGGTATTGGAGTATCAGGAAATTTAAACAATTTATCCTTAAAATATCAAGCCTACATATTTAATGGGTTTATATCATACATAGATGGAGTTGGTGGATTAAGAGGTTCTGACGGGTTGAGAAGTGGTCGTCAGAAAGGTGCAGATTCAACAATAAGTTCACCTAATTTATCAATGAAATTCGACTATTATGGAATCCCAGGACTTAGAGTAGGACTGGCAGGTTATTTTGGAAAAACTCAAACAGATGATACCTCTATTGAAGCAGCAACAGTTGGAGTATCTATGATTGGATTGGATGCGAGATATAAATACAATAATTTAGAGCTAAGAGGTCAATATATTTCTACCACACTAGATGGTACTGAAGAGTACAATGCTCTTCCAAATACACCCGGAGATTTAGGATCTAAAATAAATGGATATTATGGGGAGGTAGCCTACGGTTTTGATTTAAAAGGGGTAGAAAAACTAACACCTTTTGTACGTTATGAAAAGTACAATACACAAGCAGCAACTGAAGGCGCATTAGTAGCAAATAAAGCATACGACAGAAACGATATAATTTTTGGATTAAACTATAAGGTAGCAAATGGTGCTGCTTTTAAAGTTGATTATCAAATTTCAGATAATGCTAAATTAGGAAGTGATGTAAAAAATCAATTTAATGCTGGAGTAGCAATCTGGTTCTAATACGATTAATATTGAGAAAGGCTCCAAATTATTTAATAGCCATGAATTTATTTTGAGTCTATTTTCAATTTTTAAAATTTTAAAAAGATGTTGTATTGATTGCCAAATTGAACCTGTTGAAGTTTATAATAAGTAGTTAATTATTATAAACTTCAACAGCTTACTATAACAGAGATTTCATTTTACAATAACCTTTTAAAATATATAAATTTCAGTAATATTACATTTTTAAAAGCATGAAAAGAATAGCGTTCATAACAATTTTAGTTTTAATAACATCTGGTTTTACTGCCTCAAAAAAGTTAGAAGCATCAATAGCAAAAGAAATAAAAACTGTTTTTAATATTGATAATTATACAAAACAATCAATTTCTGTTTCTAACAACTTAAATGAAAAGTTACCCTTAAAAATTACTGAAACTAATTTTTTTAAAATTAAAAGCAATAATACCCTGTTAGGGTACTATTATTTAGGGCGTGCTTATGGAAAGGCTGATTATTTCGATTTTATTGTTATTTTTGATAAGGATCTTATAGTTTCTAAAGTCAAAATTTTGGTGTATAGAGAAGATCACGGCGGAGAAGTTGGAAGTAAGCGTTGGTTGAAACAATTTATAGGAAAATCTACGGGAATGGATCTGAAATATCAGAAAGACATTGCAGCAATCTCAGGAGCAACTATTTCAGCAAGATCTATGACTAATGAAGTGAATAAACTTTTTAAAACTATTGCTATTTTAAACACAAAAGAACAATTATAATGGAAGTACACGGGTTGATCCATCAGTTACCTAAAGAAATAAAAGCAGTTATTTTTGTTTTTATAATTACGCTTAGTATTGGATTTTATGGAGGTTTAAGTTTTGTTAATAATACAACTTCTATGCAGCCAAATGGTGTTGAATCTAATTATTTAGGAAATGAAAATGATGAAGAAGCCGAAATTATGAAATTCAAAAAAAGTGAACGAGAAATACTTACTATAGTACACAATCACATTTTATCAATGTCTGTCATTTTCTTTTTGCTTTCTATAATATTATCAACTACTTCCATCAATAAAAAATTGAAATATTTCTTAATGGTTGAACCTTTTTTATCAGTTATTTTAACTTTCGGAGGTATTTATTTTCTGTGGAGTGGAATACTGTGGTTTAAATACATTATAATAATTTCGGGTGTTTTTATGACGCTTACTTTTGTGATTTCTACATTTTCAATACTATATCAATTAGTATTTTCAAAATCATAAACTTCTATTTTAAAATATAGTGTAATTTTGTTGATTCAAAAAATCATCATGAAAAAAGCACTGTATATTTTAATTAGTTTTTGTTTTTTAATTTCTTCTTGTACTTCTGAAGATACTATCATAAAATTTACATTTCTGCAATTAAATGATGTGTATGAAATTGCGCCATTAGAAGGAGGCAAAGTAGGAGGTATGGCAAGGGTTGAAAAATTACATCAGGATTTGTTAGCTGAGAACCCAAACACTTTTTTATTTATGGCGGGTGATTTTTTAAATCCATCACTGCTGGGTACATTAAAATATCAAGGAGAGCGAATTAAAGGGAAACAAATGATTGAGGTTATGAATGCTATGAATTTTGATTTAGTTGCATTAGGAAATCATGAATTTGATTTAAGTGAACAAGAATTACAGCAACGCTTAAACGAATCTACTTTTCAATGGATTGCTACAAATTCTGTTCATAAATTAAAAAACAATACTACACAACCATTTGCTGTTGTGCGAGATAGTATGAGGAATGAATTACCAAAAACAGTAATTTTTGAAGTTAAAAATAAAAATGGAATCGCAATTAACATAGGTTTTTTTAGTGCTACGCTAAATGCAAATCCGAAAGACTTTGTAGAATATGGAGATTTTTATGAGTCTGCTAAATATGCATATAATTCTTTAAAACCTAAAACAGATGTTGTATTTGGTCTTACTCATGTTGCAATTGAGCAAGATAAAATGTTAGCAAACATGTTACCTAATGTTCCCTTAATTATGGGAGGTCATGAGCATGTAAATATGTCAGTTCCAGTAGGAAATGCAAAAATTACAAAAGCTGATGCAAATGCAAAAACAGCTTATGTACACCGCGTTTCATTCAATACAAAAACTAATGAAACTAGCATTATATCAGATTTAGTTCCTATTACAAAGGGAATTGGAATTGATAAAAATGTTGATAGAATTGTTCAAAAATGGAATGTGTTATTAGATGAAAAAATAAAAGAAATTCTTACAAATCCAGATGAAATAATATTTACAACAAAAGAACCTTTAGATGGAAGAGATACTCCAATTAGAAGTAAACAAACAAATTTGGGTTTATTAATTACAAAAGCAATGGCTTTTAGTTTTAATAATAAAGTTGATTGCGCCTTGGTAAATGGTGGTTCCATTAGGATTGATGACCAATTGCAAGGAGCTATTACAGGTATCGATATTTTTAGGGTATTACCTTTTGGAGGTGAGGTTTTAAAAGTTGAATTAAAAGGAAGTTTGCTAAAAAAAGTATTGAATTACGGCAGATTAAAAGCAGGGAAAGGAGCTTATTTACAGCGCTATAAAGCCAATTATGATACACAAAATAAAATATGGTTGGTTAATAATTTAGAAATAATTGACTCAAAAGTTTATAAAGTTGCCTTTAGCGATTATTTATTGAAGGGTTTTGATATTCCTTTTTTAAAGCCCGAAAATTCTAATATTATTAAAATTCATAAAAATGAAGAAACAGCCTCAGCACGTGATATTAGAAAAGCAATTATTACATATTTAAAGAGTTTATAAATTTAAAAATAGATATTTAAATTAAATAGTGTAAATTTGCTCGCAATTAAATTCTAAGTTTATTGCACCATGATTTCAAACTCTTCAAAATTCGTAGGAGAAGGTTTAACCTACGACGACGTATTACTAATTCCAGCATTTTCAGAAGTTTTACCACGTGAGGTAAATATTCAAGCAAAATTCACTAAAAATATTACATTAAATGTACCTGTTGTTTCAGCAGCTATGGACACTGTAACCGAATCGGAAATGGCAATTGCTATGGCGCGTGTTGGTGGTATAGGTGTTTTACACAAGAATATGTCTATTGAAAAACAGGCAAACGAGGTTAAAAAGGTAAAACGTTCAGAGTCAGGTATGATTTTAGAACCAGTTACAATTACCAAAGAAGAAACGGTATTAAGGGCTAAAAGTTTAATGCGTGAATATGGTATTGGCGGTATTCCTGTTGTTGATAAGAACGGAAAATTAATTGGTATAATTACCAATAGAGATTTGCGTTTTGAAAGTGATAATACGCGAAAAATAGAGGAAGTTATGACTTCTGAAAATTTAGTAACCGTTGCTGAAGGAACTTCATTAAAGCAAGCGGAACTTATTTTACAAGAAAATAAAATTGAAAAGTTACCTGTAGTAAATGCTAACTATAAATTAGTTGGTTTAATTACTTATAGAGATATTATTAAAGTAATTGAAAACCCAAATGCAAATAAAGATCAATATGGGCGTTTACGTGTTGCAGCTGCCATTGGTGTTACGGGCGATGCTTTTGAAAGAGCAGAAGCTTTAATAAAAGCAGGTGTAGACGCCTTAATAATTGATACGGCTCACGGACATACAAAAGGTGTGGTAACTGTTTTAAAAGAAATTAAAGTTGTTCATCCAAATACGGATATTGTTGTTGGAAATATTGCTACTGGTGAAGCAGCAAAATATTTAGTTGAAGCTGGTGCAGATGCTGTAAAAGTAGGTATAGGTCCAGGTTCTATTTGTACTACGCGTGTTGTTGCAGGTGTTGGTTACCCTCAACTTTCAGCAATTATTGAAGTTTCCCAAGCTATAAAAGGTTCAGGAGTTCCTGTAATTGCAGATGGAGGTGTTAGATATACAGGAGATATTCCAAAAGCTATAGCAGCAGGCGCAGATAGTGTTATGTTAGGTTCCTTATTAGCTGGAACAAAGGAGTCACCAGGAGAAACTATTATTTTTGAAGGTAGAAAGTTTAAATCGTATCGAGGAATGGGTTCTGTTGAAGCTATGGAACATGGTTCAAAAGATCGTTATTTTCAAGATGTAGAAGATGATATTAAAAAATTAGTTCCTGAAGGGATTGTTGGAAGAGTACCTTATAAAGGTGAATTATATGAAACTATGCATCAATTTATTGGTGGTTTACGTGCCGGAATGGGCTATTGTGGCGCTAAAGATATTTCAGCTCAAAAAGAGGCTAAATTTGTTAAAATTACTTCAGCAGGTATGCGTGAAAGTCATCCACATGATGTTACAATTACCAAAGAATCACCAAACTATTCAAGATAGTACCTATTAAAAAAAATGTTTTAAAACCGAAAATTTCTTTTCGGTTTTTTTATGCTCCTATTTCAAATGTAGGAATCCTAATTTTGGGCATTCCCTTTCAGGTAGAGCTTTCACTACTCACTTTTTATGCTTTTTAAAAACAAGTAAAAGAGTTCAAACAATAGCCTATACTGAGCTAAGTAGAAGTATTCAATCTCTAACGCAAAAGATGTCTTAGTTGTTTAAGTAATTTGTTAAAATAAATTCATTTAAAGTAGGTTAAACCTTCACATAAAACTTATTATACTAACTATTTCGTTTTCGTTTTTTTCTACCTATTATCTATTAAAAAAAAGTAGAAATCATTAAATTTGCTAACAGCAGGCAATACTTATAAATGAAAAATTAATTTTATTTTTTTTCATTCAAATTTAACAATTATTGCACTGCTTATATGGAAATAAAGATTGATGAATCCAACTATTCCATAGAACAATAATTATTTTAAACAAGTTGATAAATACATGATTTATTGATTTAAATTTTTATAGATGAAACTAGAAAATAGCGTAAACGGAGCACAGGAAAGCAGAAGAAAAAAAGACACAGTTCGATACATAAATCTTCAACTGGCTTCTTTAGGACAGCCACTTTTTCAGGATAATGAAGATGATGAACTGAAATTATGCAATCCAAAATTTATGGAATTGACCAATGGGTTAATTAAAAGTTTTAGGGAAAAATCCAGATTGCTTTCTCACCATCTTTCACCGGTAGATTCAAGAATCCAGGATTTTATGAATGATTATCTCAAAGATGTTAAAATTGAGAAGCCTTTTACACTTCCTAATGATACGTTGGTTTTAACACAAAAAGGACATGCCAGAGAACTTAGTTTACCTCCCAATGGAAACACTTTTGAAAGTGAAAACATAACTTCTTATAGAGTGAAGCAAGGGATATTAAATAATCCTTTACACGATAAAAGAACTACAAAAGGAACATTTCATATTGTTGAAGGAAATTTACCTGTGCCTTTAGATAAAAAAGAAGTACCTAAAATTGTTTTTTCTCATTTTTTAAATGCAGCATTTAGTCCTTCCGAAGAATTAAAAACACTCCCTTTTACTTCAAATCAAAAAAACAAGGCTAAACTAATGGTTTCATTATTAATGCGCCCAATGGTTTGCCCTGAAGCAAAAGGAATTACATCTAAAAAGAGTTTAGAAATTCGCTTTTTTGCACCTGGTAGTTTGGTTAGTAATCTCGACTTTGTAGAATCTATTTTTGGAAATGCAGGAGATCCAAACCTTGCACAAAATGATGCAGCTTTAGATACAGAACATTGGACTGGGCATACAGGATGTATTGTTTTGGCTCCTCAGTTAAGAACCATGAAGAAAAAAGACGTTGGCTTACCACATGTTAATTATGCTACAGATCGTCAAAAACGTGACGGTATGTGCTGGGAAGATGAAAATGAATTGTACAATGATGGAAGTGCTTTTAAAATTACATGTAGAGATGATAGAGGTGTAGTTGTTACTATAATTGCTGATAATTATTTTGGATATTCAAAAAAAGAAATAAAAACACAGATAGGATATTCTGCGAATCTTTTTGGATTGGTAGAAGAAGAACATTCTGGAGGTGCTATTGCATTTTCTAGAGCTGTAATGGGCGACATTGTGGACGGTAAAGAATTTTCTTCAAAATTTGGCAACAGATTTAGTTTTGAAGACGTAAAATTATATTTGGGTGATAGAATTGATGTGAAACCTGAATACTATGCAGTAGATAAAAAGTATCCAAATATTATCTATTTGCCTGAATTTGCCTATATCAACATCAATACAAATAGTATTACTTGGACACATAACAATCAGGATCAAAAATTAATTTTATCTCCTGATAAAACGTATGTACATCCAACAGGAAATAAATTTAGATTGGAACGACATGGATCCATTTCATTATGGAGAATTTTAAATACTGCTGCTGAAGGTATTTTCTGCCATAAACCTTGTACTGTTTCAGGTGGTGGAAAATCAGAAATATCTAAATCTATGCAAAATGCCATTACTTATAATGCATTTAATATTGTAGATATTGATGAAGATTTTAAAAAGGCTGATGAGATAATAGAATATAATTATTCAACAAGATGGGCTAATTACAATCCTGAATTACCAATTTCCAGATCTTTTTTAAGTCCAGAAAGAACTTTAGGGTCAGCAGTTAAATTATTAACGCCTTCTGATGAAAACAATGAAGAGTTCAATGAGTTTTTAAGAAATATTCCTGTTCATATTAGATCGTTAGTTTTATTTGTGAAGCGTTTGTATCGTCAAGACCATGGCGCATTGAACTGGAAAGACTGCATGTCAGTTGAGATTATTAATGGTGAAAAAGGAACAGGTCTTCAATATAATAATAATCCTGTTGTTGGTAGTTATGTTCGTATTGGTTTTAATCAAAAAGGAACATGGTTACTTAATAAATTAAGATCTGATTTTGCTCCTAGTCAAAAAATACAAATGGAGGATGATATTTCTGCATCTATTACATTACCAAGAAATAAGTTTAAAAACTTAAATCCTCAATACGCAAACAAGAGTTTTAAAGTAGTTGATAATTGTGAAGCTCATTTGTTTCAACGCCCAGATGAAGCAATTGTTAGAGGGTATGATAAAGAGGCTGAACTTGATTTAGTTTCACCAAATACGTACTTAACTAATTATGAGCTTTTAAAGAAGAAAGATGCTGTTGAAATTTTTGAAGATGCAATTAACTTCGATAAATATACACAGCCTGTAAAAGATTTAATTTTAGAGGTGTTAAATAGTCCTAATGATGAAGAGTATTTTGCATTGCCTTCTCATACACGTATTGTTGACGGAGAACCTACAAAAAATCCTCGTTATTTAGAACGTAATATACAGGTAAATGAAACCGAAAATAGTTATTTAGGTGAAATAGGAGTTCGTTTAGCTAGAAAAATGAAGTCAAACGATCCTGTAATTAATGTTGTAAATGCAGTATTGCCAGGAAGAAGAAACAATCCAGTAGATAAAGAAGCAGGTATTCGTCCGTTAGCAGTATACAATCCAATACATTATCAGGAAGCACCTGAATTATTTATGGATTTTATTTGTAGTCTTACAGGTAAATCTCCATCAACAACTGGTGCAGGTTCTGAAGGAGCCTTAACAAAAGGACCTTTCAATATGCTTTCACCAACAACCGATTTAAATAATGCGTTGTTATCACATATTCTTACGGAATCTAATGCATTTAGTACAGCCGCTGGTTATATAGGTGCTGAAAATAAGGTTGATCACGATATTAGCTTATTAATTCCAGAAATTTGGGCACGTTTAAAAGCGGAAGATAGAGACCCAAAAGTTCTTATTAAAAATGGTTCTCTTGAAAAAATTGAAGACTTTAATTATAAAGGAACTAAAGTTTTAGCAAGTCGTTTAGGATATAGAATTACAAGTACTTTTTCTGTAAGATGTTTAAATCGACTATTTGATGAACCAATTGAAGTTTTTAATGAAAAAATATTAAAACCAGAACTTCAAGGATTGGAAGATTTTGTAGATGGTATTCAAAATATTGTAGAAGCACAAGAAAAAGTAGCACTAAGCTATTTTGAAGATGGAAGTGTTGAATCTGCTATACCACCATTAAAAATTCTACTTCATATAATGGCTTATGGAACTTATGAAGGAAAAGAAATTAGTGATCCTGAATTACGAAAATATTTTGAAAGAGAATATGTTCTAAATAGTGATTGGTATAAAGAAAGATTACTATTGAAGCAACAAAAGGATGTTATTTTTTACAAAAAACAAATAGCATATCTGGAAGATTTCATTTCAAATACAAATAATGCATCACTTGTTACGGAATTAAATATTTTAAATAGACTGAAGAATGTGAAACACACATATGAAGAGATAAATTCAGCCAATTATTTAAAAAACTTAATAGGTACAATAGGAGCAGACTCATTGCATAGAAAGTAAATCTAGAAATAAAATAGTATATAAAAAGCTTGAAAATTAATTTTCAAGCTTTTTTTTGTAAATTAAAACTTCAAAATAAGTTAGTTGAAATACTTAACAAAATGAGTTTATAAATTAAATTTTTGTAACTCTAATTCATAATCATATTGTAAATCTTCGTGTAGAAGTAACATCTTTTTTTTAATAGATTGTATTTCTCTAATACAAATATTTTTAAGCACTGTATTGTTTTTTATAGATGGCTTTAACTCAATTAATTTCTTGCAGAAATAGAGCAGTAGTTCAACTTCGGTTTCTTTGTTTTTAGAATATCTTATGTATTTTTTAATTGTGCGTAATATTTTACGAACACTTTTTTTAATGAAATAATAAGTTTTGGTATTTATCATTTCAAATTGCGCATCAATTTCAATTTTAACACTATTTATATATCCATTTTCATTTGATGATTCAAATAATAGGTAGGTTAATAATTCTTTATTCTCTTTTTTAAATCTTGATAATCTCAAACATAATTCCATTAATTCACTATGTGATCGATCTAACAACTCTGTTTTTATTTCTTTTACTGTAACAGCTTTCATAAATGCAATTTAGGCAGAAGTATTATTTTAATTGCTATATTAAGGCATATAAATTTGTTGATTTTAGCTAAATAATAGTTGCATACAAAAAAGTCAAACAATCAAAAAGTATTTAACCCTATATTTGCAGCTTTGAAAAATAGATGTATGAAGCAAGCAAATGATAATGCAGTTAATGAGGTAAGTGAAGAACAAATTGAAACCTGCATTTCAATATTAGAAAAATTAGTAAGAAATACCAATCAAGTATTTGATCTTCCAGAAGAGAAAAGGGTTGCATTAATGACCGCAGCAGGGTTACTTACAAGGCCAAATCGTGAAGAATTTTCACGAAGAAAAAAAGATGCAAAAAAAGCTGTTAAAAGAAAAATGATAGCGCGTGATAAACACGCTCGTAAAGAAACCGGAATTAGAAGTGCTCGTGAGTCTGCTGTTTTTGTAGCCCCATTATTAATAAACCTTACGGGTGAAAAAAACGATAAAGATTTAAAATTAGAGTCTCCTAGAAATTGTTATGTATGTAAAACAGTGTATACAAAATTGCATCATTTTTATGATACAATGTGTACAGAATGTGGTGATTTTAATTATGCTAAGCGTTTTCAATCTGCTGATTTAACAGGGCAAGTTGCCGTTGTAACTGGTTCTCGTTTAAAAATAGGATATCATATTACCTTAATGTTGTTGCGCGCTGGAGCTACAGTTGTAGCAACTACTAGATTTCCTGTAGATTCAGCATTGCGTTTTTCAAAAGAAGATGATTTTAGTAAATGGGGAAGTCGTTTAAAAATTCATGGGCTAGATTTAAGGCATATTCCAAGTGTTGAAATATTTTGTAATTTTATTGAACAACAATACAATCGATTAGACATTTTAATAAATAATGCTGCTCAAACAGTAAGAAGACCAGCTGGATTCTTTCATCATTTAATGGAAAAAGAAGAATTACCATTTGAAACGTTGTCCAAATCTGCAAAAATGTTATTATCAGATCATAATAACTGTTTGGAAGAGTTAAAAACCTTAACAACGGGCCCTATAAACAACCAAAATAATGCGTTACCTGTTACCTGGCACGGTCCAGAACCTGGAATTGGCATACGTTCTTCAGCTAAATTATCTCAAATTCCATATAGTTTTGATAATTCATTAAGTGCCAAAGAGGTTTTTCCAGAAGGTGAATTGGATGCTGATTTACAACAAGTAGATTTAAGAAAAACAAACAGCTGGCGTTTGAAATTAGGTGAAATTGAAACTACTGAAATGATAGAAGTTCAGTTGGTAAATTCTATTGCTCCATTTGTTTTAAACAACCGACTTTCTATTCTTATGAAAAAAGAAAATACAGGGCAAAAACACATTATTAATGTTTCAGCAATGGAAGGTAAATTTCATCGTTTTCGTAAACAAGACCGTCATCCTCATACAAATATGGCAAAAGCAGCATTAAATATGATGACTCATACATCTGCTGCAACATTGGCAAAAGACGGTATTTACATGAATGCAGTTGATACTGGTTGGGTTACAGATGAAGATCCTGTTGAGTTATCTAAGAAAAAGGTAGAAATACATGATTTTCAGCCTCCATTAGATATTGTTGATGGTGCCGCCAGAGTTATGGATCCTCTATTAGATGGAATTAACACAAGCAAACATTGGTGTGGTAAATTCCTTAAAGATTACCGTCCAATAGACTGGTAATCAACACTTAGTTTTTATATAGGTAAATTTTTAATATAGAAATTTAATCCTTTTAAAGGGATAAAAAATACCTATACAATACAGTAAATTTAACTTATTTATAAATTTAACTAAGAAATAGTTGTTATAAACCTAATAAAGGCGGTATTTTTGCATTTTACTAAACTATACTAAACGTGTCAGATAAAATTACAGAACTAGAAGACAGAAAAGCTGGAAAAGACCTTTATAGCTATCAGAAAGAAGCAATAAATAAAATTTTTAAAAGTTTTGAAGATTCTCCTGAAGATTATCATTTATTATATCAACTTCCAACTGGAGGTGGTAAAACAGTTATTTTTTCAGAAATTGTTCGACAATATCTTAAGCACCATAATAAAAAGGCTTTAGTATTAACACATCGTATTGAATTGAGTAAGCAAACATCTACAATGCTAACTGAATTTGGTGTAGCTAATAAAGTAGTTGATAGCAAAGCTAACTTAGATGATCAAAACGATTACAGTTGCTTTGTGGCAATGGTGGAGACGTTAAATAATAGATTAAATGATGAAAAATTTGACATTTCTGATATAGGATTAGTTATTATTGATGAAGCACATTACAATTCATTTACTAAATTATTTGAATTTTTTGAAAAATCATTTATTTTGGGTGTTACAGCAACTCCGCTTAGCTCCAATATAAAGCTCCCAATGAAAGACAATTACAATGAATTAATTGTTGGGGAAACTATTGAATCTTTAATTAAAAATGAGTTTTTAGCACGTGCTGAAGTTTTTTCTTATAATGTAGGGTTAACCTCTCTTGAAGTTGGTGCAAATGGAGATTATACTGTAAAATCCTCAGAAGATTTATATACGAATAATGAAATGCTTGGCAAACTTGTTCAGGCATATGAAATTCATTCAAAAGGAAAAAAAACATTAATATTTAATAACGGAATCAACACTTCAATCCAGGTGTTTGAAACCTTTAAATCTGCCGGCTATCCAATTGCACATTTAGATAATACGTATAGCAAAAAAGATAGAAAAATGGTATTGAAATGGTTTAAGGAAACTCCACATGCCATATTAACATCTGTAAGTATTCTTACCACTGGTTTTGATGAGCCAACTGTAAATACCATTATATTGAACAGAGCCACTAAGTCATTAGGATTGTATTACCAAATGATTGGGCGTGGATCTCGTATTTTAAAAAATAAACCCACTTTTTCAGTGATTGATTTGGGTAATAATATTCATCGTTTTGGTGAATGGGGATCAGATTTAGACTGGCAAAAAATGTTTAGAGCCCCTAATTATTATTTAGATAAAATTTTAAGTGATGAAGAGCTAGAAAGTAATTTTAGGTATGAAATGCCAGATGAACTTAGAACCGAATTTGCCAACTCTAGCGAGGTCTACTTTGATATTAAAAAAACATACATAGATTCTATTAGTAATGGTGAATCATCTAAGGTTGTACTTGAATTATCAATAATTCAGCATGCTAAAATATGTATTGAAAATAGTGAAGATGTTTATGATGCATATGATTTATCAAAAAAATTATGTGATGATATAGATTATAGAATTGAACGCTATACAAAATGTATTTGTAGGAGTACTCATAATTTTGTAACCTGGTTAAAAGAAGACTACAGAACAAAACTTCGTCTTTATTTGCGTGATAATTTTGATAGAGATTTTGAAGTAATACACGGAAGACCACCTGAAGAATAAATAAAATATATTTATAACAACTTACCTTAATTAACTGTATTTAAAAAATGGCAAATAGCATTAAGCAACAACAGCATATTTTGGAAAAGTTGGGCATTGAGAAGTTAAATCCAATGCAAGAAGAGGCTGAATTAGCAATTAGCTCAAACAATAATGTTGTACTATTATCTCCAACAGGAACCGGTAAAACATTGGCTTTTTTGTTGCCAATTATTAAAGAGTTGGATGTGGAATGTCCTGATGTTCAGTTACTTATTTTAGTTCCTTCAAGAGAGTTAGCTATTCAAATTGAGCAAGTTACCAGAGAAATGGGGTCTGGCTTTAAAGCCAATGCTGTTTATGGAGGACGCCCATTTTCAAAAGATAAAATTGAGCTAAATCATTTACCGGCAATATTAATTGGTACTCCAGGTAGAATTGCAGATCATTTTAGAAGAAACAATTTTTCAACAAAAAATATTACCACATTGGTGTTAGATGAATTTGACAAATCTTTAGAAGTTGGATTTGAAGAAGATATGAAAGAAATTATTTCTGCATTGCCAAATGTGAACAAAAGAATATTAACTTCAGCAACGAAAGCTTTAAATATTCCAAAATTTGTTGGTTTAACAAATCCGAAGCATATTAATTATTTAAAAGAAAAAACAGCATTATTAAATATTAAAACAGTGATTTCTCCAACTAAAGATAAATTAGAAACTTTGGTAAATGTACTCTCTCATATTAAAAATCAGCCAGCAATTATATTTTGTAATTTTAGAGATACTATTGAAATGGTAAGTGATTATCTTTTAGATAATAATATAAATCACGGATGTTTTTATGGTGGAATGGAACAAAAAGATAGGGAAAGATCACTTATTAAATTTCGTAATGGAACACATCAGGTAATAGTAGCTACCGATTTAGCAGCCAGAGGTTTAGATATTCCAGAAATTAAATATATTATTCATTATCAGCTGCCATTAAAAAGCGAAGAATTTACGCACAGAAATGGAAGAACTGCTAGAATGAATAGCAAAGGAACCGCTTATGTTATTCAATGGAAAAATGAAAAACCTTCAGATTTCACAACAGATTCAGAAATTGAAATTATAAAAAAACAAACTGCAATTACTTCTTCAAATTGGAAAACACTATTTATTTCAGGAGGAAGAAAAGATAAAATTTCAAAAGGCGATATCGCTGGACTATTTTTGAAACAAGGAAAACTTAGCAAAGCACAATTGGGAATTATAGAATTAAAACAGGATTGTGCATTTGTAGCCGTTCCTTCTTCAAAAGCTAATGAACTTATTAAAATGCTAAATAATACTAGACTTAAAAAGAAAAAAGTTAGAATTACTTTTATTTAGAATAACTCATTCAACTTATTAAAAACTCATAAAATATAACATACTGATCGTCAGCTTTGTTTGATAGCTAATAATTGTTTCAAGTTATTTATTTTTTAGGCTGTAGACTTGTTATATTTGCAAAAATTAAATAGATGTCAAAACAATTTTCCGATTTAGGAATATCAGCACCAATATTAAAAAGTTTAGCTAATTTAAATATCGCTGAACCTACAGAAATTCAAGAAAAAACAATTCCTTTATTGTTGAGTAATACTGATGATTTTGTTGGTTTAGCTAAAACTGGAACAGGGAAAACAGCCGCTTTTGGTTTGCCTTTACTACAATTAATAGATTTGGACAATGAAAATATTCAAGCAGTAATATTAGTTCCTACAAGAGAATTGGGTCAACAAATTTTTAGTAATATGGAAGCTTACGCAACGTATTTACCAAAAATTTCAATTGCAGCTATTTGTGGTGGTACACCTATAAAACCACAAATTGAACGTTTGTCTGAAACTACACATATTGTAATTGCAACTCCAGGTCGTTTAATTGATTTAATAAAGCGAAAAGCTATTGATATAAAACAAACTCAATATTTAGTGTTGGATGAAGCTGATGAAATGGTAACATCTCTTAAAGATGGGTTAGATGAAATATTTACTGAATTGCCAAAAAAGAAAAGAACTTTCTTGTTTTCAGCAACGTTGCCTGGTACAGTTAAACAGTTAGTGCAAAACTATATATCTAAACATGTTACGCAAATTAGTGTTGACATGAAAGTTATTGGGAATGAAGGTATTGATCACGAATATGTTATTGTTGAACCAATTGAAAAATTAAATGTTTTAATGCATTTTCTTTCATCTAAAGAAGGTGAACGAGGAATTATTTTTTGTAAAACAAAAGCAGCAGTTAATAAATTAGCCAAAAATTTAGCTATTCATAAATTTTCATCAGGAGCATTACACGGAAGTTTAACACAACCTATTCGTGACAGAATTATGGGGCAATTTAGAGAAGGATATATTAATATTTTGGTTGCTACAGATTTAGCTGCAAGAGGAATTGATGTGAAAGAAATTTCTTATGTAGTAAATTACCATTTACCAGAAGTTTCTGAAACATATGTTCATAGAAGTGGAAGAACTGCAAGAGCAGGAGCAAAGGGGCTTTCCTTAACCGTTTTACAAAAAGAAGAAACTCCAAGTTTAGCTGATTTTCAAAAAGAATTGGGTATTACTTTCAAAGAGTTTAAGAAGCCAAATGAACAGAGTATTGAAGAAAATAATATGTTATTATGGGCTAAGAAAATTTTTAAAACAAAGCCAAATAATGAAATTTCACAATCTTTGAAAGGGGAAATTAAAACAATCTTTCATCATTTAACTAAAGAGGAGCTTGTAGATAAATTAGTAGCTAATTATGTATTACAACATAAAAAAGAAGAAGGATTAAAGAGCGAAAACTCTAAAAAAAGAAACAATAATATTTAATTTTAATTCTTAAGTATAATTTAGAATAAAATTGATGAATTAAAAAGTGACACTTAAAAAAGAATAATTTCTTTCAAAGTGTCACTTTTTATATAACTAAAATTCTTTACCAAGTTATATTAGCTTAGTCACCTAAACACATACCAATACCACGAGCAGTTTTCACTAGTGATGATTCTGGGTTTACAAAGTTATATTGACTAATTGCTTCTAAAAATGGAACTCCAACTATATTTTGGTGTTGAAAAGCAACCATTTTTCCAAAGTCACCTTCAAGTGCCAATTCCATAGCTTTAACACCAAATTGTGTTGCTAGAATACGGTCAAAAGCAATTGGAACTCCACCACGCTGTAAGTGTCCAAGTACAGTTTCTCTCATATCAGCATCACAACCAGCAGCTTTTAAATCATTTAATAATTTATTTGCTATTCCTCCTAATTTTAAGTTTTCGTTTCCAACTTCATCACTAACTTGTGACAATACTTCACCATCAATTGGTTTTGCACCTTCCGATACTACAATTATTACGTGTCCTTTTCCGTTCTTAAATCTTTTATTAATTACTTCATTAATTTTATTAATATCGTAAGGGATTTCAGGAATTAAACAAACTTCTGCACCACCAGCAATTGCAGAACTTAAAGCAATCCAACCAGCATCTCTACCCATAACTTCAAGTATAATTACACGGTTATGTGAAGCTGCTGTTGTAACTAATCTATCAACAGCTTCCGTAGCAATTTGAACTGCAGTTTGATATCCAAAAGTATAGTCTGTAGCTGATAAATCGTTATCAATAGTTTTTGGAACACCAATAACATTTAACCCTTTTTCAAAAAGAACTTGAGAAATGCGTTGTGATCCATCACCACCAATACTAATTACAGCATCAATCCCCATATCTTTTAGTTTTTGAATCATTTCATCTGATCGATCTATAAATGACCAAGTTCCATCATTCTCTTTTACAGGCCAAGCTAGCGGACCACCTTTTGTTGTTGTTCCTAATATTGTTCCACCTTGGTAATGGATTCCTGCAACCGTTTTTTCATCAAGATCAATAATTTCTGTAGGTTCACGTAAAACCCCATCAAATGATTGAATACTTCCAACAACTTCCCAATCGTCAGTTTGTTCTGCTCGTTTTACTATACCTCTAATTACTGCGTTTAATCCAGGACAATCTCCTCCACCTGTTAATACTAATGCTTTTTTCTTCATCTTTAATTCTAATGTATTATTCTAATATGTTATTACGTGTTTTTCTAATTTTTATGGAAGTAAATTTAGTTTCCAAAACTAATTCCAATGCCTTTTGCTGTTTGAATTAAATTATGTGTTAATTCAACTTTATTGTATTTATTTATTACTTCCTCTAAATTGATGTGTTGCAATTCAGAGTTTTTATGAATTGCCATTGTTCCAAACTTTTTTTCATGAACCAATTCAAATGCTTTAACTCCAAGTTCTGTAGCTAAAATACGGTCAAATGCTACTGGAGTTCCACCTCGCTGTAAATGACCTAATATTGTTTCTCTAATGTCTGCCGGAAAATTAAGACTTTTTAGTTTTGCGCCAATAATTTGAGCAATGTTTCCTTTAATTTCAGTTCCATCTTCATCTATTAAAATTGCTCCTTCTGCAACCACAATATTTGCAAACCCTCTACCATCATTGGAATATCTAGATTTCAATTTTTTAACTATTTCTTCTAATTTAAAAGGTATTTCAGGAATTAAGCAAACATCTGCACCACCAGCTATTGAAGCGTTTAGTGCTATCCAGCCAGCGTTATTACCCATAACTTCTAATATTAAAACTCTATTGTGAGAATTAGCAGTTGTTACCAATTTATCAATGGCTTCTGTAGCAATTTGTGAAGCTGTTTGAAATCCAAAGGAATAATCTGTAACAGATATATCGTTATTAATTGTTTTTGGTACACCTACAATATTAACTCCTTTTTGAGCTAATTTTAACGAGGTTTTTTGTGATTCATTTCCACCTATATGAATAATAGCATCAAAATTATGGACTTTTAAATTATATATAAGTTTATCTGTAAGATCCTCATTTTTTATGGATCCATCTTCTTGTTTTACTGGGTAACTAAATGGATTTCTATTACTATTGGTTGTTAAAATAGTTCCACCTTCTAAATGTATTCCTTCAACTTGTTCTTCTTTAAGAGATAAAATCTCTAGAGGAGCAGATAAAATACCATCAAATCCATTGATACTTCCAATTATTTCCCAATTTGACTCTTGATTTGCTCGCTTTACTATAGCTCTTATTACGGCATTCATTCCTGGGCAATCCCCACCACTATTTACAATTAAAATTTTTTGCTTCATCTGATTTTTAGGCTCTAAGAGTGTGTTTTTTTTAGTGAAATTGTTATTTTACTGAAGTAATAGCTATGTTTTCTTATAAAGAATACGAATTTATGAAATATTGAGTAATTCACAATAAATTTATTTAAAAAAATAATTAAGATTGATTATAAATGTACTGCTATATCAGTTTGTATATTTCATTTTATCATGTTAATTTAATTATATTTTTATAACAAACAAAAATACTTACTTTAAGGTAGTTTTTCAAATGATTTTTATCATTTAAAATTATTAATTACGATAGCGATTTCGTAGTTTTTAAGAGTTGTTTAGGAAATCTATTTATACAAATATAACATAGCCTATATTCATTAATTTTATGAAAATAGTTTAATAATAATTCAAAAGTAATGAGGAAATGCTCTTTTGAAACAAGTGAATTAGCCTGTGTTTATAAAATTTAAATCTAGCACATTAAAATTATTTGCAGCTTTTACTAATAGGGTAGAGCCAATAGTTTCAAATAAATGATTTGTTTTTAGTACAAATTCGGCTTGTTTTTCAATTTTATAATTAGGTATACCAATAATGGTTAAATCTGTGGTTCCAGAGTACGATTCAATAATAGTGTAAAATGGATTTTGTTCAACAGCATTGTTAATTATTTTAATTTCAACGTTTACTCTTAGATCTTCAACAAGTTTATAAATTTTTGAATAAATAATTTCCCGATTTATATTATTGTTATTTACAAATAAAACACGAATACTTGCTTTGTTCCACCTTGGTGAAGCAATAATAAAACGAGCAATATTTAACATCATTTCTGCATTTTTACTATCTGTTTCACGCCACCAAAAATCTACAGTTTGATACTTGCCAAACTTTGCTTTTCTGTCAAAATCTAAATACAACAAGTTATAATCTAAATGAAGTAATGTTTCTGTCATTTTGGAATATTCCATAGAATTTTCAAGACCTTTTGGCCAACCCATCATTATTGCATTTGGCTCAACACCAGAAAATCCATAAGTTGTAGCAATGTTTGTAATTCCAGTATAAATATTATCTACTTTTATTTGTCTCGCAAAAATACCAAGTTCAGTAAAATTATCGGTTCTAACTATTTGCTCTATTTTTTTGAATGGTTTGTTGTTTTTTTTATCTAAAATTAATTTAAAATTAGTTACAATACCTGTTCGTCCAGATACTGTTTTGCCTAACTCTAGTAAATAAGATTGGTGTTCACTTTCTCCACTAAATAAAATAATATTTGGATTCCAATTAGATTTTTCTTCAATATTGGCATCTATTCTTTTCAATCCTTTATTAACTACATTTTCCCAAACGCTTTGCCAAACATCATTAGATTGTAATTTCACTTCTTTTCGTTGTAACCCAAAGTATAAACTAGCAATAACGGCAAATGCGCCAAGCATTGCAAACAAATCTAGTTTGAACATTACAGAAAAACATGCTATAAAACCAAGTAAACCAATCCATCTTTTTATTTTAAATGTTGGTTGAAAATCTGGGTTTGCCCAACTTTCTAAAAAATAAGAAATATTAATAAACCCATAAGCTGTTAAATAAAACATTGAAACTACTCGAGCAATAACATCCAACTCTCCAATTAAAATACCTGCTTCAGCAATTACAAAAACTAAAAATAAGGCATTAACAGGTTCATTATTTTTGCCTTTTCCTTTCCTGAAAATTTTAGGCGTTACTTTATCAATGGACATGGCTTGTAATATTCGTGGTCCACCTAAAATACCACCCAAAGCTGAAGATAATGTAGCTCCCCAGATTCCTGCAACAACAACCGGAGCAAACACTGCTATTTTCATTAAAATATTATAATCGGTTTTTAAAATTTCAGATTCAACGTTATAAGCTATAAAAATAGCCAGAACTATATAAATAATAAGTCCAACTGCAATAGCTAATAAAGTACCTATAGGAATTGATTTTTTAGGATCTTTTAAATCGCCACTCATAGCAATTCCTGCCGTAAATCCAGTAACCGCAGGGAAAAATATTGCAAATACAACTTCTAAAGGAACTGTGCCTGCTGATGAAAACATTTTTACAGATTCAGGTTGAAAATTTGAATTTCCAAAAAATATTGATACTAAAGAAATTGCAATAGCTGCTAGGATAAAGAATTGTGTTTTAAGTGCAACAGAAGTACTTATTAAGGCTAGTGCTGTTAAAATAATTAATGCAATTGTGCCTGTAATTCTTAAATCATTTATAGACATTCCAAACCCAAAATACCCGTTAAAACTTTCTGAAAAACCAATTAAATATAATGCAATAGAAAAAGCAGTTCCAATATATAGTGCAATACCAATTGAACCACCAATAGGAATTCCCATACTACGGGAAAGAACATAGTAAACACCGCCTGCACCTATCTTTTTGTCAGTAGCGACAGATGAAATGCTTAAACCTGTAGAAACAGCTATTATATGAGCCAAAATAATTATAGCTATAGCACCAATAAGACCAGCATTTCCTACAACCCAGCCTAAACGCATATACATTATTACACCTAAAATAGTTAATAATGATGGGGTGAAAACACCTTCAAAGGTTCCGAATTTTTTACTTACGTTCATTAATTAGGGAATAATTAATAAATATAGACATTCTTTTAAAAATAATTACGCTAATATTTAATATAATTATAAGTTAAAAAGGTTTACTGTTTTTGAGATATACAATTCTACTTATTTTATAATCTGTTAGTGGAATTTTCAATAACTTCTTTCAGTCATAATTTATTTCTTTACTTAAATTATTGCGTATTTATTATATGAAAATCTATGGAGTATACTTAAAGCATCAGTGAAATTCCATTGATTAAAATTAACAATCCTATTTTTATTAAAATACTAGTAAAAGAAGCGCTATTCCAATTTAAATAACCCTTTTTATATTTAAAAAAATCTTGACTTTTATCATATTTCAGGAATTATAAACATGTTACTTTTGTCACATAAAATAGGGGTGCTTTTAAAGTTTTACCAACCATAGCATAAATTAAAAAATGAAAAAAGGAACTGAAAATTCGTATAAAGAACAACGAAAAAAACCTAGTGAATTTAAAAGCAGAGAAGAATATTTAGAACATGAATTATCTATTATGAAATTTCGCCGTTGGCGAGTTCACCTTCCCTTTAGAGACTTTCATATTGAATTTGAAGATTTAGTTCCAGCATTGGCAGCCACAATTGGTAAAGTGGTTATGGTAACAGCAATGGTTGCTGCATTTGCAGTTCAATTTGGGTTGTCCCCTGAATTTATTGCAGAGAATGTACGCTACGAATTACTAATTGCAGGTGGGATTTTTGTAATAATTTTTTCAGCAATTTTAAATCCTAATGCTAATTTAGCAGGTACACATGGCCCCATGATTCCTCTTATTCCTATTATTGCATTGGCAGGTGGACATCCACTCGCTTTGGGTATATTAATTGGTGTATTTGGAATTTTACTGAGTATAACTAAAGGAGGCTCAAAACTTATGGCATTAACAAGTGTTGGTGTTAGAGGTGGTTTACTAATATATTTAGGAGCGGTTGGACTTATTGGTCAAATAGGGAAACTTGAATTATGGTCTAAAAGCACAAATATTATAGCACTTTCTTTTATAATTATTGGTGTTACCATTTTTATTTATGCCTATTTGGCACGTATTAACAAACGTTGGTTGGCAATTCCATTATGCTCACTTATAGCTGGTGTCATTGCTTTTACCATGGGTGCTGATTTTGCTTTCACAACTGAACCAGGGTTACCTCATTTTAGTCCTCTCTATTGGTGGGGAGAAGATACCGGATGGCAACTTGGATGGCCTAATATTGGTCATTTTATAGCTGTAATTCCTTTTGCTATTTTAGCTGTAGCTATGTGGTCTCCAGATTATTTAGGACATCGTGTTTTTCAGGAAATTAACTATCCTAAAAAGGCTAAAAATGTTTTAATGGATGTTGATGATACTATGACAGTTGCTTCAATTCGACAAATTGTTGGTTCTGTTCTTGGAGGTGGAAATATAGCCTCGTCTTGGGGAACATATATGATTCCTGCTGCCATTGCAAAACGACCAATTCCTGGAGGTGCTGTATTAACAGCAATCCTTTGTGTATTAGCTTCAATTTTTGGATACCCAATGGATTTAGCAATGTGGGAACCTGTTTTAAGAATAGCATTAATTGTTGGTGTATTTTTACCCTTGCTTGAAGCCGGAATGCAAATGGTAAAAACTCAAAAAAATTCGTTAAGTGCAGGTACTTGTATTTTTGCCTGTGCGTTTGTAAATCCAGTATTTGGTTGGGCTTTAACAATGCTTTTAGATAATCTTGGATTGATTGGTGATCGTGAGCGTGCAAAAAATTTATCTTTAAAAGAAAAACTAATTATTCCTGGAGCTATGTTTTTAGTATGTGTTATTTCATTGGCTTTAGTTGGTCAATTACCGGGTATTCCTGGTATTTTCTAATTTGTAAAAAGCAGTGTGTAATTTTTATAGAATCTTGAAAATGACATCATAAACTTTGTTTAAGTAGATTAACGAGTCTCTTTTGTAAACTAAAAGAGCAGCGAGTAACCACTTACTTTATTGACTATATAGAAAGAAAAGAAGTGTTATACGGGGAATGGTTATGTTTTAATTGTTAAAAATAATACTATCTTTGCTTCAATGCAAAAAAACAAACAAATAAAAGCACTTTTCTTTTTAGGGATATTCTCTGTGCTATTATTGCATCAGGTGTTTCCTCATTTACATCATCAACATGAGGAAAGAAATGTTGCCATTGCTCATACCGAAGATCATCATCACCATCATCACGATACCTCTGAAAAAGATGATAGCTCAAAAAATGATTTTATAGATTTCTTTTTAGGAATGCATGTACACGTTTTCGTTACTGACGAAATTCCGGTTATTAGAAATGTAATAAATCATCGAATAAATGATGAAAATATAGCTTTAGAACTACCACTTTCAAAATACTTTGAGGTTCTTAAAATCTATAGAGAAATTGAAAGACCCTCTATTTATAATCCTCCTAATAATTATTTCAATCATTACTTCACTAATCTCGACTTACGAGGGCCTCCAGTTTTAGGATAATCTTAACGGAATATTCATAACTGCTATTCTTAAAATAAGCATTTTTATTCCATTTTTAAATTCAGATTAAACCTAAAAATCACAAACAATGAATAGAAAAGTAGTATTCGCAATTTGCGGATGCCTGTTTTTTATTAATAGTTTCTCTCAAACTAAAAATATTGAAGAACTACTTAATGAAATAGAACAGAATAATACAAAGCTAAAAGGCTATCAATCATTTATTGAAAGTCAACAACTCGAAAACAAGAGTACTAACAATTTACCCAACCCAAAGCTCTCTGGGTATTATTTGCCCTTTGGAGATAATACAACAGATACCTATACCGAATATCAAATAGCACAATCTTTTGAGTTTCCTACGGTATATGCTGCACGTGGTAAATGGAACGATTTAAAATCGAAACAACTACAAACAGCCTTTGCAAAAAGTAGGCAAGAGGTCTTATTGAATGCAAAGGAAAAGCTATTAGAACTCATTTTCTTACAAAAACAACAAGCAATTGAAACAGAAAGAAGAACCCAAAGCAAACAGGTTTTCAACCAAATTCAAGAGCTTTTTAATAAGGAGCAAATAGGTATTTTAGATTTGAATAAAGCCAAAATTGCTTGGATTCAAGAGCAGTTTGTTGTTGAACAAATTGAAAGCGACATCCAAATTTTGATGTCTAAACTTAAAACTTTAAATGGCGACAGACCTCTAGATGGAATTTCAACAGAAACTATGTTTTCAACAGAAATAGAAAGTATAGAAAACATTTGGCAGGAAAAATTAGCAAATGAACCTTCTTTACAAGAATTAAATGCTAATGAAAAGTCTTCCTTACAAAAAGTGAATTTAGAGAAAAACAAAATATTACCTAATATGGCACTTGGCTATAACTATCAAGGTGTGAATGGAAATAATTATTCAGGTTTTTATGGTGGACTTTCCATTCCATTATGGAGCAGCAAGAATAAAGTGAAAGCTGCACAAGCTAATTATAAATATCAGCAATCCAACACCCAAGTAATTACAACATCGCTTTACGCACAATTACAAGAAACGTATAATCGCTACCAATTGATGCGTTCAAAATATAATGAGTATCAATCCACAATGCGAAATTTAGAAAGTGAGAAATTACTTTTAAAAGCTTATATGTTGGGTGAATATTCGTTTATGGATTACTATGTAGAGCTTCAGTTTTACCGAAACGCATTAGATAAAATGGTGCAACTAGAAAAAGAATTACAATTGTTGCAAGCACAATTATTAAAACATCAATTATAAATTTCAAACTAAACATTATGAAAATTTCAAAAATAATATTCGCATTAGCAATAGTTTCAATGATTGTATTAACCTCTTGTGGAGATACAAAAACAAAGCCAAAAACGACAGAAGAACACGGTCACGAACACGATGCAGACGGCAATCATATGAGCAATGAAACGATAGAACAAGAAGAATTTCAAGTAGAAAAAGATTCTACGGAAGTAAAAACTGAAATCCACAAACACGATGCTGGTTCTGAACACAACGATCATTAAAATTTAAATAGAGATAAAAAATGAAACGAGCATGTTAGTGGTGAATCACATAACGAAATGATCAATTGCGAACAGCATGTGAATGTTTAAAAACAAATAGATATAAAAGATGAAATATATAATAT
>TARA_R110001583_G_scaffold35317_2_pt1 | contig 31000 bp, 35 predicted proteins | sample TARA_R110001583 | Tara Oceans TARA_R110001583 (sample SAMEA4398432) | marine metagenome | biome: Polar Biome; feature: [MES] marine water layer (ENVO:01000295) within the mesopelagic zone...; material: water (ENVO:00002006), including particulate matter (ENVO:01000060) such as...... | reverse complement strand
CTTAAGAACAACATCGCGGATAGAAATCTCAACAGTGCTTCCTATATTAAGTGGAGAGGCCTCATTGTAATTCTCTAACAAAAATAATAAAATTTTGGCGATGTCGGAGGCGTGCGTGAACTCCCTCAGTGGAAGGCCGTCGCCCCATATTTCTACTTCACCAACACTGTTCAGTTTTGCTTCCCATATTTTTCTTATTAGGGCCGGGATCACATGAGAATTTTCTAAATGATAATTATCAAACTCTCCATATAAATTATTAGGAATTGCTGTTATAAAATTACATCCATATTGCTGTCTGTAGGTTCTTGAATGTACATCGAGCATTCTTTTTGCATATGCATAACCATAATTGGTATAATGGGGCTCTCCAGAATGTATGTTTTCTTCTATGAGGGGGTATTTGTGATTATCGGGATAAACGCACGTACTTAAAAGAGATATTAGCTTTTTGACGTGGAAATGCTTAGCACAATTTAAAACATTGGTGTTTATTAAAATATTATCACTATAAAAATCACCAATAAAATTACTATTTGCTCGGACGCCCCCAACTTTTGCAGCCAGATGTATAACAAGTTCCGGCTTATATTTTTCAAACATTGCTTCGCACTCTAAGTAATTTCTTAAATCATAGTGTTTAGAAGAGATAAATGCGGCGCCTGGAATGATATCCTTGAGCGCGTTGCCGACCATTCCATTCCCACCGGTTACTAATATTTTATTATTATTTATCATAATATTTTTTGCTTAAGCAAAATTTCATATATTTTATTTGAAGCATTTCCGCTACCATAAGGGCACTCGCCTCTTGGTTTATAATCATAAATCATTTTTGTAAATATTTCAATCAAATATGATGGTTCCGCACACAATAATGAAAAATCAACCAGCCCTTCCCGTCGCTCGGTTTCTTTTCTACACACAATTGTTTTCTTCTTTAAAAAAGAAGCCTCTTCTTGTATGCCGCCGCTATCAGTAATAATTAATTTACATTCTGAAAGCAAATTTATAAAATCATTATACTGCATTGGATCAATAACTTTAATACCTTGCAGTAATTTCTTGTGCTTTATCACATTCGGATTTGGATGAATTGGAAAAATAAATTCTAAATTTGGATATAATTTTGCTAATTTATTAAACTGTTCAAACCACTCTTCCATTTTTGAATGATTTTCGCGGCGGTGCATTGTTATTATAATTTTATTTTTATATTGTGTCGTAATGCCAGATAAATTATCCAAAACAGTGTTGCCGACCTCATAGATTTTTCCATTTACTTGGTCTCTTTTTAAATTTTCTACTGAATGTGACGTGGGACAAAAGTGGTAATCAGCCATTAAAGAAATCGCGCGTCGATTATATTCTTCTGGATACGGATGCTCATTATTATATGTTCGAAGACCCGCTTCAATATGGGCAATTTTAATTTTTCTATGAAAAGCGGCCAAAGCTATAGCAAAAGAAGAAGTTGTATCGCCCTGCACAATAACAAAATCAATATCCTTAAATAACGACTCTGAATGCTTTAAGACGGTTTTTACAATAGAGTCTAATCTGTTGTTTGAATTTTCTATATTAAGGCGAATTGGGTCTTCTTTAAGGTTTTTTAACAAATCTGGATGTTGGCCAGTAAACACCACTTTATAATCAACAGAATTTTTATTGAACAGATCAATTAGTGGCTTAACTTTTATGTATTCTGGTCTTGTGCCGAAAGAAATCAAAATCATTTTATACCTTCTTCGAAAAAGTTTCTTGAATTGACGGCCTTATCACATATAAACAAATCGTATGTTGGCTTCCCCATTTTTAAATCATTGTGCTTTACACTCCACCTATCTAATTGGTCTTTTGTAACGTCATACCAATTTAAACCAGAGCCAGATCCACGAGCAGTCCAATAAACGATAGTATTCCCCTCTTCATAAAGTTTGTTAATTTTTTCTATGTTTTCTTGTATTGGCGATGCTCTTGCATAGTCTCTATCAGGGGGCGTAATACAAATTGTTTCATCGATATCAACATATATAATCATCAATCACCCTTTAATACTCTGTAGCTATCTTCATCAAAATGTTCAGTAGAGAACTCAAACAATTCACTTTCTTCCAAAGCAAGCATTTGATGCCTTAACCCGGGATATATATAAAAATTTTCTCCCGGCTTTAACAATTGTTGCTTTGCAGTATCTCGATCATCATCATTTCCATAATACACTAGCATCAGGCCAGATTGAAGATAAAAAACCTCATCTTTTAATTTGTGATAGTGCCAAGAACAGCGCTTTCCCTTATCAAAAAACAAGAGTTTACCACAATATTCCTTTTTGTTGACAATCCATCTTTCATAGCCCCATCCCTTCTTAACAAATTTAATTTCTGGTTGTAGGTTCATCATAATCCCTTTGTTAGCCAGCCGCCATCTATGTATAAATCTTGGCCAGTCATGTAATTAGATGCTGTCGATGCTAGAAAAATTACTGCGCCAGCAAGGTCGGCCGGGGTTCCCCATCTTCCTAATATTGTTCTGTCCGATCTTTTCTTGCGCGTATCCAAATTATTCCAGCTTTTTTTGGTCATGTTGGTTTTCATATAGCCCGGGCCCAAATTGTTGCATCTTATATTATATTTACCCAAATCCAAAGCAAACGACTTGGTTAATTGTTTTAAAGCGCCTTTGCACGCAACATAGGCAGGGTTATTAGGGAACGCCAATTCTGAATTAAGGCTTGTAATGTTGATTATTGAGCCGCCGCCCGTCTCTTTCATTCTTTTTCCAACAACCTTAATTATTTCAAAGGGGGCCTTCAAATTTATTTCATAAGTTTTATTCCAGTTTTCAGTAGAGTATTCCAAAGCGTCCTGTCCTAATGTAATGCCGGCGTTATTAACTAAAATATTTATTGGGCCCAGATCAACCTCTATAAGCGAAGCAATTTTTTTAAAATGTTCGGTGTCTGTTAGATCACAAATATAATGCTTTGTTTTAACAGAGCGTAATTTATTTAAATTTTTGGATGTTTCTTCTAAAACAGCACTCTTATCAAGCATCGCCACACTTGCCCCCGCCTTCGCAAGAGCTTCTGAAATGGCTGCACCGTTGCCGCTTGCTGCACCTGTAACGAGCGCAACTTTTCCATTTAAAGAAAACATTTCTTCTATATAACTCATTGAACAAACACTCTATTTAGCCTAATTTCCTCAGATATCATATTTTTATCATAAGAAATTATATGTGCTATAAAACTTGCCAATTCGTCCGGATCGATAAAGGTTTCATAATCTTGTCCCTCTACTTTCTCCCCCATTTTTGTTTTAACGGACCCTGGCGACACCGAATGTACTCTGACACCATATTCCTTTAACTCCGCGTGTAAGGCGCGGGAGAGGCCTAATAACGCATGTTTTGAAGCACAATACACCGACGTTTTTGCAAAGCCGGCATATGCCGAAGAAGAGCCTATATTAATAATTCTTCCCCATCGACGGTCAATCATGTCCGGTATCACGGAACGGCACAATAAAAATGGTGCAGTTACGTTAACATTAAAACAATCATTATATTCTTCGAATGTTGTATCTTTCGCAAATTTAACTGGAAAGACTCCAGCACAATTAATTAAAATGTCAACATTCTTCAACTGGCGCTTGGCTATTTTTAATAAATTTTCAATTGATTCTGTGTTTTTAAAATCGGCAACCTCATAACCCTGACAACGTGGGCCTATTTTTTTAGCCAAAAGTTGCAATTTTTTTTTATTAGTTCCAGTCAAAAATATACTACAATTCAGCGAAGCAAATGTTTGCGCCAAAGCTTCGCCGACGCCCCCTGTGGCGCCGGTGATCAACACCTTTTTGTGTTTTAAAACACTCATTATAGCGTGTCGACCCTTCTTAGCTTCTTGGCAATGCTCATCTCTTTTTCGCTAATGCTTTTAAAGCCGGCGCCCATTGCGATCTCAATACTGCGAATGTGTTTAACAAGTCTTCTTAATCCGCCCAACTCTACAGACGCTGCCTGATCTGATCCATACATGGAGCGATCTAGTGTTATATGCCTTTCAATTGATGTCGCGCCCATAGCTGCCGCGGCGCAGCTAACTATAAGACCGGTTTCATGACCACTATAGCCAACCTTAATGCCGTCGAACATCTTTTTTAAGGCCTTCATTGCATTCAAATTAGCTTCTTCCAAAGGCATTGGATAAGTGCTGTTGCAATACATTAATTCGAAAGGACACCGGTAGTCTTCAAATAGCTGAACTGCTTTTTTAATCTGTATTAAATCACTCATTCCAGTAGAAACATATGTATACTTGCCCTCTTCTGCTATTTTTTCTAAAAGTTCTCGATGAGTCAGCATTGCAGAGGCGACTTTATTATATTTTAAATCATACTGCCTTAAAAATAATTGGCTTTCTATATCCCATGCCGACGCGAACCATTCAATGCCTTTTTCTTTACAATAACGATCAATTTCATCGTATTCTTCCTTGCCAAACTCAAGGCCCTCTTTCTGTTCTCTGTTTGTCTTTCCCCATGGGCTTTCGCGAGGCTTGTCTAGTTCTTCTTTTGTGTATACAACATCAAGCGTTCTTTTTTGAAACTTAACTGCATCACAGCCTGCATCGGCAGCACCATCGATTAATTTTTTTGTTATGTTCATATCACCATTGTGATTAATTCCTATTTCTGCGATAATTTTAATTGACATTGATTGTTTTTTCTCCCACTTTATTAAACAAATTTAAATCTTCAATACGATCAACGTCTATTGTTTCACCAATCGAATAAAAGAACGTATCTTTATTATATAAATTTGCTTGCATTTTTTTAAGCTCTGATTTTTTAAATATACACACATAATGACTAATCTGAAAACATTCTGGATAGTCTTGCCTTCTATAAAAATCATGTTCTATAACACAAGATCCACGATATTTTTCCATTTTATGAAAGCACATATAAGGGTGTGTTTTTACTGGCACAGAACAAAGAAGCGACTGCGCCTTGTGTGTTTTATAAAATTTATAAATTTTTTCAATTTCGTCATATGTTCGTTCTGGATATACCAAATATAAAAGGACAATATCGTCGTTTTTTTCAATAAAAGGACAATTATCTATAACATCTTTCATAACATCAAAAATGCTAGTATCGTCCATGGACAATTCTTTTGACCTATGATATACCACAAATCCATATTTACGAGCCTTTTCTTTTATGGTTTCATCATCTGTTGTAACGATCACCCTTTTCTTTTGTTCGGGTGGTATTTTTTTTGCCGTATGATCGAACAAAAATTGATTCTTTTTAGGAAACCCCTTAGAACCCTCTCTTGCTGGAATTATATACCATAAATTACTCATAAAATCCCCTAAACCATCTCAACATTGTCAAATTTTTCAAAAGGATAATCAGTTATTAAAGAAAACTTTTTATCAGGATAGTTTTTAAATTGGGCTGTAATAAATTCATAAGTTAAATCTGTTTTGTGGCCACTTTCTTTAAGGTATGTCATTTCTTTATCATAAGTTCCATTATACCAAAGGTAGTGCTGGCTTGGATGTTCATCTTCAAATTCAAAATAATAAACCCTTTTATTCTTTTGGAATAGATCAAAACCAACTAGGGCAATATGGGTATACTCTGGTATTTCAGCAAAAAAATTAAATGCCAAAATACCAGTAGAGGGATCTAGTGTTTTATACTTAAATTCTTTTTTAATTGGAGAGTCGCCACCCGTGTTAACATGCCACTTAAGTCCAAGTTTGTGCATTAATTCGGGCGAATATTTGACTAAGCCGCTGTCGTTTGTAAAATCCCAATCTGCGTGATTAGAAATTAAATGTTCGTAACCAATATAGGGGGGCCGACCGCAAATTGCCACTTCATCAAAACTATCAACATACTGTTTTGTGCAACGCTGAACACTGGCGCCTTTGCCAATTATTATAACAGATCTTGTATTATCCATTGTCTTCCTTGGTAAACTTTTTATAATAATCTCCCACGATAAAACGTTTTTTTGCCGTCGCAGTCAATTGACCTGGGTCATACTCTGGATTATATCTGTTGCCGGGAATGATCCTAAAATCAAAACTTATTCTCATCTTGTCGGTTTGATTAACTTTGTTGCCGTGTGTACACTTATTGCCATTAAATATGGTATATTCACCATAATTCATTTCCATAGGATTAAAGTCTTTTAGGCCCGGCACGCTCTCTACCCACGTACAACGAGTCCCCTCCATATCTGTTATTGCAATTTGGAAATTAATTTCCCAATCTGGATGCATATGATCAGGATCACTATCATAGTGCCAATAATGGATAGCTTGGTCATTTGGTATGTGTACGCGGAAGGTGGGAAAAGCTTGATATACAAAATTATTATCAAAACGAGGAGCAACTTCGTTTTTTATAAAAAGTTCATAAGCACCAATAAGCTCTGGCCATCCGTCATTTAGCCTTTTGTAAAAAGTTTCATGAAATTTTGTCTTTGTTTCAGTATCAAAATTCAACTGTTTGGGTGGCAGCAGATCACTTCGTAAATTGTGAAGATCGTCTAAATTATCAACTTCAAACGTCGATGCAATCAATTCTGCAAAGCAATATTTTTTTGTATCGTAGCCATATTTTGTAAATGCCATTCACTTTCTCCAAATTTTGTAACTCGATAAGTCTTTATATTTCCAAGAGCCGCCACAATCATCATTATTTTCTGCCAATTCATTAAAAAGAAGTATACCTCTTGCTGCCTGCTCTGGTGGCATATACATGTTCCAGCCGTTTATTGTTGGTTCTGGCATTTCATCATGCAACACTCTTCTATCGCGGCCTTCATATTCGGCCAACTTTAACCACTCAACGGCTTCTTTGTCGTCTGTAAGTATCATGCCCCCTTTTGCAATTGGAAGAATCTTGCGTATATGGAAAGAAAGGCAATGAAGCGTTCCCGGTATGTACATGCCCTTTGTAAACCTTGTGGCGCCGTCGATGACCGGATAAGGGTCGAGCCTATATGTGCCAGACCAGTCTTGATCTATAAAATCAATATCGCACCCGGCATGTAAAATTAATCCTGGCACCGACAAATATGTTTTACTGGGAATGGTTATTTTGCCAGAAGCGTTTAAATATTTCAAACTTAAAAACATCGCGTTTGTGCAACTATCGCACGCTACTGCATATTTGCTACCGGCGTATTCTGCAACTTTTGCCTCAAAAGCCTCAACGACATCCCACGGATCATTAATTTTATAACCCTCTTTTTCTAAAATCGGAATTACTTTTTCTATAGCTTCATACATTTTTATATAATTTTCCATGCTTTATAAAATTTGTTACCACCATTATAAACTTCTATCCAAAAATTGTCAAAACTTATTTGTTGTCTTCTAACGCGGTCTTCATCTTCATAATTGTGCCATGGCTCATGATCCACATTTTTTTGTAACCATGCATTTGAATGTATGATTCTCTTTTCTTTCCCCACCAAGCCGGCGCAGACCGCATACGTGCTAGAACTAGCAATCAAGTAATCACATTCAGACAAAAGAGAAAAATCCATAACGTGATTTATAGTAGAAGGATTACCAGTTGCGGGCCCGCAATAGGCCGTTTTCCCACTTTCCATAAGATGGCGGATGGTTTCCTTAAATGTTTGAAAAGTTAGGTCGTCACTACAAACATAATACACTTTTAACCTATCTGGTTCTTCTTTTTCGATTGCCTCAATCGCATCAATATAATATTTTGTCCCATGAATTTCACGTCCACCATTGCCATCTCTGGAAATGATATCGTCCCCCCTTATATGAATACCAATATGAACAGCTTCTTTAGATAAATTTGGTCTTAATTCACTTCTTATCTTCATAAAATTTCGAGGAGCAATTTCAGTTAGTTTATAAAAAACATTATGAAGCATATAAGCCGGGTCGTCTAAAACTAAGTCGTGAGTGCTGTGTAGTTCCTTAACTCCTTGCCAAGAATCCTCCAAACACTCTTCCCAAGAATATATTTTTTTATCACGATTGTAAACGTTTTCAGAAGACGGCAAATTTTTAAATACATCAAACCCCTCCCATTCGCCACAATGAATCTCAGTGCCAATTTTTTTAGCCATTTGATAAGCCGAATTGTATTGTAGGATGCGATTGCCAAATCGGCCACGAGTAATCTTATCTATTCTAATCATTTTTCCCCCAATACCACGAGGAGGGACATTTTTTTAATACGAGCGTTTCGTTGCGGCGCTCTTCAAAGTGATGTGCCAATCTTTGTTCATAAGTTCCCTTTCCAGAAACTGCATCTACTTGAGCGTAGTAGTTTGGCTTTTTTCCACTAAGATATGCTGGGCTTATTTTACCATAATGCATAATATGAAAATCATTTGTCATGGCATGTGGGCCCGGGACATTAAGAGGCGCTGGATGTTTTGGTGTAACACCGCCCAAGCCAACTTTTTGTAAATCATATACATAATCAATTGCCGGATCGTTCTTCATTAGCAGGTGCTTCGTCCATGGCGACGTTCCAAACGGGTCACCACCAATATTACCACCGACCACTTTAGAAAAGAAGGAGTCTGCTCGATAATATTCCTCACTTTGCCATAAATTAACCATCCGGACTTTCCACAAATTGATATTTTCGTCTATTTTTTCAAAAAAATCAACAATATTGGGTGTTGGTATCTCATCCGCGTCGAGAAGCAAAATATATTCTGGCTCATGAGAGCGAACATGCTTAAAAAGATCTGAAAATTGCTCGCCAGCCTTCCAAATCAACGGATTTCGTGGAGGGCCCTCATGCCAGTCAACAACGTCAAAGGAATTACACATTTCTTTTGTTTTGTCAATGCTGTTGTCGTCGTATACTACAACTTTGTGGCAAAAATTTTGCAATGCAGCAAGTGTCTTCTCAATAATCCACTCTTCATCCTTTGTTCTAACGCCAGCGACCACCTTATGCTTCATTTTTTAACCTCCTTGGCTCAAAAACCACGGATTCGGTTGCGATTCTTTTAAATCATAGACTTTATCTTCATATGAATAGATTTCATCCCCATATAAGGCGCCCACTTCATCTTCCCAATAAATTTCCGTAACAAAACTTTGTCTAAAAAAGGGATATAGCTTGTTCAATTCCGGAATTGTTATCATTTTTTTGAGAACATCTCTTTTCGGTCTGAAAACGATAGAATCGTCCGCATCATCAAAGAAGACCCACCACTTGTGCCCCAACGGACCTTGTGAGGCTGCGTCTCCGGATACTAAATTGTCAATAAGTGGTGTTGGAACCTCAATATAGCCCCGCTTCGACACACGACTCAACTCCTTGCAGAATTTTATAGGGTCATTTACATGCTCAATGATGTGACTGGCCACAACAAAATCAAATTCGTTGTCTTCAAATGGAAGTTTTTGTTCAACATTATACTGAATAAACTTTTTGCCCGGGTATTGATCAGACCAATTGTGTATATCCACCAGAACTTGAGCCTGTGGCCATCCGGCAGTTCTCCCGCAGGCCAAATCTAAGACATTCCACCCCAAATTCTTGTTTAATAAATTTTCCATGTGTTGTTTTGTTGTTCTTTTTGTACTCATATTTCCTCCTCTTATAAGCGTGAAACCAAATAATCACCTATTGCGACATAATCCATTCCCGTATTTAAAAAACATTTAATGGCATCATTCGGACTGCACACTATTGCTTGTCCCTTGACGTTAAAAGACGTATTTAGGACAATCGGAATCCCAGTTATCTTTCCAAATTCATAAATCATTTTATAATATTTTGGATTTGTCTCTTTAGAGACGGTTTGAACTCTTACGGTGTTGTCGCAATGCACAACTGATGGGATTTTGTCAGCATATTCTTTGTTAACTTCACAGGCCACGATCATAAATGGCAATTTTCCCTCGTAATTAAAGAATTTTTGGCCCTCTTCTTCAAGAGTTGAGGGGCAAAAGGGGCGCCACATCTCTCTAAATTTAACTTTTTCATTTATTAAGTTACGTGCATTGGGGTCAAGAGGGTTTCCTAAAATACTTCTGTTTCCAAGGGCTCTGGCGCCACTTTCCATAGGGCCCTGAAACCATCCCACCACCTTTGATTTCGATAAAAGGCCTGCAACATCTTTCTCAATGTTGCTAGAAAGGGAATACTTTATTGCTTTTTTCTGCTCTTCTAGGGCCTTTTCTATCTGATTTTTAGTATATTTGGGTCCATAATACAAATGATCCATTTTTGGCCAACGAACGTTTGTTTTGGAGGCCGCAGCGACGGCCGCTCCCATGGAAATACCATTATCACCCGCCATTGGTTGTGCAAAAAAATTATCAAATCCCACATGTTGCGCTAAAACACCGTTCATCTTGCAGTTCATAAATGAGCCGCCGGCGACGCACAACTTAGTTTTGCCGGTTTTATTTAAAATATATTTGGCCAAAGCGACACCGACATCTTCTAATTTTTGTTGAACCGCAAAGGCCAAATTTTTATGGTAATCAGAATATTCTATTTTCTTTTCATAAGGAAGTGGCTCCCCAAATAAATCAATCCATTCCTTACAAAATGATGTATTCCCAACATTCTCTGCAAAAAAGAAAGAAGAATTAACATCATATATTCTATCATCATCAGTTAATTTACAAATTTCATCTACTTTTTTAGCCAATTCTGGATCGTGGGAGCCATAAGCAGCCAGTCCCATTAGTTTTCCTTCGCCATCATGTGGCCTAAAACCAAACCATTGTGTGAATTTAGTATAAAACCACCCCATAGAATTAGGAATATTCCATTGTTTTATTTTTTTTATTTGATAATTGTCGGCGACCCAAAGATTGGTACAGTCCTCTTCCCCATGGCCATCCATAGTAATAACAGCCGCCTCGGAGAATCCAGACATATAAAAAGCCGTACAGGCATGACTATAATGATGTGGTGTAAAAACTACTTTAATTTTTGATGGAATTTCTTTTTTTTTAGGGAAAAGATTTTGCTTTAAAGTGTTTAGTAAGTTTTCTTTTGTATAATAATTGATATTCTTATTTTGCCATTCTATGCTTTTTTTTGATAATGGCGCGTGCACTTTTCTAATTTCTTCGTAAAAATCTTTTATTTTTGCCGGAAATTTTGAAGCATCCCACCCTATAGAGATAATATCTATATCATTAATTTCTAAATTTGCAATATTTAAACAAGAATTTATTGCATTAATCGGAAATTTATTAACAGCATGCTTATCTCTAAGCACGCGCTCCTCTTCTACAATCGCAACAATTTGACCATTTTTTATTAAAGTGGCAGAAGGATCACTACAATTTTGATAAATTAGCCCCAGAATATTTTTCATTTTACTTCAAAGACAATATTTTATCTGCCCATTTTTCTGCAATCTTTTTGTATCCTGCATTATTAAAATGCACGCCATCTACAAGATATTTGGCCAAACCTTCCATTTCACAGACATCAAACTTCAAAATCTTTGAAAGTCTTCTTACTTCTTCTGAATAGATGTCTGTGTACTCTCTATTGTGGATATAATAAGGGGTAAACTCCAAAGGTGGGAGTGTTGCAACAATCGGCTTCATACCATTTGCGCGGGCCGATAACACAATTTGCTTAATATTATCAGAATATATATCCAATGGAGTTGGCGATTTTGTGTCATTTGTACCAATCATAAGAAGCATTATTTTGCAGCTTCTATTTGACTTCATTATATGCCAGGATCGTCTTAAAAGATCAGAACTCGTTTCTCCATTAATACCATAATTGTGACAAATATAAAATTCTCCCGTCTTTTCAGTCAAAATTTTTCCTAATTCTGCCGGGGGTGACCTTCCATATTCATCTCTTGCGCCATAAGTAAGGGAATCCCCCAAACACAGGATCTCGTTCCAAATCATTTTATGCTCCTATACGTCTAATAATTCTGTAGCCGACTTTGGTATAATTTTATCATCAACACTCAATTCTTTAATATTAAAATCGACACTTGAATCAAATGGGTATTTTTTATTTTCAATTGCATCCGTTAAAAGATCTTCATCAGCACAAAATCTATAACGCGGATGACTATAAGTGTGAAGCTTATACACCATTTCTTTTGGGCTCATACACCAAGAAAAGTGGCATCCGGCCTTGCCGTCCATAATAGGCCCTTGATCTCTCCAGTTGCAACCGGGGAAAGACCCCTTAAACACTGAATATTTAGTGGCGATAGGAGACACAAAATCTTTTCCTTCCCACAAATAAGTTGGTTTATAAAAAAATTGATGTAAATTTAACCTTACCAAAAGGCGACGATTGACTTCATCTATTATTTTGGGATACATATGCCCGTAAATAATCTCATCAGCATCAATTGATACAACAATGTCGTCATCCTTTAAGTCTACTTCAGTCTCAAAAAAGCCTCTCATAGCTGGTTCGTTAATGGCGTGAATTGCTGGCTCGTTGTTATAGGCCTCGACTGTCCACTTGCTAAGGTCGCCCTTTACATACAAAATCTTTTCTTTTTCCTTTTCAGTAAATTCATTATAAAACTGATCAAAAATATAATCTTTAGGGGCGCCGGTGTGAGTTCTGTTGTATTCACATATGATAAATTTATCAATATGATTATATGCCTCTCTTAAGTTCATTTTGAGAAACTTAATTTCATGTGGTACATAAAAATAGGTCTTAAGATAGATCATTTATTTACACCATTTTCCATAATTTATAATCTTCGTTGCCGCCATTATATAAATCAACCCAAAATTTATCGTCTTCCTCAACTCTATAATCAAGCCACTCCTTGGAGTGTATAATCTTTTTTTCTTTGCCAATAAAACCAGCAGAAATGCAATATGTTGATGGACTTGAAATTATTATATCACATTGGGACATTGTTGTAAAATCTTCAATATATTTTGTTCTATCGTGCGTATTTTCGCCAACATAATAAAAAATATTTTCCTGTTCCAGATGTTTACAAACGGCCTTAAAACTTTCCAAATTAGTGTCATCACAACATAAAATAAAGCCGTCCGTGTCTCCTTTGACCTCATCTATAGCGTTAAGATAATATTCCTTATTTAAAACGGCCCGGGCATTCCACTTAAAAAAATCAGTGCCCCTAAAATGTACGGCGCAATTATTGCCAGTCATATGTCGCTCTTGCTTTAATTTAAAAACTTCCCTTGTAGATATTCCACTATCCCAAAAAAACTTCTCTCCAAGGCACGGAGGGAGATGTTCAACAGGCTTTCTGATATCTAGATTACCTACCATATTGCCTAAAAAATGTTGATACCCATCCCACGGTGGGCAAAAAAAATCATAATTATTGACCTGTGCATACTGTCGCAAATTATAGTAATATAAAACTCTATTTCCAAAACCCCAATTAGGCATTTCAGTTATAATAACAATGGCTTCCATCCTTTATCCATCCAATATTTTTTAACATCACTCCTTAAAGAAGTGTGTGTTGTGGTTCGCCAAGTTGCTATGGCGTCCCTTCCTAGCTCAGATTCAGTATCTCCCCAGCTATCTATGTCGTCTATAGGTTGTTTTGCAACATAACATTTAATCCCGGCGTATATTTCATTGGCTGCGGCGAGGTCAATATCTTCCCCATTTTCCCACGTTGCCGGCCGTATGCGCCACATATTTCTACACCACTCGGTTTTAAAGAAACAACAATGGCCAACAAAGTCAACTAGTGTGTCCTCTTTTACCGGGTGGCCATCTGAATATCCTATATCAGGGCTATCAAGACCAGTGATAATTCTTCCATTCGCGCCGACTATACAATTGTATTTTCTATGAACTCTAAAACAATTTTCTATCCATTTTGGGCCCGGCATTGTATCATCATCAAATATGGCCGTGAATTCTGTGTCTAGCAATAGAGGAATCACATAACGCCCATGAAACTTAAAATTTATATCTCTTGATTGTATTAACGATACATTGTGCCCTCGTTGTTTATAAGAATCAACAATTGGGCCAGCATTTATATGGTTTTCATTTTGAAAAACAATAATGTGATCCGCTTTAATGGTTTGTGCCAGCATACAATCAATTTGTTTTGATAGATAATCTCTTTTCCAAATTGCCAAAATAACAGTTAAAGAATCTTTTTTCATTGCTTAACTCCACACTTTATTGTATAAGCCAGATTTTCATTAGAAAAATATTTTTTATATATTTCATTGCCATGTTTGGCCATTGATTCCAAGGCGCTATTTTCTGGTATATAAGACATTAAATTTTCGATCTCTTTTTGCTTAACAAAAATTGCCACACTTTCCCATTCTATATCAAAATCTAGCGGCATTTTAAGATAATCTGATATAATAAGGGGGACACACCCCATAGCCAAAGATTCCCACAGGCGTATAGTAGACGGCCCAGTGCCACGAGGGCATAAAGATATTTTACTATTGCCAAGCAATTCAGAATAAAAATTAGAATTTTTTCTTTTAATTATTTCATCATTATAAAAATGCCAATTGCCGGTATCTTTTGTAAAGCAGTCTTTGTTATCTTTCAACACACTGTGTAGCCTCTTTCTGCTTTTATGCGTATTAAAATCGCCAACAAAACTCATTAAATACTTTCTTTGATTAAATTTCCTAGCAAGCTTTAAATCATAATTACAAGAATAATGCGGCAGCGGATAAAAGGAATCCATCAATGTGGCGTGTGGCGTAAAAACAAGATTGCCGTGAAAATTTAAATTGGTCACCTGAATATGCTGACAAACGAATATCAATTGTTTATCCGGACCAATATTCTTTTGTGCCACACATATGGAATCAATAAGATTTTGTACAAATAACAGGCCGCGGTTATTAATTAACCACGCCAAGGGCATTTGAACATATATATAATTGTCTGAAATGTCGTTAATTTCTGTTAAGAGTTGCTCGTTTATTGTCTCTTCTGTCTTGACCGGATCATCACATATTTTAAAATCTGCAACATTTAAAATTTTCATTTTCGAATACTTAAAGCAATTTTTTCATAAACATCGTTTTGTGATTTGTCAAACAATGTTAATACTTTATCAACTAAAAATTGGCCAAAATTTTCATACTCTAGTGGTCGAACCGTATGTACGTGAAAATTAACCGCGGGTCGTGGTCCAAAAAACAACTTGTTATCCTGTAGTTGTAAAAGAGATAATCTGGCATGCGTCTGTGCATTGTTGAAGCGCCACCAGCCTATATTGTAATTTATTGGCAAGTTTACAGTTAAAAAATTTCTTTGTACATATTCTAAGGGCTGTTGTTCGTAATAAAAACCATATTGCTTATATTGTTTTGAAAGATTTTCCCACGCCTCAACAAACTCTAAACTTTTTACATGAAACATTCCAGCATTAAACAGGCCGTGCATTGCTTCATTTTTCCAATCATTTGTCATGTGCTGACATATGCAAGCATCAATGTCTTTATTTTCAAACTGCTTTAAAACTTTATCCTCTATGGGATTAACAAATATCATGTCACAATCGAGAAATAATATGTGTTCATATTTTTCAATACCAAATTTAGCTATATCGAACTTGGTCATCATGACCTTCATCCAATTTTCTCTCTTTTCTTCATCAGCTAAATTATGATCACAATCATCAGTAGAGACCAAAAGATGACAATCAACGTTTTCTTGCCCATTTAATTCATCATATGTGTATGCATCACAAGATAAAATCCAACGACAGTCATGAAAACTTTCAAGACTTTTCTTGAGAATATAAAATTCTTCAAGCGTTTTTTCTGTTACAATGCTCCCTACTGGCAAAATCATAATATAACTGCTCTGTTGTCCACAATGGGGGTCTGGGTGGCCTCTTTTTGTTTGCTAACCTCAATATATTTTTGATGAATTTCCTTTTCTTCTTCTCTTTTCCAAGAAAAGTTTTCTGAATTTGTTGAAATTCCTTTGGGATTAAAATAATATAGCCCCAATACTTGATTTATCTTTTTAAATTTGGCATTCCCAAATGCGCATCTCAAGAAAAATTCCCAATCCCCAGCAGAACGATACTTACTATTAAACTTTCCAAATTTATTATGAAGCTTTTTGCGCCACATCGGATTATTGTGTGGCTGATTTCCTCTAAGCATGGCTTGTTTCGAAAATTGTTCAAAATTATATCTGCGGCCGTTTGATGTATTGTTTTCATAAGCTTCATTTGGCGCATTGGTAATAAAAGAATCGGCATATACCAAATCCACATCCTCACAAGAACACAATTCTCTTGCATGTCTTTCTAACGAATCTGGTGCTTTTCTATCATCCAAATTTGCATTGGTAATATATTCTCCAGTTGCCAATTCAAGAGCCTTGTTCCAAGAGCCATAAATTCCGGGGTCCTTCTTAAGCTTCTTATATACAATATTATTAGGATATTTCTTCAAGTATTTCTTAATTATCTTTTCTTCATTCCCTGGTGAATTCGCGTCGATAAGAATTAATTGGCACTTTTCTTCAAAAATAGTTTGTCTTGTTATATCTTCCAAAAATGGCTCAATAAATTCGTCACCGTCATAAACAGAAGTTATAATAGAAATTTTTGGCAAGTCTTCAATTGAATTGCTAGGAATATCATCGCCGTACACTACCTCGCATACACGATTTTCTAAACCATCAAACTTTCCAGATGTCAAAAGCCACTTTTTCAAACTCTTTGCGCGGCTTTTATACATTCCATAATTCTTCTTAACATCGCGCAGAGCTATCTTTGCAGGAGTTTCTTGAACAAACGCCCACATAGATTCTGGTTCCAATACGCCTCGCCACACTGCGTTATCTTGGATTGTGGCCATCGTATAAGGCACCTTGCAAAACAGGGCTTTCAACTTTTCTTTTCCCTTTTTATTTTTCTTTAAAGCATATAAAAAGTCTTTTTGACCACCCCAATCATGACCAATTACTGGCAACCCACAATAAGCAGCTTCAAACATTGGAAGCCCATAGCCTTCTCCATGAGTAAAATTAATAAGCGCCTTTATTTGTGAATGTGAATATAAAGAATGTAGTTCGTCTTTATTCATGTAGCCATGCAACAAATATACTTTGCATTTTGAATCTGAGTATTTGTTAATCAAACTCTTAAGGCGAGTTTCAGTATTAGCCTTGTCTATTATTGAATTCCCACCTAAATGTGTTTTTATAACAAGCCCAACATCGTCATCTTTAAATTCTTCCATAAACCATTGTACAGTATTTTCAAAATTTTTGCGAGGGCCCCATTGTGAAACACAAAGAAAATTAAAATCATTTTCAAATTTTATTTTAAGATCTGTCTTTTTAAAGTCACGAATTGGATAATTTATCACCTCAATTGGCTTGGTTAGTTTATAGTCTATTTCATTACCATGTTCATCATGTGCTTTAATTTTAGTTTCCTGAAACGTTTTCTTTGCATGTTCCGAAACAACTATAATTTTATCAGCTAGCTCATGACATTTTTGAATCCACACCGGTGACACGCGATCAGTTTCAATACCGGCCGTCACCAATATATTAATTGGGGCCATCCTTTCTAGTTCATTTGCGATTGTTACCTGAAGACTAACATCAAAATCTGGTTGTTTTTTTTCATGTAAATACGGAACGGTTTTATTAATCAAGCCATCAATCCAATGTCTTTCTTCGTCGTCGTCAAAAAGCCAATTTGTTTTCCCCCACGGGATATTCATAAGATAGATGTCAAACAGATCCTCCCGCGTTTTTAAGGATCTTAAAATAAATCGGCAATGCTCACCATATCCGGATTGTGAAAGGGCCGGCCCCCTTACAACTATTTTCTTTTTCATGCTATTTTGTCCAATGTCCAACTTTTATAATTTTTTCTTGTTCCCCAAGAACCATTTTTATCATGTACGGCGGTCAGTGCCTCGTCCCATAATTTTGCAAATTTATCAAAACCATAATTTTCTATTACATGGTCACGGCCCTTGGACCCTAGTTCCTTTCTTTTGTGACGAGGCATTTCATAAATTTTTGTTAAAGCGGCCACAAAATCATCCTCTGAAACCCTGTCTTCATAAATAAATGGCACCTGTTGACTGCCAACAAGCGCTTTACTAACTGGTTCGAGGCCGACACCAAACCACTCTTCTCCGTTTGTAACCTGCTCTTGGAGGCCACCCGTCATATTAACGATTATCGGAGTTCCACATGCGAGCGATTCTAATGTGCCGAGCCCAAAGCCCTCCGCATCTGATAAATTAACAGTAACATCTGCCATATTATACATCATAGCCATTTGTTCTGTTGGGAGCGGATTTGACGAAAATAGAACTTGGCCATCTGCCAGCCCAAATTCATTTACCACGGCAGTTAAATTTGGCCCATTTTCATCATGTGGGTTAGTATGCATTAATAATGTTGCCTTATCGTGCCCGACTTTATCTAAAAACGATTTAAACCACCATATAACAGACGAACTCATCTTTCTACGGGCATTTCGATTATTCCAAAACACTAAAAAGCGATCGTCGTCGCCCTTCCATTGATTAAAAAAGTTCTCGTGGCGCATTTTATCCACTTGTTCTTCTGGTAGTGGCTTAAATATATGGGTGTTTACTGCATGCGGAATGTGGGTTCTATCTACGTCGGGAGCGACATTGGCAACGATGTCGTCAGTAAGTCTAGAAATCGTTGCAATATGATCGTTGCTCTCATAAAATGCTTTGTTATATTTTGGATAAGGATAGTTGTCCCAGACATGATAGTAAATCATTGGAACATTTGGCCTAACTTCGTCTTCTAGTTCCCACAACCAACCCCAAAATCTAGGGTCTGTCATAAACCACAAAATATCAGGCTTTTCTGTCCACAAGGCTGCGCGTAATTTGAAAGCATCTCCATACCCATCAACGGGGACAATCATCCAATCATCACCATATTCTTCAGTTTTTATTGGTTGGTAATTTTCATGCCTTATGGCGCCGCCAAGGGAAATAAATTTATATTTTCCGGTCTTAAGGAGGGACTCAATCATGTTTTTTGACTGCGTTCCTACACCAGATGGCAATAGTGGGTGATCACCTAGAGTTAGAATCTTAATTTTTTTGTCTGTCATGTGCAATGTTCCGTTTTGTAGAATGGGCATCTGCCATAAAATTTGTTACAACTTAAACGATTTTTTAAATTATTTTTAATTGTAATATTATGGATAGCATTTGTTAAGAGTTTTGTGGCATTTTTTGTTTTTTTATCGCCACTCGTCACTCTAAAAATTTCTACTTTGGACCCCGGCTTTGCTGTCCTCTTCAAAAGACCAAAATGCGTTTCAATATTTGTTGGGTCAATGCTATATTTTTCAGCAAAAAACTTTTTATAAAGAGTAAGCTGATAAGTTGTCATCTTTTCCGATCTTCTTCTGGCGTCCCAGCCCCACGAACATGTTTTCCAGTCGATAATGTGATATTTTCCATCTTCGGTCTGTAAAACAAGGTCTACGAACCCTTTAAAATCGTATTCTTTGTTTGGAAATTCAACTATTCTTTCAAAAAGCTTTTCTTCTGCTTGAAAAACTTTATAATTACCAAAATAATCTTGGAGGCCATCGAGAACCTCAACCACTATTTCCTTGCCGTGCTTCAAAAAAGTATCATAATCTTTTTCCGGAAGGGCCTCAGTCAGAACTTTTAGTTCTTCTTTGAAGCAATTTTCAAATAATGCTCTTGGATCTTCAACTTTATCACCCAAGAGTGCAATTTGTTCGCACACAGAGTGAACAGCCGTGCCAAAGGCAGTATAAATGCTATCAGTGAATGGATTAAGGCGGTCTTCATAGACTAATTTCCTGTTGTGTGGACACAAGTTCCAATTTTTAAGTTCTGAAAATGATATATGGGGCATGTTTTACCTGTTGAATAATAGTTTTATTTTATTATACAACACTGGGCACATTCTGTCAAGCTTTTCGCGGTTGCCTTCTAAATAATGTTCTAAGCCGCTGGCAAAATATTCTCGTAAAGATGTAGCAGAATAAGGGTTTAAAAATATTCCATCTGTAAAACTTCTTAATCTGTCATAGCCTATCAACGAGTGTAGCATCCTATCTAATTCTTCATCATATTCTTCGTTATCAAACCTGTATGCTTTTGTTTTGGGGTAATATATGTTCAAAAATCTTTGCAAAGTTTCTCTTTTTTTTAAAAATTCCTCTTTTAGTTCACCATCTTTATAAATTAGATCGCCATGTGGCTTTTCTAGAGAATGGGCTATTTCATGAAACAAGTCATATGCCAAGTGCATTGTTGTCTCTTTTTCACTTGAAATATATATTTTTCCGTCTTTATAATAAGAATTCAGGTTATTTTTAAGCAAAAAATCGTAATTTCCAATATTAATTGAATCAATGTGATCAAAAAAGTAAGAAGGAATTGCCTTATGAACCATTTCGATAAATTCATTTATGTCAACATTCTTTGGCAGTTTATCATTTATAAAAACCTCAACATTTCCTTTCATCGTTTTCGGAACTGCATGTTCGCTCATTTTTTTTCTTAAATATTCTATTCGCATCACAAAATCTTCGCTGCCAAAGTTGCCACTTTTGAACGCTCCCCCCTCCTCAAAGTTATATGACCAGCAATATTATGTTTTTTAAACTTCTCTACTGCATAAGTTAGCCCGTTTGTTGTCTCATCAATATATACATTGTCAATTTGTTCAATGTCACCCATTAAAACAATTTTTGAGTTTTCCCCAACACGAGTAATTATTGTCTTAAGTTCATGAACTGTCATATTTTGTATTTCATCCACAACAATAAAAGCATTATTAATAGACCGGCCGCGGATATAAGTAAGCGCTTCGATTTCTATTATTCCTTCACTAACATATTCTTTTAAACTATCCTTGCCATTCCCCAATAGAAACTGAAGATTGTCGTTTATCGGGGCCAACCAAGGAGACATTTTTTCCTCTAGGCTGCCCGGCAAATATCCCAAATCCTTACCAACTGGTTGAATTGGTCTTGTAACAATTAGCCGGCTATATTGAGCTTGCTTTGGGATCACGGTGTGCCAGTCATCAACCGCCTGACACAACCCAGCATAAAGAGCTATCATGGTTTTTCCTGTGCCAGCAGGCCCTATCATAGTTATAACATTAACATTTGGGTCCATTAAAACATTCAAAGCAAAATCTTGTTCTTTGTTTCTTGGTTTAATTTTCCACTTTTTATTGGAATAATCTAGAATTCTACCCAACGGTTTATTATAATCAAAAAATCTTGCTAATGCCGTTTTCTTTTCGTTGGCCAGCGAAACAAGCATTACAAATTCATTTGGAAAAAGCGTCACTTCGTCTTTTTCCAAAAAAACTTCTTCTTTGGCATAAAACTTATCAACGATTTGATCGTCTACTAAGTGTTTGGTAAATCCCGTATAAATTTCTGATCGGCTGCTTACAATCTTTTCGTGTGCATAATCTTCACCTGAAATATCAAGAGCGTCGCACTTAACGCGCATATTGATATCGCGGGAAACAACAACAACTTTTCTTTTTGGATTATCCTTCTTCTCGCTCAGAGCGGTTGCTAAAATCTGGTTGTCAGGATCCCGCTCATCGAACCCCGGTGAAAGTAGCCCAAATTCATAGCTCCTAGCCCTCAGAAGCCCCGCTCCGCGTCTTATCCTCACTCCCTTGGACAAACTCCCCTTTGAGCGGAGTTCGTCCAGTGTACGGATTATACGGCGCGCATTTGAGCCGACACTATCTTGACGTTTTTTATGTTTGTCAATTTCTTCAAGGACTTTGATGGGGACAACAATATCATTGTTCCCAAATGAAAATATTGCATTTGAATCAGTTAAATACACATTAGTATCTAAAATATATGTTTTTTTAGCCATTTTCTACAATTTCATCAACGAGGCCAAGCTCAAGGCATACCTCTGCCTCAAACCACTTATCTTTCTTAAGAACTGACGTGATTTGCCTAGTGCTCATATTAGTATGTTCTTTATAAATCTTTTTGATTCTGTCCATAATGAGATCCAAATTTTCCATCTCATCTTTCATCGCTTCGTAGTTACCCCACATAGACGAACTTAGTTGATGAATAAGCATAAACGAATTTGCAAAGATATATCTTTTCTTTGCAACCACACTAATCAAAGTGGCCGCCGAGGCGGCTGACCCGTCCACATAAGTATGAACTGGTGTTACACAGTTTTTGATTGTGTCCATAATGGAGAATCCAGAGAAAACATTCCCCCCATAAGAATTAATAAACAACCTTAAAGGCGGTGAATCACACCCATATTTTAACTTAAAAATTTGCAATTCTTTATCAAGCTGTCGAAGCGCCTTATTAAGAAGTTTGGCGTTTTTTTCATTAACTTCACCATAAAACATAATGGTGTTATCAACAACATCCACACAACTATCGGGAGGGCCACCGCCGGGGTCTCCCATAAAGATTATAGGGGCCGGCCCGGGGTCGGGAGGTTCTTCTTCGGCTTTCTTTTTATTTTTTTCGTCGCACCAATAATATTTTGACATTATATTCTCTTTAATAATTAGTTCTGATTTAACTTATTAAATTGCTCCCTATCGTACATAATCTCATAAATACCAATAACACGATAAGCCGAACTTTTCTTTTCATTAATTTTGTCAATTTCCTCATAAGCGGATGTAATTGCGTCATTGAAGTTTTCCAACCTACAATCATAACTTATAAGACCGTCTTTTTCATCCTTAAGATGAATTTTATACCATTTTTCCATTTTATTAAACTCCTAAATTTTTGCAATCTTGTTCTTCTGAAGATCTTAAGATAAAGTTTGGCAACATTCCCATTGAATGTTCATATAGCTTGGCCTCAACTGAAGTGTTCCTCGTGTGTCCCAGATATGACGTTACTTCCTTATCCAAATAATCTCGATATTTTACTAAATCTTTTCTCGACAAATAATCAGTAAAAACAAATGCGTTATATTCGCCCGGGATGCCCTTGTAGTATTCGAATTCATTTAAATTATCTACTTCCAGCGAATAAAGGCGGTCCTTGGTGCGGGGCGCCTCAAAAGCCCAGACGCGATCGTTTGGTTTAATGTCGTGATCTGCGGCGACATGACCCTTCTTGTTAGGTAATACCATGTAGGCATCATCATAATACGGACTGCCGGGAATAACTGTGATGATAGTAACATCAAACTCCTCTGGTGCCACGTCTTTTAGCCAAAGCTCAGTTTCTTTGATCGTTTGTTCACTTTCCCCGGGATGGCCAATAGACATAAGAGCTTTAAGTTCAATGCCGTATTTTCTACCCAATTCAATACACTTTGTGTTATCTTCAACTGTCGCCCTCTTGTTAATATTGTCTAAAATTCGTGGGGCGCCCGATTCAAATCCAACAAGCAATTTTTTAAATCCAGCGGCATACATTAATTCTGCCTGCTCTTCATTAAAGAGTTCTGATTTTATGCACCCTCTTAAGTTAAAAGTGGTATTATTTTCTCTTTGATAATCAATTATTCTTCTTAAAAGATCTGGAAGCGTTTTAGTCACATTAAGCTCATCATCATAAAAAGTAAAAGCCTCGATTCCCCACGTTTTGTGCATCAGAGAAATCTCTTCTATAATATTTTCAACCGTTCTTGTTCGAATTTTTCGAAATGTTGGGCTATTTCTGCCACTACAAAAACCGCACATAAACGGACAGCCCAATTGACCAATTAACGATAACCCTTTTTTTCCTTCAATATGAAAATTATATGAATCGACATCCACTAAATGTCTTGCTGGAAACGGAGTGGCTGTAAATCCAGAATTCGATAAAAACAATTCTGATTTTCTGTCGTCTGCATCAACAAATCGTTCACCATCCAAAGCTCTAAAAACTGCTAATTCACCATCGCCGCAAACGATTGTATGAAAAGTTTCTTTTAATTTTTCCAAAGCCCTGGTCGCGCGGCCCGTAACTCCTCTTTGCTTTTCTTTCTTATGTGCAGAATTAATTAAAGTAAAGTGTGGTCCACCAACAATTACGCGTCGGCCTGTTTCTTTAATATGATCATTAATGTTTTTTACTAAAGGCAGTTGTGGCGTTGTAGCTGTTAAACAGTATGTGTTAACATCCGGATTATTAGATATATAAGTTTCTAATGCCTCAAGATAATTTTTAATTCCGGATAAATCCATCATATCGACCAAATATCCCTTTTCTTCTAAAACGGCCGCAATTGTTAAAATGCCCAAACTCATGAACACCCTTTCGTCTAATAAAAATGGCGATGGGGGCATTATCAAACATATTTTTGTTTTTTCTCCCATTTTTATATCCTCTCTGGAGTATCAGAAAAATAAACATCTTCCACACCCCACGTTTTTAGTTTTGTTTTAAAATAATTTTCAAATCTATTTCTTCCATCAAAAATTTCGTAATTATCTTTTCCATGCTTAATCACCCAGCGATCAATTTCTTCTAAAATATCCATTTTATTAAAAACTATTTTATTAATACCATTAATTTTAACAGATTTTTCTAGAAATGGTACTTCTAGCCATCCACATTGCCTTGGACGTCCAGTGGTTGCACCATATTCTTTGCCTAAATTTCTAATTTTTGAAAATACCGGGCTGTCTCGTTCGAACTTCTTTGCGCCAACATATGTTTCATATGCTTTGGCGACACCCCAAACGTCACGAATAGACTGGGGAGGAATACCGTTTAAAACAGCAGACCCCACAGTACAATGACTGGATGTAACAAAAGGATAGTCGCCCCAATCAATATCGAGGCCAAATCCTTGCGCTCCTTCGCAGAGGATAACTGGATTTTTTGTATGTTTGTGTAACTCGTCATAAATATTTACCAAGTACGGTTGTAAATAGGGCAGATCTTTCGCCAAAAACCCATTTCTTGCATATTTTTCTCTGTAGGCCGGTCCATTCCCTCGTTTAGTAGTTCCAATGGCAGTGTCTTTACCATCTTCTTTTAGATGTTCCTCTGTAATTACATGAGCATTTTCAGCAATGTAAATTAATCCTTCTGTATTAATTCCGCCCTCTTGCAATTCCGCAAGCTCCTTAAAAAATTGCGTTGGGCTCACAACACAGCCCGGGCCAATAATGCTCTTAATTCCAAAGAATACGCCGGCTGGAATGTGATGTGTGACAAACTTTTTGCCATTATGATAAATGGTGTGGCCGGCATTGCAGCCGCCGTTAAAGCGGACAACGTGCGTGTAGCCGCCGGTTTTGCATAAGTGGTGAGTAATCTTTCCTTTACCTTCATCACCATATTGAAGGCCAAGTACAACATCCGCTATCATTCTTTGCCTCCATACTTTTTATAAAAGTTTTTGTTTTTGCGTTTTCCTTTGTTTCGTTTTGGCTCTACAAGAGTTGAGCGTGTTTTAACAACGTAATTGTCTTTTAGCTTTTTAACTTTTGCCTGTAAGTCTTTTTCTTTAAGATATTTTTTTCTTACCTTGTCTGCTTTTTCAAACTTATCAAAGCGGCCTACATTTTTCCATGGCCGCCCATGTAATGGATTTTTTGTTTCTGCCTCCATAGTTCCTCCTATTTCGTTGGCTGTTTTAATGGTTCTAGGTTTCTTGCGCTATAACCAGAAATAATATATTCTTTAGAATCTAATAATAACAGAAAAGTGTGCTGAGTGTAATATATTTTTTTCTCTTCTCTGGTTAAAGTATTCGTAATTCTTTTTTTCCCCAAGTATTGAAAGATACTTATGGTGGGTATTAAAGCGTCCTTATCTATTGTTTTGCCCCATTTGATAACCTGAAATCCCAAAAGTTTTTTTCTAAATGGAGTTAGACGAGAATTGTCCTTTATTTTGTATAACTCTCCAATTTTTAAATCGCCTACTTTCATAATATCGGTGGAGATGGCGGGAGTCGAACCCGCGTCCTCAACATTTCGGTTATATCGTCGTTCACAAGGTTAGTTGGTTATTTGACACCAACAAACTTAAGCGGTTGCCGCCTCCACCGTGTTTATTCAATAGGAAAACTTGGAAAACCTTTTAGACACATCTAAGGTGCCCCATTAACAGTCTTTGTTTTACAAGGCGCTCACTTCCCCGTAACTATGCCGCTAGGGCGTAGTTATAATTTTCAACGTTATCGTTGGCAATTAAATTGTTTCAGCGTTTTTACAGAGCCGCGCTGCCCTCTGCCTTGCACGAGATAATTTCAACGCCCAGTCGAAACCGTTTCATCCCCATTTACTAATTAGTATTTTAACACAAATTGAGAAGTTTGTAAACCCTAACTACGACGCTGAGCGCCACCTGCAGCAACATGATAAGGCGTTGTCCTTCCTCTTAAATTTAATGGAGTATTAGATCCTTTTGAAAATGGAACTTGAGTAGTTGTTTGTCGTTCCTGTTGAGATGACATATTTGAGTATTTGTTCGAAACAAATTTAAGAGAATATTTAGATTCTGGTTCAGGTGCTTCGCCAGTAATAGTTCCTGCAGTGATGGCCGCCGCAGTTTCCTTCGCGGAGCCATCGATATTACAGTTTACTTGATCGTCAAGATTGAGAGTTATAGAAACAGAATAACTAGGGCCCTGTAAATTCCATGGACCCAGCGTTGGAACACGAAGAATTTTATCTTCAGAATCACCATCGGCCCAAGTTATAGTTGTTGGAAAAACTCCCCGGGGAATATCAACACCAACAGTGCCGCCCTCAATTTCAAGAAGGTTCATTGCAACACTACATATTCCAACAGACCCGGTGCCGCTTGTTCTTTGGAGTATAATTTCTATCTCCTGGCCGACAGTTGTACCTGCAATGCCTTCGGCTGCATCTGCCGTTCGAAAACCAACTGTACCCGCCATTTATACTCTCCCACAAGCTATATTATAAATAATTAGTTTTTTTTATACTTTTTAGCCAACATTCTTAATTGCCTTTCAGTTATGCCCAAAAATGCCGCGGCAGTTTTTTTTGTTGGAAAAGAAACATCTGCAAATTTATAACAAGCTTCTTTTACAATATCTGGAATTGTTTTAAACAATTTGAAACCATACGGCTCGCCATTTAAGGCTCGGCCGGCCAATTCTAACTTAAGCTGTATAATTTCTTCTAAGGTAAGATTGTTTAATTTAATTTCAAACATATCATCTATTTTGCCTTCATCTTTTAATTTTTGCGAAATAGATTTACTAACCATTTGTTATCTTTTTAAGTGTGTGCACGAACCAATGAGCCTCTTGCAATGCCATGGGTTCCTCTGCAGGGATCTCTCCAGGCTCCACTGGTTCTTCAACTGGAGCCCCTTCCGGAGAATATTTCGCCATTTTTTCTTTGGCCTCATCATACTCTGGAGATGTTGGCTCAGCAAGTGCGCCTTCACTTTCTTGGTCGAACTGATCAAAATAAAGCTTTAAATTCGCAACAAGATAATCTGCAAACTCTTCTTTATCAGAAGCGAGCGAAAGCATTGCATAACCATCTGCAATTTGTTTTTGAATTTTTGGGAAAGTTCTTTGTGCCATTTCCATTCCAGTAGTGTCCATGTCCTTAAGAGAAACAAACTCTTTTTTATCTAAAGCGTCTACTGCTTCTTCGCTAGGCAGTTTTTCTGCTTCTGGTTCCGGTGCATCGTCGGCCTTTTCTGGTTCTATGTCTATAAACTTGTCTTTTACATCAACGTCAATAGTCATATCTTGTTCTGCTAACATCGGTGCTGCAGCAGCTTCAGGATTTTCTGGCATTTCAACTTCTGTTGCACGGCCGGCGGTCATATCAACACGCATTAAAGTATTAATTGCATTTTGAATAATGTGGGCCCTATAAGATTGTCTCTGCTCTGGGCTCGTTGTAAGCTGAATATAACCTTGTTTAATGATTGGAATAACCAACTTTAAAACATTGGCCAAAACGTTGATCCCGGTCGACCGCGTTTCATCGCCGGCTTGCCCACCCGTTACCACTTCGGATGCCTCTTTAATAAGATTTTTAATAATTTTTCTTAATTTAAATTCATTTTTTAAATTATGCAATTTTGATTGAGCCTCTTCAAAATTCGCATGAGTAATTCCTTTACGAATAAACTCCCTAAGTTTCTGTTCTTGTACGGCGTTCATTAATTTTCTCCTATGAGCCACCAATGCCGGTTGCGCCGGTGGCGGCTTTATGAATCTTCACAATGTTTCTATAATTACTATCCTCAACAGATTTATACGGATTTGGATCTACGTGAGGTTTAAAATTTCCGGCCAAACCTGGGCCCGGCTGGCCCCATCTGTCTTCTTCTTCTTCTCCTTGTTTGGATTTTAACAAAATTGTTATAGCTTCATTGACTGTATCATCATGACTAAAAACATTTCCTGCAGATCCAAATCCGCCAGCCATGGCGGATACTGAGGATAACTCTTCTATAATTTCATATTCTTCTAGTTTTTCTTCCTTCATGTGCTTAAACATATTAACTTGCTTCTCTCGTTTTTCTGCTCCTGCACGAGTACTGTAGCATCCTAAATTTTTACGTTTTCCAGTCTTCTTATTTTTCTTCTTGGACTTTAAGCAATATTTTGTCTTGCCTTTTACTTTTTTTCGTGCTACCATCTCTTTTATAATAGAGTATAAAATACTTTCTTGAATACTATTATTTATTAATATATTATATATCTCTGTAGCTTCTTGTTCATCTAAATCTTCTGGTAAGAATGTTTTAAATAATTCATAATTTTTATCAGCTAATGCATTTCTCATATCAGTAGCACTTATTTTCTTACCTTCTTCAGCATCTACTGTCTCTAAAGAAATTAAATTAGTAGTAAAGTTTTTACCAGTGTCGGCCGCTATTTTTTCTATTACATTCTGTAAGGCAGAACCATGACCTTTATCAGCAGTACTGGACACTATATTTAAGACTGCCCCATCTGGCAAATCATTGGCAGCTTTCTTTCCAACGGCCACCATGGGACTTTTTGACATAATTGGTTTTCCCACTCTACCAAGTTCTATGTTCTTTTCAGTATCCCCATATTTAACTCCAGTGTCTATTTCATCAAAATACATTAAAGAAACTTTACCAACTTCTTCATTTCCCACTGGAATTCCAACATGGCTTAAGAGTTTATTAAAAACCTTCTCGGCTTTGTCTGCTGTGATTGTTATATTTCCAGCCATTCTTGGGTCTTTGCCAGAAAACACATAAGTAATCGCATCAGGACCACCAAACTCATGGGCTCTTTTAATTAATTCTATATGTCCTTTATGAGGTGGCTTGAATCCGCCGGGAACAAAAACATAGTTTGCAGTTTCTTTTTGCAGCGCCTCTCTTACATAAGGCTGCTCAGGCTCTGGTTTTTTATAAAGAAACTCAATTTCTCCTTTTGGTGGCTCATCACTAATCGTGAGATCGGGCAGTGGCTCCACCTTTCCTCTTCCATATTTAAATAATCCAAGAATTTGATTTATAGGAGCAAAAGTTCCAGTAAATTTATAAGTATGTCCATCTAAATCAAAGACGAAACCTTCGGCAGCAGTAAAGATACTGTCTGTGCCTTTAAGTTTTTCAAGTTGTCGCTCTAAAACATTTATTCTTTCTTCCCTGTCTTCATCTTCAGAAGATTGAATAATAGTAATTGCCTTTTGTACTTCTTTTCTCAGCCGCGCAGCCTCTTTACTGTTGTCAATAATAAACGCGCTTTCTAGTCCCTTTAAAGCTTCAACAGCAAAATCATGAACTATCTCTTCAATTGGAGAAATTTCTTCGTTAAAAACCAGACCCTGGTTGCTTATTAAGTTGGCAACTCGTTTTGCAGACTCTTTATCGAGGCCCTTTTTGATCAAATTGGCATGTATTTTTTTATATTTACCGGCGTCATCTTGCTGTAATTCACCAATTAAGCGTTTGACCAAAAGCAACATATTAGTTTCTGGAATGTTTAAATCAGACAACCTTCCATCCAAAAGCTTGGCTGCTATATATTGTCCAATGTTTTGATCATCACTAATTCCATATTGAGTAATTTCATTTTCTATACGATTAGAAAAGCTCTGAGCAATTTCATCGTCACTTATGGCCTTAAGCTTTCGAAGCGCATTTAATTCTACATTAAATTTACGATCTGTTATTTTTTCTTGTGCTTTCGCCAAGGCACCACTAAAAGATTCTGCAAAGGATTCAAATTTTTCAGTCTCTACGGGGCTTATCTTGCCGGTTTCTTTATCAATGTGGACAGCCCCTTTACGATGAAGAAGAAGAGTGGGGATGTCATAATATATAACATTCGCAGAACGAGGATCCATAACTTCAGAATTATAAAAAATGTTTGCATCGGGGCCGAAAAATATTTCTTTTTGTTCGTCAGGAATTTTTCTTGCAACTTCTTCAAAGGTTTTAAAAGTGTCAACAAACGCATCGCGAACGTTAGGGTTCGGGTGATCCTTGTATTGGTTTGCTAATTGCTCCGCATCCAAGCCCCCGGCCCTGATTTGTGTTTTATTTCGAACAGCCTTTGCTTTACCGTCTTTTATCGAGTAAGACACGTAAAGATTCTGGCCATCTGTTTTCTCAGTTCCTTCAAGTTCGCCGCTAGCGGCTTTATGAAAAACATCTTTAATCTGCTTAAAAGTTAAGTCAGGGTTCTCATAAAGATGAGACATGTGCCCATGAAAACCGCCCTCTATTAATAAATGTGTACTCATATATATTTTTCCATAAGCAACTGATTTAGGCTTAATAATCTTTTTTGTTTAAGTGAAATGTTTTCATCAACAGTGCCGCCCTCTTTGGACGCAAGCATTTCAGCTTCTTTCGCTTTGTTAAAATAATCCAGAAGTGCGTCGGCAGTCGCACTGCCATCTTCAATGGTGGATTTTGGTTTAATTTTATGAAGTTTTTGAAATTGAGCCAGAAGTCCGATCAATTTATCATCATATTGTGTTTTACGAGCATCTTCATCAGAAATTTTTTCTTTTAATTGCGGCACCATTTTAAGAAGAAGATATGTAATCCCGAC
>TARA_R110001583_G_scaffold38171_2_pt1 | contig 31078 bp, 32 predicted proteins | sample TARA_R110001583 | Tara Oceans TARA_R110001583 (sample SAMEA4398432) | marine metagenome | biome: Polar Biome; feature: [MES] marine water layer (ENVO:01000295) within the mesopelagic zone...; material: water (ENVO:00002006), including particulate matter (ENVO:01000060) such as...... | reverse complement strand
AAGAAGAAGAAGAAGAAGAAGAAGAAGAAGAAGAAGAAGAAGAAGGCGATCGCCCACTTAAGATTTCTGTATGAGGTGGAGTAAATACACTAGCCCAGTCAATTCATAAAATAAAAAACACTAAACATTCAAAAGAAGCTAAAAGATTAATTTATAAACTTAGAATTTACACTATTTCTGATCAAAATGATAGCGGCATTTGGACTAGAAACAATTTTTCAGATTTGTTCTATATAGTAAGTTCTGGTATGAGTACAGCCAGGTAACGTGAACAAGTATAAATAACCTATATCAAAGGTTTCGACAACACAGCAATAAGCACTGGCTGGATTGCAGAACACATACAACAAAATCACGGTCGGACAGAACCTATTTAACCTGACTTCGACTGGGGCATAGAAGATGATACACCCGCATTCTTATCATTAATACCTAACGGACTTAATTTTGTAGAGCATCCGGAATTAGGAGGATGGGTGGTCGGTACGAATTATATAAACCCGATTACTCAAAGACTATAAAAGGCGGCTCAATTGTCACGAAAGCCCCTGAGACAAGAGCCAATCATAGCTACACTCCGCATATTACTAAAGAATATAGCAAATCAGTAAAACCTAACACCATTTAGTTCTATGGATACTAAAAGACTTTATGGCGTTGGAAAGATGATTTTCAAAATTATTTTGCGGCCCGTATGGATTGGTCTGTCATGAATTCTGAAGAAGCAAACTATCCACTGGTTCCCAAATTGATTCACATCGAAAAGTTTACCGTAAAATCAGGTGCAGCTTTTTTCCTGATACTTTGAAACCCACAGACCCTGATAGTGATAACCTTAACTTTTTATGGTTTCAAAACCCAGAAAATGGCTCGTATAAAAAGAAGATAAAATAGATGTAGATAATGTGCATATAGTTAACCTCACCGCACCAGAAGTGTCTAAAAAAGACACACTTCATTTCATTGTTAAGGTTTCTGACAAAGGCACACGTATACTCTCAAAATATAATCCTATAATCTTAACTGTACTACCTACTTAGTAGAACCATATTATTTCAAGAAATAAAAAACAACAAGAATTAGAAATTACTTTAAAACTAGTTTCATAAAACCTTCTTTATATGCTCGACCAATGGGGAGGTTTATATCACCTTCAAAATGAACTCGATTCCCGATAATCTTTTGAATTTTTGAAATATTTAAAATATAAGATTTATGAATTCGAACAAATTTTCTTGAATCTAAATATCCTTCCCAATAACGTAATGGTTCTTGTGACAAGTACTTTCGTTCTGTAGTGTAGATTTCAGTATAATCAGCATCAGATTGAATATATCGAATATTTGCCACTTCAATTTTAATATGTTCGTAGCCTGACTTTATAAATATCAATTCTGGGTATTGTTCTAGTTCTATAATATTCCGTTTTCTATTTTCAATATTCTTCTTTAAGGGCACTTTAGAAACAGCCTGAACAAAGCGTTCAAATGAAAAAGGCTTTAAGAGATAATCCACAACATTGTATTCATAGCTTTCAAGAGCATAGTCAGAAAATGCAGTAGTCAAAATAACATTGGGGTTATTCTTTACGACTTTAAGAAAGTCAATACCTGAAATTTTCGGCAAATGAATATCCAGAAAAATCAAATCAATAGGATTATTGTTCAAGAAATCCATCGCTAGTAAAGCATCTGCAAAGGTCGCTTTCAAATTTAAATTTCCAATATCCGCTATGTATTTTTTAAGTACACGTTGTGCGGGTGGCTGGTCTTCAATGATAATGCAACTAATCATAATTCCATCTTTGTTAGTTGTAATTTCAATTGTACATAATAAATATTCTGCTCATTTTGAATGTACAACTCATGCGCATTCGGATATAGTAATTGCAGACGTTTTTTCACATTCTTAAGCCCTATACCATTTGAAAGATTATCGGTATTGGTTACGGGTAGAAAAGAATTTCTACATTCAAAATATAAAGCTCCATATTTATCTAACTTGATATTAATATCAATAAAAATTCCGTCAGATTGGCTAGCAGTGCTATGTTTAAATGCATTCTCGATAAATACCGATAATATTAAGGGCGCAACTACAAATCCAGGTTTAATAGTACCCATATTAAAAGTCACTTTACCTCTTTCTTCTATCTGCATTTCGTTCAACTGGGTAAAATTCTTCAGATGCTCGATTTCCTTATGAAGCACCACAAAATTCTCTTTACAATCGTATAACATATATCGCAGTACCGAAGAAAGCTCTAATATAATCGAAGGAGTTTTTGGCGATTCTTCAATCGCATACGAATAAAGGTTGTTTAAATTATTAAACAAAAAATGTGGGTTAATTTGAGATTTTAAAAACAACAACTCACTTTCCTCTACAGAGCTACGCAATTCCTCTACTTCCAATTGTTTTTTTGATGCATCCCAAGCAAATTTAAATCCTGCTAAAATCATAATCACTGGCATTACATCTAACAAACTGAACACCACCCCAGGAAAATACTGTCCGCGTGTAGTCGGATAAAATATGCGCTCCAATACCAACTCTTCAACCATAATAATTAAGGTCACTACAACAACAACATATATAAAAAACTCAAAGTACTTTTTCCGATAGAAAAAACGGGGAAGTAAAACGTAGTTGATGACCAATGCACCTAACGCATAATTTATAAAAGCAATTATCTTGAATGCCTGTATTTCGGGTTGATTTTTATCGAAAGAGAAAAACAGAAACAATACAACATGCAGCACTATTTGAAAAATGACTTCTTTAGAAGTACTGTTCAAGAAGGAAAGTTTTAGTGCCATAAATTAAAAATAACCAATTGTACCGAACTAATATTGAACAAAACTGTCATCGACAGAATTAGCACGATAAACACCATTCACAATAATTATGTCGTTCGCACTATTACCTTGGTCGTTTACAGAAAATAGATTTCTTAAATGTAATGATTACATCATCTTTGAGAATAAACACTCAACCTCGTTTAAAATGCGCAACTTTTATTTCTTTTTATTACTCGGATTTTCAGTTTTCGGAATCAATCTAGCGTCCGCTCAAGCTGGCATCACCACAATTACTGGCAAAATAGTCGAAGACAATAACAGTGGCCCAATTAAATTTGCTACAGTTTTAGTTGGAAATCCTGTAGACCAAAAACCCATTGTAGGAACCACCACTATTGAAGATGGTAGCTTTATACTCGAAACAGGTGCACCTAATTTTTATATCGAAGTAAGTTTTATCGGATTCACCACTAAGAGATTCGATAATCCGAATATTGTTAATGGTAAAATCAACTTAGGCACTGTGACCATTTCTGAAGATTCGCAACAATTAGATGAAGTTATTGTAGAAGGCGAAATTTCACAAACAACATTTAAGCTAGATAAACGAATATTCAATGTTGGTGCCGATTTAAGCAGTACTGGCGCAAGTGCTTTAGAGATATTGAATAATGTGCCATCGGTAAATGTGAATATTGAAGGGCAAATAAGTTTACGTGGTAGCCAAGGGGTACAAATGCTTATTAACGGCAAACCTTCAGTAATCGCTAATGAACAGGGCAATGCTTTAGGAACCTTGACTGCAGATATGATTGAACGCATCGAGGTTATTACCAATCCGTCTGCAAAATATGATGCTGAAGGTACTTCTGGGATTATTAATATTGTTCTGAAAAAAGAAGAAAAAAAAGGATTGAATGGTGCTGTTACCTTAAATACCGGAGTACCGAACAACCATAGCATCGGCTTAAGTCTTAACCGACGTACAGAAAAATTCAACCTATTTAGCCAAATGGGTTTTGGTAGAAGAACATTCCCTAGTGACAACGAGACTGAAAACCGAAACTTGGTTGATGATACCTATATCACAAGTTTTGGGCAGAGCAATAAGAACGAAACGTTTTTTAATCTTATTTTAGGTACAGACTACCACATTAATGATCTGAATGTTCTTACCCTTTCTGGAAACTTCGCTTATGAATGGGAAAAGGAACATTCTGATGCCTTGTTCAGCACATTCGATTCTGGAAATACTAGAACAGATGCCTTTCAACGTAATGAGCTCACCACAGCCACCAACCCTAAGTATTCGTACGAATTACAATATAAAAAGGACTTTGAGGGCAATGAAGAACAATCTTTATTACTTAGCGCGACCGGAAATCTCTTTGCGAAAGACCAATCATCTGATTTTGACAATATAACTACGTTTGGTAATGGTGATGATATGCAACAGCAATCACGTACAGACTTTAGTCAGGTAGATTATACTTTTAAAGCGGATTATACCCATCCATGGGCAGAAAAGTATACGCTTGAAACAGGAGCTCAATACCAAATAAACGATGTAGAAAATGATTTTGCCATCAGTGATTTTGATGGTTCACGTTTCGTAGAAAATCCAGATTTAACCAATGTTTTTGAATGGACACAAAAAGTACTTGGGGTTTATGCTACTACAGCCTATGAAAGTGATTTATGGGGATTAAAATTGGGCGTACGATTTGAGGATACCGATTTAAGCACTTTACTAAAGAACACCAATGACAGCAATGACCAGAAATACAATAATTTTTTCCCTAGCGGTCATACCTCATATAAATTCAGTGATAATCTTTCTCTGCAAGCCGGGTATTCAAAACGAATCTTTCGTCCAAGAATGTGGGATTTAAATCCGTTTTACAACATCCGTAATAATTTTAGCATCCGAACAGGTAATGCAAACCTACAACCTGAATTCACCGATAGTTACGAGCTTACCAGCATCTATAAAATCGGTAAGGTTTCAATGAACTTGGGTGTTTTCTACAGACATACCGAAGATGTGGTAGAGCGCATCGTGGAGTTCGAAGATAATGTGAGTATTTCACGACCAGAAAATATCGGTAACAACAATACTACCGGTGTTGAATTTAATGCCAAATACATCCCTACCAATTGGCTGTCATTTACAAATGACTTCAATTATAGCCACTTCACACGGGAAGGAGATTTTGAAGGAAATTCCTTTGATTTCAAAGGAGACCAATGGTCGACGCGACTTACCAATAAATTAAAACTACCTGCAGATTTTGATTTGGAATTTATCGGTCATTACCGATCAGACTATAGAACGCTACAACAAGAAATTTCAGATAACTTGTTTATGGATTTTGGAGCACGGAAGAAAATATTAAAAGGCAAAGCAATTTTGAGCCTTAGCATTCGCGATGTATTTGCTTCACGCATACGTGAAAGCATTACCAACCAACCTGGTTTCTATTTAAGGGATTTCAGTCAACAAGGTCGCTTTATAACCTTTGGTGTTAGTTTTGGTTTTGGACGTGGAGAAGCTATGGAATTCTCGGGACAAAAACATTTTTAGGCCCGTTTAGAAAGATGCGTCATTGAACCCTTATAGGTGTTTTGCACCCAAAATAATCATGTATATATTCTTAAGTACTCGAGTGTATTTGTAATTATTTTACCTCTACACCTTTCCAGAAGGCTATATAACCTTTAATACCTTTAGCTAAAGGGGATACCTCAGGGTAATACCAAGCGGCGTCTTTATTAACCGAACCATTCACCTCAACATCATAATAAGAAGCAATCCCTTTCCAAGGACACTTGGTGTGAGTTTCAGTGCCTTTAAAGAACTCTTGTTTTATATCAGTAGGTGGAAAATAATGATTTCCTTCTATTACAACAGTAGCATCACTTTCTGCTATAACCGTATTATTCCAAATTGCTTGTTTCATATCTAATTTTTTAATCTATCTATATTAATTCAGTAATAATAACAGCACCTGAAGAAAGTGTTTTATGCACCGGACATTTATCGGCAATTTCTAATAGTCTCATTCGTTGTTTTTCGTCTAATTCTCCGAATAGTTCTATTTCTCTTTTAAAAGTATCGATTTTTTCTCCCTTAGAGGAAGCATTTTCAGAATCTGGGGCATGGTCTTTCCCATGATCTACATGAACAATAACTTTTTGTAAATCCCATTTTTTTCGTGTCGCATACATCCTCAATGTCATTGCTGTACATGCTCCTAAACCAGAAGCCAGATAATCATAAGGTGAGGGTCCAAAATCATTACCTCCAAAATCTGTAGGTTCATCAGCTATAAGTAAGTGATTTCCTGACACGATTTCAGATGTAAACCCCTCATTACCGATACTCACAGCCACTTGATGGGAAGTTTTCAATACTTCTCTTTTTGGAATACTCAAATATCGTTCTGCCCAGCCGGCAATAACATTTCCAACATAGTTCGAATCTTCACTATTCATTAAAAGGTGGTCGGCTTTATCAATCGACACGAAGCTCTTTGGATGATGTGCAAATTGATATAGTTCTTTTGCATTTTCAATACCAACTATTGTGTCTTGTGGAGAATGTATAACCAAAAATGGTTTTCGCATATTCTTCAGAATCCCTTTCATAGGTTTAGATTCTATATCATCTAAAAAGTCCTTTTTAATGGTAAAGTCTCGTCCGCCAATATTAACCTTTGCTTTCCCTGTTTCTTTTATTTCATCAACACTAGATTTAAACAAATGTTGCACATGTGATGGAGAAGATGGTGCGCCAATAGTTGCTACTGCCACTATCGATTCTAGCTCTGATGCGGCATAAATTACAGCTGCCCCACCTAAAGAATGACCAACCAATAAAGAAGGGGCTTTATAATTCCCTTCTAAAAATTTAGCCGCTTGAATTAAATCTGAAACATTAGATGAAAAATTAGTTTCTTCAAAGTCTCCTTCGCTTTCACCCAGTCCTGTAAAATCAAAACGAAGAACAGCAATACCCTTGCTCACCAATGCTCTTGAAATATTTCGAACGGCAGAAAAGTTTTTATTGCATGTGAAACAATGCGCGAAAATCGCATAACTATGAGCATCTTGATTATTAGGTATTTCTAACCTTGCCGCAAGTTGTTTTCCTTGTGAATTTGTAAACGTTACCTTTTCGAAGCCCATACCTTGTCTTTTCTTTAATTACAATTAATCGTATTATTAGAAGTAAAAATATCTAAAACTTACAAATAAGTAAGTTAACCTATTCTCAGCAATGAGTATATAAGAGTTAAACAGAATAAATATAGAATTATGAGTGAGAAATTTGCAATTCAAAGACCGTAACCTAATTGACTTAGCATCAGAAAAAACTATAAAACTCTTGATATCTTTTGAGTTTTACTTTGCGCAGGTAGAGAGACACAAACCCTCAAGCTTTTCGGCACTACATTCTAAGTCTAGCGTGGCTATTAATTCAATCACGCCTGAACCCCTTTTCAACATTTCATTTTGCTGTCATGAATATTCTATTATTGTAGAGTAGCTCTGTATTTTATTTCCTCGATAACAATTTTTACAATCATATTTGTTTTTATCATAATAAATAAAAATTTAAAAAGGGCATTCAATTTAGGGTAAACCACAGCATTTATCTCTTACACTATCAAAAGCATTCTATTAACAACAATTAAAAATTTACTACAACAAAACCTTCTAGTTTCGCTTCGCTTTAATAAGCTATTAGACCTTTTAAAATTAAGAACACGAATTCCAAAATATAAAGTAGATTGAGGCATACTACATCGTTAAAACTAATTCTTACTATTCCAATTACCTCATTTTTTTTTTTACTAGGATCTGTTGTCTCCGTTGATACAATTGGATCTAAGGAAAGAAAAATTAGTCAGCCTACAAACACTAGCTATTACCAACCTTTTATAGATACAGATGGTGATGGTCTTAGTGATGATATAGACGAAGATGATGATAATGATGGTATTCCCGATCTTTTTGAAAATGGTTGTGAAATAAATACAGCATTTGGCTCTCCTCCTTCAAGTTTGACTTCTGCCAATTATGTTACTTCAGTCTATACAAACTACAGCGGTTTTTGGGCTTCATCTGTAGGATCTCTCAATCCAAAGGCTTATGACAATGTTTCTGAACTCTTAGCCTTTAAAGTAGGTAGTGAAACTTATGCTACAGGGGTTGGAGCTAGTGCAATGATAGACAGTAATAGTAACGGCCTGTATGATTCTATGGATACAGACGGGAACGGCACGGGAGATATTACCGTAGTAGAAACCTCTTGGACCGCACTTAGACCAGTGACAAAAATTAAGTCAGGAATACGTTTGGAAGGAAGGGCTCTAGATGGAAACAACGGAAATGCCATGGGACCACAGCTTACCTCAGGGGGAATTCCGTTTAATCCATATCTTTATGAAGGGGAAAGAGGGCTCGACATGGGCTATGCCATTGCCAATATTAACAATGCATGGTACTTTCGTTTAGGAGGAGCAAATACACCTGCCTACGGAGATGGAGAAATGGATATTTTATTAACACAGGGCGCACAATTGGGAGGTGGCTACAACTACAACAGGTTGCACCTGCTTGATGAAGACGGAAATTATCTCGGCAATGGTGTTGAGGTCAATTGGAATAACACTCCTGTCGTAGGAAACTCCCATGTAGACCAATACAATACTGATGATTCCACCAGTGGTAAAAATGTCAAAAAGAATATTCGTCTTGCAGCCGTTGAACTCTCAGAGTTTGGACTTACACCAGCAGAAAGAGCCAAAGCAGTAATATTTCGTCTTGAAATTTCAGCCAATGCAGATCCTATATTTTTTGTAGTGAACGATAATAGCTTTATCACTAATTGTACTCCACAAGATACTGATGGCGATGGCATAGCGAATAGTTTAGATTTAGATAGTGATAATGATGGAATTTATGACGGTATTGAAGCTGGCCATGGGGAAACACTTGTTGAAGGTAGATTAACCGGACCCGTCGGAACCGATGGTATCGCTAATACTGTACAAGCTGTAGGACAGTATGACAATGGAACTATTAATTACGAAATTAAGGATTCCAATAACGATAATATACTTGACTTTTTATCATCCGATAGTGATTCTGACGGATGTAGTGATGTTATAGAAGCTGGTTTCTTAGATGGGGATAATGATACATTTCTGGGAACTTCACCAGTCACGATTAATTCTTGGGGAGTGGTTACTGGTCAAGGTGGTTATACCTATCCAATGGATGGAGATAATAATACTGTACCGGATTATCAAGAATTTAGTTCAGCTCCTGATATTTTAATAACCCCTCAGGACACCACGATTTTTGATGGGGACTCTGGCATTATTTCTATAACAACGTCAAATACTACCAAGTACCAATGGCAAATTAGCATTGATGGTGGTATGAGTTTTTTAAATATGGTAGATTCTGGTAATTATTCAGGAACCGAGACAGCTACTTTAAGTATTTACGATACCAACTTGGATTTTGACGGACACTTATTTCGGGTACTATTAATAAATGAGGGATATGCCTGCTCCTCATTCATTTCTTCCGAAGTAGTAACATTAAATATTAGAGTGAAGACCGTAATTACTAATAAGAGAATCACATATAGGGCTTATTAAAGTATAGACGGAATCAATATCCGAAAATTATAAGATTAACCTGCACTATAAAAACTGATAATCAAATTACTAGTTATTGATTATTTGGTTCATTTTATGAACTACGCTATAAGTTTATGGCCTTTATAACAAAAAAACCTCTTGATTTCTCAAGAGGTTTGTCTTTGTACAGGCGGAGAGACTCGAACTCTCACACCGCAAGGCACTAGATCCTAAGTCTGGTATATATTGCACCAATAAAGCATAAATTATCTCATTTTCAATGATTTATGTTATCAGTCATTTTATTTAAAGTCAATTAATATCAGTTGATATCAACATTTGTTGTACCTATGTTGTACCCAAAAGTTCTAATAAAGACGTATCTTTAAGGTGAATTTTTGACAAAATGTTGTACCTGATTTGACTTTCGTACTCAAAACAGGTTCATAATGTCAACAAGTGCAAAAATAATTCTTCGTAAAAAGCCCAACTCAAAAGGTCTATATCCTCTTGCTATTAGGATAACTAAAGACCGTCGTTCAACGTATAAACACATAGGTCACTATATCGAACTAGAAGATTGGGACACAAAAAATCTTAAGGTAAAGAAATCACATCCAAATGCAGAAAGTCTGAACAATCTATTAACCTCAAAGCTTTCAGAAGCCAGAAAAGGTTTAATTATTTTACAGACCAATAACAAGGATGCAACGGCACATCAAATTAAAAAGGAAATTTACAAGCCAACTTCCAAGCTGACTTTTTTTGATTTTGCAGATGAACATCTTGAAGCTCTGGAAGCAGAAAATAAAATTAATCGCCATTCTACGGATTCAGCTTGGCTCAGTTATATTGAGAAATATTGCAAAGCCCGACACCTTACTTTTCAAGAAATTGATGAGCGTTTTCTCAAAAAGTTCAAAATCTATCTAAAAGGGACTTGCTCGCTTACCGAAACTACTGCTATGAATGTTATGGTTTTAATTCGATTACTTTTTAATCGGGCAATCAAGGATAAGGTAGTAAGTAAAGAACTATATCCGTTTGGGACAGGTAAATTTAAAATCAAGTTTCCTGAAACTACCAAAACGGGACTTACAGGAAAAGAAATACAAGCCCTTGAAAATGTTTCCGAGCTTTCGGGTATGGAAAAACATTCCTTAAATGTTTGGCTGTTTAGCTTCTATTTTGCCGGAATGCGTGTTTCGGATGTTCTATTTACAAGGTGGTCCCAGATTTATGATGGCAGACTACATTACAGAATGGGTAAGAATTCAAAATTGTTATCCTTAAAAATACCCAGTAAGGTTGAAAAAATTTTATTGCAGTATATAACGGACAGAATGAATGATGATGATTTTGTGTTTCCAGAAATGAAAAAAGCAGATTTAACCGATGCGAAAGATATTTATAGAAAGAAGAAAGTCGCAAATAAAAAGTTCAACGACCATCTAAAGAAAATTGCGAAAAGAGCAGGTATTCAAAAAAAGGTAACAATGCATATTGCACGTCATTCTTTTGGCAATATTGCCGCAGATAATATCCACCCTTTAATGCTTCAAAAGTTATATCGTCATACAGATTTAAAAACCACCATTAATTACCAAGCCAACTTCATCCATAAAGATGCAGATGATGCCTTGGATAGTGTAGTCAACTTTTAAGCGACATAATTATTCGTAATTTTAATCTTCACATCAGTTTTAACTGAAAGCATTCGTCACATTTCAAATTTTTAAAAAATCGTCAAAAAAATTAAAATATATTTAATTATTTGCTTAGATAATTATATAATTTTATTTTTACATCAAATGTTGAATTATGAAACTTGAAATAACCTGTACAAGAGCTGAAGCCGACCATAAGCAGATATCACGTTGTCGAGAGTCTTTGGATAAAACTTCAAAAACAATTAGTGAAATGGGTAAGATTTTTTCCCTCGCAGGTAATGAAACAAGGCTAAAAATTCTTTTTCTTCTCAACCAAGAAAAAGAACTATGTCCCTGTGATTTCTCAGATATTTTAAAAATGAGTGTTCCTGCAATTTCTCAACATATTCGTAAAATGAAAGATGTCGACCTAATTACTTCTAGACGTGAAGGGCAGACACTCTTTTATTCTATTAATGCACAAAGAAGTAGTATGCTGATGAATATTTTAAATAATATTCAATCTGATAAGATAGCTGTATAATAAAAAAACTGTGCTTACTATTGATTTTTAAGTTGCAGATTCAAAAAATCACATTGCCAGTACAGGTGATGATACTATTTTAAATAATCGGTATACCCTATTAAACCAAATTAGAACCTAATAAATTATGATACATATTATAACAACGGGTGGAACCATAGAGGGGCTAGATTATAATAAAAAAGAAAATGCTCCTAATGAAGTAGGTATATCGATTAAGACTTTTCTTAATTCGGCCAATGTAAAATTCGATTATACTATTGAAGAAGCATTCAATAAAGATAGTCGCTTTATTACAGATGATGACCGTCGGCTTTTGGTTGATAAAATTAAAGCTACGAGAACAGAAAAAATAATATTAACCCACGGTACTTTCACTATGGAAGATACCGCAAAATATATCGGAAAACTTAACCTAAAGAAAACGATAGTCTTGGTTGGCTCATTTGTTTTAGGCACATCCAATAATACAGATGCTCCATTTAATTTAGGTTACGCAATATGCTCAGTTCAATTTCTAAAACCAGATGTATATGTAGCAATGAACGGCACCATATTTCATTGGGAAAACGTAACAAAAAATTTAGAAACCAACAAATTTGAGCAGCAATGAAAAAGATAAATGTTTGGAACATCAATACATTGGACTACTTTTTTCTATCTTTTATTGGATACGGTCATTGTATTGTTCACGCTCTACTATTCTACCCGAAAAGACTCAAGTGGCTATAAACGATTTTTATCGTTGGGTATTTTATTCATTACTTATAATCTATCAGGTGGATTCTTGCCTGTAAAGGATTTTCCTGGCCCTCTTATTCTTCAATACATCATAACCTATGGCGTTGCCATAGCTTTATGTGTTTATATAGTTTACTACCTCTATAAAGAATATGATATCATAGTATTAAAGTACAATTCTTCCATTAGGAACTTGGCTATATTAACTTCTGGTAGTTTTATTATTCTCTTCTTAATTCCCTATTTCTTTACTTGTTCATTAGATTCTTCAAGGTTACTTTTTACAATACCTATTTCGGTTCTTGCCTTTGTTTTTTTGGGGATGTTTTATGAAAGAATTTCACATCCAAATAATCCAAATGAATACATATTACGTCGTAATAGGTTATCGATGATTAGCGTTACAAGTATTGCATTGTTACCTATATTGACCTTAATCGGGGATTTTCAATGGTTGACTTTTACCGTTATGAATGCGGCTTTTTATGCCATAACCATTGTTGAAATTGACAGACACCTATACTTCTTGGAAAATAAGACCAAGATGTACGAAGTATTTGCTATGAGTAAAGAACAGGCAATTCACTCAGCAGACACAAAAATAATTTATGAAAACTTGACAAGAAGGGAAATAGAAATTACCTTGTCCATTCTAAGCAATCTCAGTTATAAGCAAATAGCCAAGGATTTATTCATTGCTGAAAGCACCGTCTCCAAACACGCTTCAAATATCTACAAAAAAACAGGTGTAAAAAATAGAAGACAATTTATTAATCGATATCGAAAAAAGTCGAAGTAGCGTTGTTCCTAATACCAGAGCGATTACCGTAGGAAAATACGGTTCATTCCGTAGATATCTACGGAATAAAATATCCTTCATTCAAAATTATGTTATTATATTTCAGTAGCTCTTTAGATGTCCCTTGTCGTAAAAAGTTCTCCTAACAAAGTACCTGTCCTGCGCATTCGCTAACTAAAGAGCTCTAACAACAACTAATCCACCCAAACTAAGACTGCGCCCAATATTGTTGGGCTTAACTGTATTTATGGCTGCAAATGGATTTAGAAATGTTAGGCAAAAATCTTCTCGTGACATTAGACGAGATAAGTCTCGAAAATCTACCGATTTTGGAACAATCCTATCGTTCTATTCAGTTAAGTAGAAACTTGCTTACTGTTTTTAAAAGAAACATTCTGACCAATGATTTTGAAAGTGTTGAGAATGAAATAATCTTCTTCAAAAAAATAAAACAAGTGCCATTGGTTAAACTTATATATTTCTCAGAAATTCATTCTTTTGAAATTCAATTTCCCAAAGCAGACAGAGCTGCACAATTAAAATTTGTAAAAAAGAAGATTAGTAAATTAAATCGCTTTTTTCTTTATAACCTTGATTTCGGCCAATACGTTAAATCTGGTGCAACCCACTTTGACAAAGCTTATTACACCAGAAAGCATCTTGATATTTATCATATTACTACTTCCAAATTCTATTTTCAAGACCCTGATTTTTGTACACCGAGAGATATGCTTTTAGGAAAGTTCAAGGCTTATATATCTCTTATCAACTATATGGACCAAAAGAAACATTCTATTAAAAGTAGAGTGAACGGAAATAGTGTGACTATAAAACCTACAGAAAAAATTCCTTGGCCGTTCACAAATACAGACTGGGTTGAACTTCTATATTCACTAAGTGCTGCTGGAATGACGAAACAAAAGGGTCTAAGTATTATTAAATTATCTAAAATTTTGCAAGAAGTATTCGACTTTACTCCAAAGGAAATCTACAAAACATTTCAGGACATCAAAAATTGTAAAAATAGCCGAACATTATTCCTCGACCAATTGACGGCTTCCCTTCTTTCGGAAATGGACAAAAGCGAGGAATAGTCGCTAGTTGTTATCATTCGTTCCTTCTTTTATATGTTAAAAAAAGACCGTACTAAGGTTGACCTACGGTAATTGTATTCCGTAGTTGTTTTTAATAAATTTTGATACAATTTCAAGGTCTGTTAGTTACGGAAATACCTTTAAACACTACTAAAACAATTGAAATTTCAAAATGTTAAATTTTAACCGTAGTACGGTTGTACTGGGGAATAAAATCCATTAAAGCTATTCAAATTTGTAGAACGAAAGTCAAATCAGGTCAGGGGTTATCAATTAAAAGTATGAACTCAGATAGCCCCTTCCTTTAAAAACCGTTCTATTATGCCGACAAGTATTATTACAACAGACGACCTTCGAGACTTCAAATTAGAATTGCTCGATGACATTAAAAAAATATTATCCAAACAAGCTCCTGGAAAACTCAAAAGATACCTCAAATCTTCTGAGGTTATGGATTTGCTTCAGGTAAGTCCAGGCACACTACAAAACCTTCGCATCAATGGCACTTTACCTTACACTAAAGTTGGTGGTATTATCTACTACGATGCCGAGGAAATACAAAACATAATGACCGCCAATCGTGTACAGCACGGCTCAAATTCTTAAATAATGAACTATATAAAGCTACTTAATGCGGCTTTTGAAAAGTTCTATTTTGATGACCGCCTAAATCCTACCCATATCAGTCTGTATATGGCGCTGTTCCAAGAATGGAACAGTAGTCGCTTTGCAGACGAGTTTTATGTGAATCGCAGAGATTTAATGCGCTGTGCTAAAATAGGCTCAAAATCCACATACCATCGCTGCGTGACGGATTTGGACTCGTGGCTTTACCTATGCTATTTCCCATCTAACAATCCATACAAAGGAAGTAAAATCAAGATGTCCATTATTGGTACAAGTAGTGAACCAGATATGGAACGGTACAATCCCACATTAGAACAGCTTGCGGAACAGTACTATCCCATACGTGAACCAGTTGTGGGACTGCACCGTCCCACTAATGGACAAGTACTGGTATCTAATACAAACAATACCAAACAAGAAAACTATATAAAACAGCTAAAGGGCAGGCAGGCGGTTATTGATTTTTTTGAAGAAAATGGTTTTGATGCCGATGAAGGTAAAAAGTTCTTTGAGCACTATGAAACTCGAAACTGGCAAACAAGCGATGGGCAAGCAATTCGTGATTGGCGAGCTCTAGCCACAAATTGGATGGACAGAACAGAGTTGTTCGACGAAAAAAACGAATCAAACAAAAAACAAGCATCCCAAATCAAGGACAACTTGCGAACCACTAAAAACAAAGACTATGGACAACCCCTCTAAAATTACCGAAGGTGGCGTGGAATATTCGCTCGGAAAATTTGATGGTAAAAGTGTGCTCTACGATTTTCCAAAAATCTTAATTTACCTAAACGCTAAAGGTAAACTGCTTTTTGGCAAAAAGTTCAGAATTTATGACGAAGATAGAGATATACTGCTAAAGCTCTGTTCATATTTCATCAAGGATAAAGCCAATTGCACAACCTATGGAATTGACATCGATAAGGGCATCTTACTTTCCGGACCCGTTGGCTGCGGAAAAACTAGCTTAATGAAATTACTTAGATATATTGTTCCGATGCAAAGACCGTATGAAATGATTCCTTGCAGAAATGTGACCTTCAGTTTTAACCATCTTGGTTTTAAGACCATTGAAGAGTATGGAAACACAAAATTTTTCTGCTTTGATGATTTAGGTATTGAACCTGCCGGACGTTTTTATGGTAAAGACCTGAACGTAATGGGGGAAGTACTTTTATCTCGATATGAACTATACCTTGAGACAAAACATAAAATCAAAACCCACGCAACCACCAACCTCAATGCTGAAGAATTAGAAGAACGTTATGGCAATCGTGTTCGTAGCCGAATGCGAGAACTCTTTAATTTGATTGCTTTTGATACAAAAGCAGGGGATAAGAGAAAATAATAAGCCCTTATTTTGCGCAAATTATTTATAAAACACTAAAATTGAACTCCTTTTGTAATTAACTACATACATTTTATTGTTTACAATTTCAATATCCGTTGGTTGATTGAATTTATCAGAAAGAATTTGTAAAAGTTTACCATTTAAATCGTAAACCAAAACCCGGTTACCTTCAAAATCAGCAACAATAACCTGTGAATCTGTTACTTTTACACCTGTTGCTACCTTAATGCCTTCATTCCAACCAATCATTCTCACATAATTCCCATTTAAATCAAAGACCTGAACACGATTGTTATAAGCATCTGCAACGTAGATTAAATCATTGCTTATTTCTACATCTGTTGGGTAGTATAGTTCGCCATCCTTATGCCCTTCTTTCCCTATAATTGTTACTTTATTATCTCGTTGTAAAATGATTCGATTATTATAAAAATCAGCAACAGCAGCAGTATTTCCATCAATGCTAACACCAGCAATAGCATCTGGCTTTTCCTTTAGTTTATAGATTGAAACCTTACCATCTTCAAGAATTTTTAAGCTGTCTGATGTGTATTCAGGAACATAGATTTTACCTTTTTGAATCGCGATGTGCATTGGACGTTGAAAACCATCAAACGACTCAATAATTTTCCCGTCAAGGTCAATTTTTACGATACGGTTATTGTCCACATCTGAAAGCCACAAGAAATCTCCCTGTGCTACAATACCGATGGGATTAACATTATTTAAATCGATAATTTTTGCAAATTTCCAGTGCGTATTAATTTCTGTCTTTTTCTCTTGCTCGCCTCTACAAGAGAAAAGAAACAACGTTCCTAAAAAAGCTGCTATTAGTATGAATACAACCTTATTCTTCATCTTTTTTTATTTTAAATGGTGTTTTAGAAAAGATTATTTCTTTAGGTGTAAAACCAGCGTCTTTAACGATTTTCCGTAATTCTTCTTCTGTTGGTTGCTGTTCTTTTGGAACACTCATTGTTGCTTCTCCTTCTTCTAAATTTATGAGCACATCTTTGGATCCTGCTTGTTTAAGTTTCTTTTCTAAACCATAGGCACAAAAAGGACAGGAAAGCCCGTCAACTTCTATTTTAATATAAATCTTGTCTGTTTCGTTTTTAGTTTGTGCATTTACATTTGTAGTAGATAATATAAAAGTTGCAAATGTAAGTAGCGTAATTATTCCTGTTTTTAATAAAGTTTTCATACAAAGGTTTTAAAAAATTAATATTCGTGTACCAAAAGTTAGTACATAGTTTGTTTTTTGAGCTTCAGGTACTTCTTCAACTATTGGGATTTGTAAACCAGCTTCAAACAAAGCTGTTTTACTGGTAATCCATTGTATTCCACCCGACGCCAAAATAGTATTGCTATTTACATCAGTAAAAAAATTTCCATTAATTCCAATATTCAAGTTCAGTTGATTTGGTGGATATTCTTGTGGCAAAAGCGGATAAACAAAAGCAGCATTGTAAATCAAATTATCTGGCAATCCATTTGACGTTATATTATAACCAACCTGACCGTAAATACCATATTTTAAGGTTACATAACCAGTTACTAAACTTAATTGTGATTGCCAAGAATCACTTCCAATGGATGGTATACTACTTGTTTTTCCTATGGGAAATACTTGGTCTAATTTTGCTATAATTCTAAATGTCTTGCCTTTTCCATCTTTTTGATAAAGCTGTTGTTTGAGGAAGAAAGTAAGGTCGCCAAAGCCAGAAACAGACTCGAAATTGTTTGGATTAATATTTATAAATCTTCCTGCAATTCCAATTTGAGTTTTGCTTCCTAAATTATAAGGTATTGCTAACGGCTGAACGTAAACTGTAGCATTTTCTTTTACTATAAACCTGCCAAAAGTTCTCATTCCACCGCCATCCAAACCCAGTAAAATTGGTGTTTCTGTAAAAATTGGTGGTCCTTGGGCAAAGACATTTAAGGCAGAAAAAACACTTATTGTTAATATAATCAATCTATTCATTTGCATTATTTTTAATTATGTATCCTTTTGATTTTATCACTTTTTCTATTTCACTGACAGTCGTTTTAGTCGTATCAAATTTTATTTCAGAAGTTCCTTTTAAGTGAGAAGTCTTAATCCCTAAAATTCCGTCCAATTTGTTCACGGAATGATTGATATTAACTTCACAACCAGAGCATACCATCCCTTCAACATTCAACTTTACAGATTGAATATGTGTATTGTTTGTTGCAACAATCCCTTTTGTGGCTGTTGGATGAAATATTTGAGGATAATAAGAAACCAATGTCATCACAACAACAAACACAGCGACCAACCACAAGTAGAATTTCGATTTAAAAAATGATGGTTTATCAGTTTCACAGTTGCCACAATTGTCCACTTTCTTTTTTTTATAAACTTGATAAAAAGCAAATCCCAATGACAAAAATGCTATGGCCAACAGATATGGTTTCAAGGTAATGAGCCAAGAAAAATAGACAGAACTTCCGCTAATTCCTGCAACTCCTGTTAAAAACAATGGACCCCAACAACAAAGTTTTAAGGAAACTGCTGAAAATAAAGCAGTTCCCATTGATGCCTTTTTGTTCAATTTAGTAATTGCCATACCTAACAGCTTCCTATTCCTGCGATAGTTAAATCATCTTTTGTTATTTCGATGTTTGTACAGCAGTCTAATAGTTTTCCATTAACAGCAATAGCAGGAACTCTTTTAACTCCATATTCCTTCATTTTTGAAATACAGATTTTACTTTCGCATTGCTCGGATAAGTTATGAAGTGTGATTTCGCAGTCTTTTCCTGCTGTCTCTTTTACTAATTGCACCACAGGCTCGCATACTGGGCAACCTGCTGTAAAAATTTCAATTTGTCGTTTCATCTTATTTGAAGTTTAAATTATCAATACCACAAAGATGACGACAAGAGATAGGGGGTCTCCAAACTTTTTTAATCTTTTTTTTTGATGTATGCTTTAAGTCTGGTCTCTATGGTTTGGATTTCTTTCAATTTATCAGTCAAATCAGACAATTCCAAGTTTGGAAATTCACGCTTTAAATATTCAATTTTATCTTCATTGCCACAATTTCCAGGGCAAGAGTCAACTGCCTTTACGATTCCAATGGCCAATGCTTTTCGATAGACTTCATCCAACAGTAAGTAATGTGCCTTTTGAATTCCTTTGTCAATGGATTTGAACTGGGTGTTTATTTGTTCAGGGTCTTTTCCATCATCAAGCATTTTAACAATGCCATTGATTTGACCACTTAATGTTTTCAGTCTGGTTTTAATATCTAAAATTAAATCGGAAGGTAATTTTTGTGACGCTTTTTTCATTTCAAAATTTTTAACTCGCACAACAACTCAATTTAGAAACATCTTTTCCAAAAGTGATAGCAGCTAGTTTAATTCCTTCTCCTAATGTTAAATAAGGGTAAAAACTTTCAGCTAAATCTTTTACCGTGATTCCAAATTTAATAGCCATACTTAATTGTTGGATGAGTTCTCCGCATTCGTTTTCTAATGCCTTTATAAATATATTGGATGCTTTCATTAAAAAGTCTCTTCAAAAATCGATTTGTTATGCGCATTGGCCCTTACCAGCTGATAATGTTTTTTAAGCGCATGCAAAAAGGTATACTGTTTGTATGGCATGCGGTGTTCCCTAGCGTAATTCGCAATCTCCACCGTCGCTTCTTTCATATAGATATAACTGAGATTCGGAAAAATGTGATGAGCCACGTGATAGTTGAAATTCCCCATAAAGAATGCTATAAACCAGTTGTGTGTACTTATATCGCTGGTCGTGCGCAACTGATGTTCTATCCAGGTAGAAGGCACCTCCAGATCTTTGTTTATCTCCGGGAATTCGTTTTCCAAAATGGCATGAGGTGGCAGAAGTACGGCAAGGGCAAACACACTAGCCGTAAAGGTCAGCAACAGGAACCCTGCAAATACTGTAGTAAACGGTATCCTATAAAAATACCAGGGAACAAAAAACATATAAAAAATATAAAAGAATTTAAAGAAAAAGAATTTCACATATTCTATTGCCGGGACCTTTATCATCTTATGAATAATCCTGTCCCTCGAAAAAAGATCTCTGAAATCGCGTATCAGCATCCAGTTGAACAGGTATAAGGGGTATAAGATAAACATGAGATAGTGCTGCACACTATGATATTTCGTATGGTGTTTGTCGGGGTGTATCTTAAAGAGAGTGCTTTGTTCAATATCCGTATCCCACCCCTTTAGATTGGGGAAATTGTGATGCATGATCCGGTGTCGCTTTTTCCAGATAAAACTGTTTGCGCCCAGGATGTCGAAAAAATACATGAAGAACTGATTCCAACTTTTCTTCCTAAACACGTTGTCATGGACCACTTCGTGAATGACCGTAAGAAAAATGACCACTAGGAACAGCCCCATCAAAAAATATCCAAAATAGAATGAGAACAGGTCCGGATAGGCATTCAATGTACAAAAGTATAGGGCTATGTACAGCAGTGGAAAGAAAACAACCTTGAACTGCATCACATAGAAACGCCGCGGGTGAACCTCACACAACCTCCTTCTCACTCTTTTCTGAATTTCTCGTAAATGATTGTGATCTCTGTCTAATTTATATCGTGGGATTCTGGTTTCTTTATGTAGTCTTCCTTTCATAAAAATCACTTTTTATATGCTCTCCACTCAAGTAAATACTTTCCAGCTACTTGTGGTGGTATCAAACCTATTAGTAAGGATCAATACTTGTCCATTAATGCGTTTGTTCTTTCAATAACATTATCGTTCTTCATATAATTTTTAGTCAAAATAATAATCATTCTCAGCATTACCGTTGATGTTTTATCAGTCTGCAATATTGTGGGTCAAACTTTTTGGCATGTTCATAACCTAGTTCCCACCATAGTTTCATTTGTTTGGGCTCAAATATCAGTGCGTTATCTGTTAATACTTTGGGCGTATAATAGAAATGAATAATCACATCTTCGTGTAAACTCTCTTCTAATTGACCAATTGTAATATCATTTAAGCTTAATTGGTTATGCATAAAGCCCAGCATATTTAATATTAAGGAAAAGGCATTTCCAACAGGACGTTTATGTTTGGGGACGTTCAAAGGTTTCAATACAATAACATCAATTTGTGTGGCCCTTTTTTTTATTGCTTTGCGAATAGGAACAAGATTACCAATCCCTCCATCGGCATATTGGTAACCGTTCTTGTTAACCAAGCTCATAAATGGTGTCATATTTGCCGATATCCACATCCAATCACAAAAATCTTTGTAGCTACATTTTTTTAAGCTTTTATACTCGACTTCTTCCATGGATAAATTAGAAACAGTCACTATTATTTCTAATTTTCCTTTTTTTAAGGTCATAAAATCTTCATAAGTGAACATACGTTCTATTAATTCTCTTAAAGGTCTGCTGTCACCAAAGGATTTTTGTTTTTTTAGATATTGGCGTATAATTCCAAAATGATTTATACTCGTTTTTATGGTGCCTTTAGATTTTTTAATGATAAAAGGATACACACTAAATATATCTTTATTGGTAACTGATGTATAAATCTCTTTTAACAAGTCAATCTTTCCCAAAGCAATTAGGGGAATCATTAAACTTCCTGTAGAAGTGCCTACTAGAATGTCGTAATGTTCTTGGCACTCTTTTAACAGAAATTCTGTGATGCCTCCTGCAAAAGCCCCTTTACTTCCTCCTCCTGATATGACTAAAGCTTTCAACTAGTTTTTTATTATTAGTTTTACTATAGTTTGCACCCTTCACCAGATTTAGCACCACAAGCACAACCAATGCCTTCTTTTTCCAATAATGGATTATTTGAACTACAGGTCCCTTTAAAATTGCCGTTTTTAATTAACAACATTCTAATTGCAATTCCGGCTATTGCAACAGCTAGTAAAATTATGGTGATTAATATAAGTTTCATTTACTCTAATGTACTGTTTGTTATAGATTCATTTTATATTTTAATATTTACGCTCATTGTTTTTAGATCTCTATCTTAAGTTTTTTTGATTTTAAAAATTGCAAATACGTTGTATCAACAACAGGCCATACCAATTTTATGGGATTCAAAAAAATCATCGATAGTCACTATTTTTCCTTCTGGGTTGTTTTGAAGCCACTGATCGGCGGTTTGTTTACTTGCCCAAAAAGATACATGATTACAAAAGGAGCCCTTAATATTACACTTGTTCATGGCACTTACCCATGAGACATACAATGGATACGGATTAGTTGATATTAAATGATCACATTCAATATTCAGCCCAATTAAAGAATTATCAATTGGATCTCGAGATATTATTTGTGACGATACATCCAACCATTCGGTAAATAATATAGCGTCTAATGCACACCAAGTATAAAGTACTTTATTTTGTACTATAAATTTGTGCTGGGTTGGTGTAAGCGATAATCCTGAAAAGGCTGTAATTTGGTTATTTTCATTGCGCTCTCCCAAAATATCTAATAGAGCATTGGCTTTTTCTATAGTTAAATCTATAAGGTTATAATATTTAACAATAGGTATTGGGTTTCCTTTTATGAGCTCTTTTTGTATGTTTATTATAAAACCAAGGTCTTCAATGCCAATATCGGATAACATTGACTTTAATTGTGTTTCTAATAATTGATTCATAATTATTTCTTTTTAATTTTTTTGTAAGTTCGCCATCCTATAACAATTAGTATTAATACAGCTATAATAAGGGCATATTTAAAATAAGGAGTGAAAGCACTCAATGTTAACCCACCAACTATGCCTATCAGGATAGGTCCAAAACAACAACTTGCTATAAGTATAATGCCAGTTATTAATATATAATTCTCTTTTTTTGATTGTTTATTATTGTTTCCCATGATTTCTTGATAAATAATATAAAATCACATATTAAACGCAAATGACTTTTAATGTTGCTTTACTATTTTGTTATTTAATAATGAAAGGCTTAAGTAGTTTTGTGTTTAACTTCAGCCTTTCATTAAGAGCTGCTATTAATATGCTATAACGGTATGGAATATCCGAGTGCGATCAACAAATTACCTATATGACTTTTCCCATTTTCAGTCTCCTTTTGTACAACAGTTAAGCCATACGCCCCCCGAACTTCTAAAAATATATGTCCAAACCCAACTCCTTGTGCATAACCAACACCTCCTGTTAATCCAAAGTTAACAGAGTTAATACTGTCCGTTACATCTGCCTCATCATTAAAAGATTGGTCTGTGGGGGCTATAGGCATAGTGCCCTCTCTATCGGCATAAATAGGACTTGATCCACTTGTTTTCTGTTTAGCGTTCAATAAAAACCCAATATAAGGTCCAAAATCTACGTAAAAATTAGAGGATTTACCTGTTGGAATATTGTATTTTAACATTGCCGGAATTTCAAGATAATTCAAAATGGATTCGTTGTTAAAATCTGCGTAATAAAACGCGCCTGAAGGAGCTTGTGGATTGATAGAAGATGCATCAATTGCCTGCATACCGTCTCGTTTACCTCCTTCGCTAGAATATAACACATCTACCCGTAACGCAAAATTCGATCCTAAATCTAAAGTAGAGGTAAAGCCAAAAGCACCTCCTGCGCGCGAAGTAAAATCACGGCTTAATTCATTATCATTCCCACCACTAAGGCTTGGAATATTTAGCCCTCCAAAAACACCTAATGTAAATTTTGAATTTGTTTTTCCGGTTTCATCATCTATTGAATTTTGTCCAAAACTCATTACCGCAACTAAAAGAAGCGGGAGCAACATTTTTTCTTTAATACTTTTCATGTTTGCTGTTTTTTTAATTAATAAACCAACTAATGCTTATCCTTTACACGATTGATTGTTTTCCATAATATTCTTGTTTAGGATTTAAAACATAACAAATATACAAATATTTTCTTATTTAAGCAAATACTTAAATATAGTTTTAACAAGTCATAAATGACTTTATAAGCATACGGAAATCGAGGGTCTGTTTGGCATTTGAAAGCATATATTTTTCGTATGAGGCTTCAAGAGTTTTCCAGTCCTTCTCACTTTCCATTTTCAACCTTCCGGTAAATTCTCCTCTCCAAATCCATATGTGGGGCTTCAACATAACTTTCACCTTGCTTTCTCGTAGTAGTGTAATACATTGTTCCGCACATTGCTTTGTTTCTCCAAGCCATTCGCCTTTTGTACGGAGGCCAATCTCCGGAGAAGAAAGATCACTCATATACACGCAAGGCATTACCGATGCAAAATTTGCATGGATATTTAAAATAGCATCTACATTCTACTTTACAACCTTCTCCCTAACGGCAACACAGCTTACGCCGTTTATTTTATTCGCAGGTTGGCCGTTGCACGGCAGTTGCAAGAGGTAGAATACCAAAAATACCAGTCTTTTCATCTTATCGTTCGTTATTAAGAAGGCCTATTAAGTTTCCATCTTCTGTGACTCCATAACCATAGTTCTGGTGAATTTAGAATTACATTTTCCAAACGGTTAGCATATTCCACCACAATTTCATTGTTGTTCCTTTTAGATGGACTTTCCTCGATTACTGAAAATTTTAGTGAATAATAGCCTCTTTTTATTTTTTGAAAATGTGGTAACAGAACCACCTGATTCATTTTTATTGCTATTTTATCAGCACCGATACTAAATGCTGTTTCTTGATTTAAAAATAAGCACCAGTGCATTACATTATTTCTACTTGGGCTTTGATCACCGATTATACAATACATCGTAGGTGAAGGTGTTGTCCTTTCTTTTTCCTTTACCATCGACCGATATCCTTTTGTAGATTCTATGCAGTTAACACTGAAACGTCCCCTTATGATCTGAAACAACTCGTTGAAATACTTGTTCTTTAACGGTTTGTAAAAGGTATTTGAATGATAAGGGAAAAACAAGGGTAGGAATATCAACCACTCCCAATTTCCCTGATGTGCCGCATAGAATAGAATATCCCGATTATCATTGAGATATTTTTGGACTAAATTTGAATTTTCAATATGCAACCGTTTTTTTATTGATTTTTCATTAACCGTTAAGCTTTTTAAAGATTCAAATATTATATCGCAGAAATGTACATAAAACGCCTTGGCTATTTTATTTCTTTCCTTCTCATTCTTAAGCGGGAATGAATTTTTAAGATTATTGAACACTACCTTTCTTCGATATCTCACTACATGATATACCAACATAAAAGTTATATCCGACAATATGAACAACAAGCGCATTGGTAGTATGGAAATTAAATAGAACGGAACATACTTTGCACGAGCTAAACATATTTTAACTGATGAATGAGCCTTCTTCAACATCGGGATATATTTCATTATACTTCATTACCTTATTCATTCCTACTCTTCTGTTAATGTCCTGTCGCTTTAAGTGGCTTGAATCTGTACACCCGCAAGCAGCCATTAATTCGGTAAAACTTTTTACGGTTTCATGATGAAAATTTGCCACTCTTTGTGCTTTATCACTGACAACCAGACCTTTCATTAGACTTTTATCTTGGGTAGCAACTCCAACGGGGCAAGTGTTGGTGTTACATTGCAATGCTTGTATGCAGCCTACCGCCATCATCATTGCTCTAGCACTATTACACATATCTGCTCCCAATGCTATGGTTCTGTACATATGAAAGCCACTAAATATTTTCCCGGATGCAATTACTTTTATATCTTTTTTTAAATCGTATCCCCTCAATGTATCTACTACAAATGCCAATCCTTCCCTTAAAGGCGACCCTAATGAATTAGAAAATTCAACCGGAGCAGCACCCGTACCTCCTTCGCCACCATCAACGGTAATAAAATCTGGTTTTATACTTGTAGAAATCATTGCTTTGCATATGTCGATAAATTCTTTTCTGCTTCCAATACAAAGTTTAAATCCAATAGGTTTCCCACTGGAAAGATCACGCAATTGTTTTATAAAATGCATCAATCCTTCGGCATCTTTAAAAGCAGAATGCGCAGGAGGAGAATGCACATCAGTATGAGGTTTGACGTGACGGATTGCTGCGATTTCTACTGTGTTCTTTACTGCCGGTAAAATACCTCCGTGCCCGGGCTTGGCACCTTGGGAAATTTTAATCTCTATCATTTTTATGTTGTCAATTGTTGCATTTTTCTGAAAGGTATCTGGACAGAAAGTACCATCATCTTTTCTGCAACCAAAGTAACCGGTTCCAATTTGCCAAATTATATCTCCTCCTGGTTGCTTATGATAAGGACTAATACCTCCTTCACCTGTATTATGTGCAAAACCACCAATTTTTGCTCCCGTATTCATAGCTAAAACAGCATTCTTGCTTAATGAACCAAAACTCATAGCAGAGATATTTAAGATACTTGCAGAGTAAGGTTTTAAGCAATCTTTTCCACCTACTAAAACACGAGGTTCGTGCTCCAAGTCTGCATGATTTATTGCATAAATAGAATGGTCCATCCATTCATACCCTGATCTATAAACATCTATCTGTGTTCCAAATGGCGTTGTATCGTTTGTTTTTTTTGAGCGTTGATAAATTAATGTGCGAAACAAACGGTTAATAGGCCGTCCTTCGGTATCTGTTTCAACGAAATACTGCATGATTTCCGGGCGGATTTTTTCAAGGAGAAAACGAAAATTTCCAATAACGGGGAAGTTTCTTTTGATGGCATGTTTGGTTTGAAAAATATCAGCAACCCCTATAATTATAATTGGGCCAAAAACTATTAAACTCCAAACAACAGGCTTCCATACAAAATAAATTCCAGCGATTCCGGCCAGGATTAATATTGATAAAATGATAAATATTTCTCTGAATTTCATATGTTTTCTAATTTCTAAAGTACGGGACTTTTAATAACCATTAGTTTTTCCCTAGTCATTTCGTGCATGGAATATTGAATGCCCCCCATTCCATAACCCGATGAGTCTCTACCGCCAAAAGGCATCCAATCTACCCGAAAAGCTGTATGGTCATTTACCATAACAGCCGTGGCATTCAGTTTTTTAACGCAATCCAAAGCGATATCTAAGTTTTTCGTAAAAACAGCCGCCTGGAAATGAACATCTAAACTATTGGCAATTTCAATGGCTTTGTCTCTATCAGAATAGGAATAGACACAAACTACAGGGCCAAATATTTCCAATGTTGAAACTTTGGCGCTTAATGGCGGGTTGAGCAATACGGTAGGTTCATAGCAAGTTTCTGATATCCTTTTGCCACCACATAAAACTTTTGCTCCTGCTTCAACAGCTTCATTGACCCATTTTTCAACTTTATCTACTTCTTTTGGTAATATCAGCGGTCCTACTTCGGTCTTTTTATCCAAGGGATCTCCAACGATCAATTTACTTGCCCTATCTGCCATCTGATTAGCAACATTATCACAGATATCTTCATGTACAAAAACGCGCTGTACCGAAACACACACTTGCCCTGCATGATAAAAACCTCCTTTGACCAATGCTGGTAACATGTCTTTTACATCGGCATCTTTTTCTACAATCACAGGAGCAGCGCCACCATGTTCCAGGGCATATCTTGTGCCTTCCGATAATTTGGATCGTAAATACCACCCAACAGCAGCGGAACCAATAAATGAAAAAAAGTTTACGTGTTTATCTGTAACTAATTTTTCAGAAGCTTCTCGGTCTGCAATAATTGCCGTGCACCATCCTTCCGGCAAACCGGCTTCTTTCAATATTTCAACAAAAGCTAAACAAGATAGCGGTGTGGTGGATGCCGGTTTTACAATTACAGGGCAACCTGCAGCAACAGCTGTTATCGTCTGATGGACGATGAGGTTAAGCGGATGGTTAAAGGCACTCACCGATACTACTACACCTATGGGTTCCCTGGTTGTAAATGCAATTCTTCCCTCAGATGATTTGGTGAGCCCCATAGGAATTTGCTCTCCTTTTAGTTGACTGATATGTTCTGCTGCGATTTTAACACCGTTTATAGCACGCAAAACTTCAACTTTAGAATCCATATAAGGTTTGCCGCCTTCTTGCGCTGCGGTAAGGGTTAACTCTTCAATTCGAGAATTCATTATGGCTGCTGTTCGCTCTAAAATGGCTATGCGTTCATGTGCCGATATCCATTTGGATTGATTTTGAAATAAGTCATGAGCGATAGTCAGTGCTTTTTCGACTTCTTTTTCCCTAACCATTGGTAGCTCTTTGATTAAACTTTGGTCGTAGGGTGATTTTACTTGTATCATATAATTGCTTGTTTTTGAAAGCGAAGTGCCTGTATTCCGGATTTTGCTGCCTACGCTTATAGTTTACATGTTTTTTCCTTTAATAAAACATTGAGTATGGGATGGTTTAGCGAGTAATCTACTGGTAAATCAATAAGGTGAACACCATTGGTGTTCAGGCATTCTGATAAGACCTCATTGAAATGTTCATCACTTGTGGGTCTATGACCACACGCCCCGTAGCTTTCTGCATATTTTACAAAGTCCGGGTTTTTATAGTCCAGACCAAAGTTATCAAAACCCATTCCTTCTTGCTTCCATTTTATCATTCCATAAGAACTATCGTTTAAAATAATTACAACGATGTTTAATCCTAATCGAACAGCGGTTTCTAATTCTTGAGAGTTCATCATAAAACCACCATCACCACAAACAGAAATCACTTTTTTATTGGGGTTGATTAATTTAGCACACATTGCTGAAGCTAATCCTGCACCCATAGTTGCTAAAGCATTATCCAACAATAACGTATTGGGCTGATAACATTTATAGTTTCGGGCAAACCAAATTTTATATACTCCATTATCCAATGTTACAATACCGTCTTCCGGTAATGCTTTTCTAACCAAATGAACCAACCGTTGAGGTAATATAGGGAAGCGGTTATCTTCCGAATACTTGGATAAATGACTTTCTACTTCTTTTTTAATTATTTTATAATAAGATAAACCCCAATTTGAAGAATCGTTAATGTGTTTTGCGATATGAATAACCGAAGAAGCGATGTCTCCAATTACATTTAATTGCGGAAAATAAACGGCATCAACTTGTGCTGCAAAAAAGTTAACATGAATTACTTTTGTGCCACCTTCCTCCATGAAAAATGGTGGTTTTTCTATTACATCATGACCAACATTTATAATCAAATCTGCTCTATTGATAGCACAGTGCAAAAAATCATTATCTGATAGAGCTGCAGTTCCTAAAAACTTTTCGTGTCTTTCGTCCACTACTCCTTTTCCCATTTGAGTATTAAAAAATGGAATTCCTGTTTTTTCAATAAAAGCTTTTAACGCTTGACTTGTACGTTTTCTATTTGCTCCAGCACCAATTAACAATAAAGGCATTTTTGCTGCTTCTATCATTTTAGCAGCTTCCTGAATTGCCATTTCATCTGCATCTGGTCTTCTATGTCCAACAACCTCAAATATTCTATCCTCACATTCTTCTGCTGCAATATCTTCTGGCAATTCTAAGTGAACTGCTCCAGGTCTTTCTTCCATAGCCAATCTAAAAGATTCTCTAACCATAGCCGGAATGATATTTCCATTTACAATTTGTCGCGTATATTTTGTGATGGGATTCATCAATTCGACAATATCTACAATTTGAAAACGACCTTGTTTTGATTTTTTAATGGGTTTTTGCCCCGTAATCATCATCATTGGCATTGCTCCCAATTGAGCATAAGCAGCAGGAGTAGTAAAATTAGTTGCTCCAGGTCCTAAGGTTGACAAACAAACACCGGGTTTACCCGTTAACCTCCCGTAAGTTGCCGCCATAAAACCAGCTCCCTGCTCATGACGAGTTAATATTAGTTTGATTTTAGAACCTCTCATTGAGTCTAAAAAGTCGAGATTTTCTTCACCAGGAATTCCAAAGATGTATTCTACTCCTTCGTTTTCTAATGCTTTTATAAATAAATCGGATGCTTTCATATTTTTTGTTATTCCATAAATATATTGCTGTGCTTTCGCATTTTATTTTCAGTCAGGGAGGTTAATACTCGGGTGTATTTTCTAGTAATAAAAATACGTATACGAGCTATAATCCAGGTTTCGATTATACCGTGGGCCCAATATCCGAAGCATAACTCGTATAGGCAAATATGACCCCTTTCAACTGATTGGGGTCATGCCTTATTGTTGGTTTGTAGTATTTTTCTACAATTGTCTGTTTGAACCTTGCCGGAAAACACTTTGATACACGATTGATTGTTTTCCACAATCTTCCTGTTAAGGATTAACTCGCACAACAACTCAATTTAGAAACATCTTTTCCAAAAGTAATTGCCGCTAATTTTATCCCTTCTCCAAGAGTTAAATACGGGTAAAAACTTTCCGCAAGTTCTTTTACCGTAATACCAAATTTAATAGCCATACTTAATTGTTGAATCAATTCACCTCCTTCTGGCGCAATCACTCGTGCTCCAATTAACTTATCGGTTTCTATATTGCGAATTAATTTAATAAAGCCTCTTGTATCTTGTGCTGCTAAAGCTCTTGGAACGTGAGATAAATCTAATTTTGATACTTCAAAGGGAATGCCCTTCTTTTCTGCTTCTATTTCGTCCATTCCAGCTCCCGCAATTTGAGGGTCTGTAAATACTACCCATGGTAAGGATGCATAATCTACACTTTGTTTTGATAATGAAAATGCATTGTTAACTGCTGTGCTGCCTTCGGTTGCTGCTGTATATACAAATGGCGGTGTATTTGTAACATCACCTGCGCCATAAATATTAGAAACATTAGTTTCCATTTTCTCATTCACCACAATATGCCCTCTTTCTGATAGTTTTAGGTCTATATTTTCAAGTCCTAATTTAGAGGTA
>TARA_R110001583_G_scaffold4351_4_pt1 | contig 31110 bp, 37 predicted proteins | sample TARA_R110001583 | Tara Oceans TARA_R110001583 (sample SAMEA4398432) | marine metagenome | biome: Polar Biome; feature: [MES] marine water layer (ENVO:01000295) within the mesopelagic zone...; material: water (ENVO:00002006), including particulate matter (ENVO:01000060) such as...... | reverse complement strand
AGAAATTAAATAATATAGGACCATGGCAAAGAAATCAGTAGCATCGTTACAAACAGGATCAAAAAGATTATCAAAAGCTATCAAAATGGTAAAATCTCCAAAAACTGGAGCTTATACTTTTGTTGAAGCTATTATGGATCCAACAAAGGTTAAAGAATTTTTGAGCAAAAAATAATTTTTTGTTCATTATAATAATATAAGCTACTTTCAATATTGAGAGTAGCTTTTCTTTTTTTATATTTACCACATTAATTTTGTAAAATGAGTTTATTTAAAAAAATATTTTCGAAAGAAAAAAAAGAAAATTTAGATAAAGGACTGGAAAAAACGAAATCATCATTTTTTTCTAAACTTTCTAAGGCAGTTGCTGGTAAAACTAAAGTTGATGATGATGTTCTAGATAATTTAGAAGAGGTTTTAGTATCATCAGATGTTGGTGTTGAAACAACTCTTAAAATTATAGAACGTATTGAAGAAAGAGTTTCAAAAGATAAATATTTAGGAACTGATGAGTTAAATAAAATTCTTAGAGAAGAAATAGCTGGTTTATTAGCTAAAACTAATGTGGGTAATGAAACAGATTTTACTGTTCCTACAAATGTGAAACCATATGTTATTATGGTTGTTGGTGTTAATGGTGTTGGAAAAACAACTACTATTGGTAAATTAGCTTCACAATTTAAAAAGTCTGGAAAAAAAGTGGTTTTGGGTGCTGCTGATACTTTTAGAGCTGCAGCAATTGACCAACTGCAAGTTTGGGCAGATAGAGTAGGAGTTCCAATAGTTCGTCAGGAAATGGGAAGTGACCCGGCTTCTGTAGCTTTTGATACTTTAAAATCTGCTGTTGCTCAAGATGCAGATGTTGTAATTATTGATACGGCGGGTAGATTACATAATAAAGTAAATTTAATGAATGAGTTAACCAAGATAAAGCGTGTTATGCAAAAAGTGGTTGAAGAGTCTCCTCATGAAGTGTTGTTGGTGTTAGATGGATCAACTGGTCAAAATGCGTTTGAACAAGCTAAACAGTTTACTTTGGCTACTGAAGTTACATCTTTAGCTGTAACTAAATTAGATGGAACAGCAAAAGGTGGAGTTGTAATTGGTATTTCAGATCAGTTTCAAATTCCAGTTAAATATATTGGTGTGGGTGAAGGGATTGATGATTTACAAGTATTTAATAAAATTGAATTTGTAGATTCTTTTTTTAAATAGAATTAAATAAAATAAAAAATAACCTCTTGTACTTTTTAATACAAGAGGTTATTTTTTTGTAGAATATAAAATTATAATTTATTCCAAAGAATTAAAAATAAAGAGTTTAGCTAAAATTACTGAATACGAATTAAAAATTAGTATTTTTGCGCTCCTTAAATAGATAAGATGAGAACCAAATCAAAAAAAGAAAATAAAATCAACGTAGTTACTTTAGGTTGTTCAAAAAATGTTTACGATAGTGAAGTTTTAATGGGACAATTAAAAGCAAATGATAAAAACGTTGTGCACGAAGATGAAAATGATGACGGTAATATAGTTGTAATAAATACCTGTGGTTTTATTGGTGATGCAAAAGAAGAATCTATTAATACTATTTTACATTATGTAAATAAAAAGGAATTAGGCGAGGTTGACAGAGTATATGTTTCAGGTTGTTTAAGTGAACGTTATAAGCCAGATTTGCAAAAGGAAATTCCGGATGTTGATGAATATTTTGGAACACACGATTTGCCAAACTTATTAAAGGTTTTAGATGCAGATTATAAACATGAATTAGTGGGTGAACGTTTAACTACAACACCAACACATTATGCGTATTTAAAAATTGCTGAAGGTTGCGATAGACCTTGTTCATTTTGTGCAATTCCTTTAATGCGCGGAAAACACGTTTCAACTTCAATTGAAAATTTGGTTATAGAAGCTACCAAATTAGCAAAAAAAGGAATTAAGGAATTAATTTTAATAGCTCAGGATTTAACATATTACGGATTAGATATTTACAAAAAAAGAGCATTAGCTGATTTATTAAAAGAATTGGCTAAAATAGATGGAATTGAGTGGATTCGATTGCATTATGCATTTCCTTCAGGATTTCCATTGGATGTTTTGGAAGTAATTAATAACGAGCCTAAAGTGTGTAATTATTTAGATATTCCTTTACAACACATAAATGATGAGATTTTAAAATCAATGCGAAGAGGAACTTCTCATGAAAAAACTACAAATTTAATTGCTGAATTTAGAAAATCGGTTCCAAATATGGCAATTAGAACAACATTAATTGTTGGTTATCCAGGAGAAACGGAAGCTAATTTTCAAGAGTTAAAAGACTGGGTTCAAGAAATGCGTTTTGAACGTTTAGGAGCTTTTGCCTACTCTCATGAAGAAAATACACATGCGGCTAATTTAGACGATAATGTCCCTGAAGATGTTAAACAACAGCGTGTTAATGAAATTATGGAAGTTCAAAGTCAGGTTTCTTTTGAATTGAATAATGAAAAAGTAGGTAATACATTTAAAGTTTTAATTGATAGAAAAGATGGAAATCAATTTGTTGGAAGAACTGAATTTGATTCTCCAGATGTTGATAATGAAGTATTGATTGACGCAACCAAACATTATGTTCAGGTTGGGAAATTTGCCAATATAAAAATCACATCAGCAACAGAATTTGATTTATACGGTGAACCTGTAAATTAATTATGAATTGATATTATATTAAACATAAAAAAGTGAGCATCTGCTCACTTTTTTTGTTTAATAGCTGTTCTAAATTGCAAGATTTTTAATAAATTATCAGCTAAATAACTGAATTGTGAAGTAGGTTGTAGTACATAGATTGACTATTTTTACGTTAAAATATTTACAATTGAACAAAGCATTTTTTAATTGGAGCATAGGGAAAGATTCTGCCTTAGCTTTATATAAAGTATTACAAAATAAAGAGTATGCTATTGATACTTTGGTAACTACAGTTAACAAAAAATTCAATAGAGTTTCAATGCATGGTGTTCCTGAAACATTACTTGACGAACAAGCAAAACAACTTGGAATTCCATTGCATAAAATTTACTTTCCAGAAGAAGTTTCTATGGAAAGTTATAGTGCTATTATGAAAACTAATTTAGAAAAATTAGTAGATGAAGACTATAAATTTTCAATTTTTGGGGATATTTTTTTAGAAGATTTAAAGAAATTTAGAGAAGATAAATTAGAAGAACTTAATTTAAAAGGGGTTTTTCCTTTATGTAAAATTGATTCCAAAAATGTAATTGATGAGTTTCTTAAACTTGGTTTTAAAGCAATTACCGTAAGTGTAAACGCAAAATTATTAGATGAAAATTTTGTTGGAAGAGTAATTGACGAACAATTTATAAAGGATTTACCTCCAAATATAGATGTTTGTGGAGAAAATGGTGAATTTCATACATTTGTTTTTGATGGTCCAATTTTTAAAAAACCAATATCTTTTGAGATTGGTGAAAAGGTGTTGAAAAATTATAAATCAGACGAGTCTGATACTTGGGATAGTAGTTTTTGGTATTGCGATTTAAAACCTAAAAAAGGTTTTAGTTAAAATATTGTTAGATGTTTTACCACATTGCGACAAAAGACTTAAATTGATTACTTTTATAAAAAATAAATTCATTTGAAAATGAGTAAAGATTTCGACAATAGCGAAAAATCAGCATATGATTTTGAAAAGCATTGGGATAACGCATATAAGAAGACGCCTATTGATAATTTAGGATGGTATGAGGAAGACCCAAAAATGTCATTAGATTTAATTGAAAAATGTAATCTATCAGATAATGCTGTAATTTTTAATGCCGGAGCCGGAGCATCTACTTTAATAAATCAATTGGCAAACAAGGGGTATTCAAATATTATTATAAATGATATTTCTTCCGCTGCTTTAACGGAGTTGAAATCGAATTTAAATATTCCTAAAAAATCAAATTTTCAATTTATAGTTGATGACTTAACAAATCCGTTAGCGTTAATAAATTTAAAAAATATTGATTTGTGGCATGATAGAGCTGTTTTACATTTCTTTACAACTGAGCAACAACAAAATACATATTTTGATTTGATTAGGACGGTTTTGAAACCAAATGGGTATGTAATTTTGGCTGAATTTAATTTAGAAGGCTCAAAAAAATGTAGTGGATTAGATGTAATTAATTATAATGATAAAATGTTACAAGAACGTTTAGGTGATGAGTTTTCATTGTTAAAATCGTTTAATTATACCTATACACAACCTTCAGGAAATACTAGAGAATTTATTTATACCTTATTTCAAAGAACCGCATAATTTTTAATGAAAGTACACAACATACCTTTTCAAAATACAGGTTATTTTTCAAAAATAATTTGTGATTATTTAGATAAAAAAACTGAACTATCAGATTTTTATAATAACTATCCAGATATTAATGGGTTTAAAAATCAGATTGATTTAAAAAGAAATTCATTTCAGCAGAAATCAAGAGATCTTTTGGTTGAAACTCTTAAACTTCAATATGAAAATAGTAGTGCTTCAAATGAAACAATTAAAAATATAACTGATCTTTCAAGTGATACAACTTTCACAATTACAACTGGTCACCAACTAAATATTTTTACAGGACCATTGTATTTTTTGTATAAAATAATTTCAACTATAAATTTAACGAAAGTTTTAAAGAAAGAATTTCCAAACAATAATTTTGTGCCTGTGTATTGGATGGCCACTGAAGATCACGATTTTGAGGAAATTAATTATTTTAATTTTGAAGATCAAAAAATTAAGTGGAAACGTGAAAGTAGTGGAGCTGTTGGAAGATTGAAAACAGCTAATTTTGATACAGTTTTTAATGAATTTTCAAAGTTAATAGGTAATTCTACTGATGCTAATTATTTAAAAGAGTTATTTCAAAAAACATATCTAGAGCACAGTAATTTAACTGACGCTACTCGTTATTTGGTAAATGAACTTTTTGGAAAATATGGTTTGGTTATTATTGATGGTGATAATAAACTGTTGAAACAGCAATTTTCACCTTTTATAAAAGATGAATTACTAAATAATACGTCATTTAAGGAAGTTTCAAAAACAAGTAATAGCTTAGCTGAAAATTATAAAATACAAGTAAATCCAAGAGAAATTAACTTGTTTTATTTGAAAGATGAATTACGTGAAAGGATAATTTTTGAAAATAAGAGATATTCAATTATCAATACAAATTTAAGTTTTTCTGAAGAAGAAATAGTGAAAGAACTTTCAAATTATCCTGAACGATTTAGCCCAAATGTAATTATGAGGCCACTGTTTCAAGAAACAGTTTTACCAAATTTGTGTTATATTGGTGGTGGTGGAGAATTAGCATATTGGTTTCAATTAAAAACGTATTTTGAAGCCGTAAATACAACTTTTCCAATTTTATTATTAAGAAATTCAGTATTGTTAGCTTCTGAAAGCCAGTTAATTAAAAGTCAAAAATTAAATATTTCTTTAAAAGAGTTATTTTTAAAACAAGAGGTTTTAATTACAACTAAAGTAAAAGAAATTTCAGAAATAGAAATAAATTTTTCTAAGCAAAAAGAATATTTGAAACAACAATTTGTTGATTTAAAAAAGATAGCCGAAAAAACAGATATTTCGTTTTTAGGAGCGGTTAATGCTCAAGAGAAAAAGCAATTGAACGGTCTTTTAAATTTAGAAAAAAGATTATTAAAAGCTCAAAAGCGCAAACTTTCTGATAGTGTTGAACGAATTATTGTACTACAAAATGAACTTTTTCCAAATAAAAGTTTGGAAGAACGAACTAGAAATTTTTCAGAAATTTATTTAAAATTAGGCAAAGAATTAATACCAATATTAATGGAAGCTATCAATCCATTACAATTAGAATTTAGTGTTATTGAATACTAAATTAAGAGCATTTAAAACTCACTTGTAAAATGTAATTTAACGGTAGGATATTTACTTTGCGTCATTTGAATTGTGAAAGGTGAATCAGCTAAAAACACTAATTGTCCTTGTTTATCTTTTGCTAAAAAACGTTGTTTTACACGTTTAAATTCTTTAAACTCATCGTTTTTAGGATCTTCAGGTTCAACCCAACATGCTTTGTGCACTGGTAAATTTTCATAGCTACATTTAGCGCCATATTCATGTTCTAATCGGTATTGAATAACTTCATATTGTAAAGCGCCAACGGTTCCAATAATTTTTCTACCATTTAAATCCAATGTAAATAACTGTGCAACACCTTCATCCATTAATTGATCTAATCCTTTAAATAGTTGTTTAGATTTTAAAGGGTCTGCATTATTAACATAGCGAAAATGTTCAGGAGAAAAACTTGGTACACCTTTAAAGTTTATATTTTCACCTTCAGTAAGTGTATCACCAATTTTAAAGTTCCCAGTATCTTGAATTCCAACAATATCACCAGGAAATGATTCGTCAACAATTTCTTTCTTTTCAGCAAAAAATGCGTTTGGGCTAGAAAACTTCATTTTTTTGTTTAATCTAACATGCAAGTAAGGTGCATTTCTTTTAAAAGTACCCGAAACAATTTTTATAAATGCTAAACGGTTTCTGTGATTTGGATCCATATTTGCATGGATTTTAAAAACAAAACCAGTCAATTTTTCTTCCTTTGAATCTACCAAACGCTCTTCAGCTTTTTTTGGTTGCGGAGTAGGAGCAATTTCAATAAAACATTCTAATAATTCTTTAACTCCAAAATTGTTTAAGGCCGAACCAAAAAATACGGGTTGCAAATCGCCGTTTAAATATTCTTCTTTATCAAATTTAGGATACACTTCAGTTGCCAATTCTAATTCCTCTCTAAGTGTTTCGGCAGCTTTATTTCCAATAATAGCATCCAATTCAGGTGTTGAAATATCTGTAAATTCTATTCCTTCAGTAATTGTTTGTTTATTGTCTCCAGAAAATAGATTTATTTTTTTTTCATAAATGTTGTAAATTCCTTTAAAATCGTAACCCATTCCAATAGGAAAACTTAAAGGTGTTACCCTTAATCCTAGTTTTTGTTCAACTTCATCTAATAAATCAAAAGCATCTTTTCCTTCACGATCCATTTTGTTTATAAAAACAATAATTGGAATTTTACGCATTCTACAAACTTCAACCAATTTTTCAGTTTGTTCCTCAACACCTTTCGCTACATCAATTACAACAATAACACTATCAACAGCAGTTAAAGTTCTAAAAGTATCTTCAGCAAAATCTTTATGCCCAGGTGTATCTAAAATATTTATTTTTTTGTCTTTATAAATAAAAGCTAATACAGAAGTTGCTACAGATATACCACGCTGTCTTTCAATTTCCATAAAATCGGAGGTTGCTCCTTTTTTTATTTTATTGTTTTTAACAGCTCCTGCTTCTTGTATTGCACCTCCAAATAATAATAATTTTTCTGTTAATGTTGTTTTACCAGCATCGGGGTGAGATATAATACCAAATGTACGTCTGCGTTGTATTTCTTCTAAAAAACTCATTTATAAAAATTTGTGCGGCAAATATATGGCTAATTAGATGAAAGAACAATTAGAATTGGTAGAATAGAAGGTTACTTTCTAATTTTATCAAGAAGGTTATTTAGTAGTAGTACTTCATCATTTGTTAAATGGCGCATTTTATCATCAGATTCTTTTTCTTGAATATCAATTTTAGATAAATAATCTAACCCTAGATCAGTAATTTGAATGTCTTTTTGCCTACGATCTAGTTTACACTCCTTTCTAGCTACTAATTTTTTAGCTAGCATTCTGTCAATTACTCTACTTATATCTGAGTTTTTGTCAAGCATACGTTCTTTTATTAATCCAATGCTTGAAGTACTAGGATGCTGCCCTCTTAGTATTCTAAGTACATTAAATTGAGTAGGCGAAATATCAAAAGGTTTTAAAATATCAATTAATTCATTGTTCAAATAATTATGAGTATAATGAATATTAACTCTTGCTTTTTGATAATTGTTATTAAATTTACTTTTAATTTCGTCTTGTATGTTCATAATGCTTACATATAATGTGTAAAAATACAAAATGACTGCGAATTATGGTAACTCAACGAGCTATTCACAAATTACAGTCATTTTAGTGAAAAATTAAATTTTCATTAATTCTACTTTACACGTTATTGAAACTTCTTCCCCAATCATTAATCCTCCAGTTTCCATTACTGAATTGTACTTTAAATTAAAATCGGTTCTGTTAATTTTCCCGGTTACTTTAATACCTGCTTTTGTATTTCCCCAAGGATCTTTAACCGTTCCTCCGTAGCTCATTTTTAGTGCTATTTCTTTTGTTACTCCTTGAATTGTTAAATCACCTTTTAAAATATAATTTCCTCCTTTAATAACTTCAATGGAAGTACTTTGAAATGTCATATTTGGAAATTTTTCAACATTAAAAAAATCTTCATTTTTTAAGTGGTTATCTCTTTTAATATCATCTGTATCAATACTATTAATATTAATTTTGAAATTAATTTTGGCATCAGAAAAATCAGCTTTGGTTGTTTCAACGGTTCCTTCATATGAAGTAAATTGTCCTTCAACCTCAGATATTACCATGTGATCTACAGCAAATCTTACTGTTGAATGTGAAGTGTCAAAACTCCATTTTGTTTGTGCATTTATAAATACAATACTTAATAATGCAATTGCTAGACTTAATTTTTTCATTTTATTGTTTTTAAATTATTATTTACTTTGCAAATGTATGTTAAAACAATAGATGTTGCAACATATAAATAATAAAATTAATGATTATTTTTATATTAAACACGTATATATCTAGCGTTTAGATGTTTAGCTTGTTTTAATTTTATTTTATTTCCAGTGTTAAAAATTGTAAATTTGTCAATATTTTATAGAATGAAAGAAGAACAAGTAATATTAGTAAACGAAAAAGACGAACAAATTGGTTTAATGCCAAAAATGGAGGCTCATGAAAAAGCGTTGCTTCATAGAGCATTTTCAGTATTTGTATTTAATAATAAAAATGAATTAATGTTGCAACAACGTGCAGCAGAAAAATACCATTCACCTTTATTATGGGCAAATACTTGTTGTAGCCATCAACGTGATGGAGAATCTAATTTAGTTGCAGGTAAAAGGCGTTTACAAGAAGAAATGGGATTTGTTTGTGAATTAGAAGAAAAAACATCATTCATTTACAAAGCCCCATTTGATAATGGTTTAACCGAACACGAATTAGATCATATAATGGTTGGGATTTATAATGATGAACCTAATATTAATAAAGATGAAGTTGAAAGTTATAAATGGATGAGTTTAGAAGCTATTAAAAATGACATTGATGCGCAACCTGAGATTTATACAGCATGGTTCAAAATTATTTTTGATAAGTATTATGAATTTATAAATAAATAATTGCAATGAAAGTAACAGTTAATAGAAAAGCCCATTTTAACGCAGCTCATAGATTGTACAATGCAGATTGGTCTGATGCAAGAAACGCAACTGTATTTGGAAAATGTGCAAACCCTAATTATCATGGTCATAATTATGATTTAATTGTTTCTGTGAAGGGAGAAATTCATCCTGAAACTGGTTTTGTGATGGATATGAAGGTGCTTAAAAAATTAATTGAAATAGAAATTGAAGAAAAATTTGATCATAAAAATTTAAATGAAGAAGTTGAAGAATTTAAAACATTAAATCCTACAGCTGAAAATATTGTTGTTATAATTTGGAATAAATTACGATCAAAAATTGATAAAGAATTAGAGCTTTCCATAACATTATATGAAACACCAAGAAATTTTGTAACCTATTCAGGAGAGTAAAATACAGTTGAAAAAAAAGGTCATTCTAACTGTTTAACAGTTAAAATGACCAGAATAAATGCATTGCCAATATAAATTAGCAGGTATAACAGCAACTAAAACTTTTAAAATTCTATCTGCTGAACCAATGTTTTTTTCAGAAGAATAAACTTCAGCCAAATTTTTTATTAGTGTTACTCTTTTTTTTGTTTGTTGAGCTCATCCTGTAGTCTACGCATTACTTTTTGCTCTCGTTCTAATGCTTTTTTCCTATAGTCTTCATATTCTTCTTCAACTTCTTTTAAGGTCAATTTAGTATTAGATGTTATAGTATTACTTCGTTTAAATTGAGTAATAAAAAATAATAAAATAATAGCAAGAGTACCTATTATAGAAATCATCATAGTTTTAAAAAATCCCTTATTAAATTGAATTCCTAAAAATGAGATGCTTTGTATTTTAGTATTTAAATCTGTAATTGTATTTCCAGAATTACTCAATGTCATATTTAAACTATCAATCTTACTTTTTTGAGAATTTATAGTTTTATAAGTACTTGAAATTTCTTTTTTTGAGGCTGATATTGAGTCAATTACATTTAATTTTAATTTATTTAACCAATTGATTTTCACAACTTTATAATCTTGAAATCGGTTAGATTTTTCAATAAGGTAGTCAAATTGATTTTTTACAGAACCAGTATCAATAAATTTTTTATTTTTTTGACTAAAAAGGTTAATGCTTATAAAAAATAATGCGAATATTAATATACTATTTTTCTTCATGGATTTAATTAGTTTAATGTAATAACGAAGTTAAAAACTACTTATTGTTAGTGTAAAAGAGTTCTAATTCATTTAAATATTGCTGTTTTCTACTTTCATTTAAGAATGAATATTTAAATGAATTTTTAGCCAGCTGGTAAAGATCGGATTTGGTTAAATTTAATGCCTGCTGTATTTCTTCATAATTTTTATTTACCTGTCCTCCAAAATAGGCTGGATCATCAGAATTTATTGTGACTTTTAAACCTAAATCCATCATTTTTTTTAATGGATGGTCTCTTAAATCGTCAACAACTTGTAAAGCTGTATTAGACAATGGACAAACGGTTAATGCTAAATCACGTTGAATAATTTCTTGGATTAATTTCTCATCTTGTAACGAATTATTTCCGTGATCAATACGTTTAATGCCCAAAATATCAATTGCTTCCCAAACATAATCTGCAGCACCTTCTTCACCTGCATGAGCTACAGGAATATATCCTTCTCTAACGGATGCTTCATAAACATTTTTAAATTTTGATGGTGGATTTCCTTTTTCAGAAGAATCTAAACCAACAGCTGTAATTTTATGCTTAAATGGTATTGAGTCTTTTAAAGTTTTAAAAGCCTCCTCTTCACTTAAATGACGTAAATAACTCATTATTAATAAAGATGATACGTTCAGCTTTTTTTCAGCATCTTCACAAGCTTTTGAGATACCATTAATAACTGTTTCAAATGAAATACCACGTTTAGTATGTGTTTGTGGGTCAAACATAATTTCGGTATGTCGTACATTTTGAGCTGCGCATTTTTGTAAATAGCTATATGTTAAATCGTAAAAATCTTGTTCAGTGGTTAAAACTCCAGCACCTTGATAATAAATATTTAAAAAATCTTGTAAGCAATCAAATTTATAGGCTTCTTCAATTTCTTCAACTGAATTATATGGTATTTCAATGTTGTTTCTTTTGGCAATTTTAAACATTAATTCAGGTTCAAAAGAACCTTCAATATGTAAATGTAATTCCGCTTTTGGTAAGTTTTCAATAAATCTCTTCATTTGACAAAAATAACCAATTAAATAATTTAATTGATATTTGTAGAAAATTTAAATATGAAAATTATTATAATTTTACTAATAACATTTATTGGACTATTATTTTTAAATAATGAATACAACAATTCTCCTATGAAAAAAATTGAAGTTGGTGATAAAGTTCCTTCATTTGAATTATTTGATCAAAATGGAAACTTATTTTTTGTTAATGCTGAAATAGGAAAATCGATGGTTATTTATTTTTATCCAAAAGATGATACTCCAGGTTGTGTTAAGGAAGCTTGTAAATTTAGAGATGAATTTGAGAAATTTAAAGATTTAAATGTTATTGTTATTGGAATAAGTGGTGATAATGTAGCGTCTCATAAAAAGTTTGAAGAAAAATATAATTTACCATTTACATTACTCGCAGACGTGAATAATAGCGTACGTAAATTATTTGGTGTTCCTAAAAGTATGCTATTTTTACCTGGGCGTGTTACCTATGTAATTGATAAGAATGGAATAGTGCAATACACTTTTAATAGTCAGTTTGGTGCAGAAAAGCATATTGAAAATTCACTTCAAAAATTAAACGAATTATAATTATTTAATTCAAAATTAGAATTTGTTCTTGCGAAAAATTCAGATGTAAAATAAGCTAAATGGAATAAAGATAATTTTACATCTTTAAATAGTTCAGTTATACAGTTAGATGTGCTATTAAATACTTTCATAATTTATTCAAAAAAACACTAATTTTAAAAAACAAATAAATTTCACATTATTATATGTTAATGAATCATTTTCTTGTAAATTTGCAGCGATAAATAAATAAATATTATGGCAAGCATTAAAAATTTAAAAAAAGATATTAATTACGTTTTAGGAGATATTATTGAAGAGTGTTATACATTAGAATTGTTAAGCCCTAAAAATGATACAAAAGGAACTGAAGCAATTATTGATGAAACAATTGTAGCATTTGATGGTTTAATTGATAAAGTAAACCTTAAAGGTGTAGAAAATAAAAAGGCACATTTTAAAAATATTACTTTAGAATTAGAAGAAATTGCGAATGATCTTCTAGAAAAAGTAAACAAATTGTAATTTTTCACAAATAAATTACAATAAAATTTTTTTGAAATTGTTTTTTTTTGTACATTTAAAGTACTAAAAAAGAGTATTAAACGTTCTTAATTTATTAACTAAAATTTTTTTAAAAATATGGCAAGAGCAATGTTTGAGTACACAAAAACAGTACTCGAAAAAGTCAGTTTCAATAAAGAATTATTTAAAAAAGAATTAGAAAAAGCAGTAAATAGGTTATTACCCTATGAAATTAAAGAGTTGTATTATTGGTTAAGAGAGTTTACATTAAATAAACCAGATTTACATACGTATTTAGTTTTAGTAAATAAATAAAAAAAAGGAGCGTTTATGCTCCTTTTTTTTGTTTAATAGGACTTATTATTTTTACATCGTTAAAAGCAATAACACCTCTTATTATTCCATCAATAACATTTTTCAAGGCCTCAATTAATTGAATTTTTAATTGAGATTTATGATAAATAATACTCACTTCTCTTGCTGGAACAGGTTCCTTAAATTCACGTAAATATTTATTATCTCTTTCATTTAAATCAAGTGTTTGTAAATAAGGTAACAAAGTCATACCTAAGCCTTCCTTTGATAGTTTAATTAACGTATCAAAACTACCACTGTGCAATTGAAAATGTTGATTTTTACTACCAAACGTGCTGCATAAATTAATAATACTTTCTTTAAAACAATGCCCATCTTCAAGTAATAAAATATCTTCAATATTTAAATCCTCTACCTTAATAGTATTGGAGTTAAAAAGACGATGTTCAGTAGGTACAAATCCTACAAAAGGCTCATAAAATAAAACACGTTCCTTTATAAATTCAGTTTCAAGTGGCGTTGCAGCAATTCCAACATCAATATGACCGTCAGATAATTTTTTTATAATTTCTTCAGTGGTTAATTCTTCAATTTTTAAATTTACTTTTGGATATTTTTTAATGAATGCTTTTAAGAATAAAGGAAGCAAAGTAGGCATAATTGTAGGTATAATTCCCAATTTAAAATCTCCACCAATAAATCCTTTTTGTTGATCTACAATATCTGAAATTCTATTGCTTTCATCAACAATAATTTTAGCTTGTTCAATAATTTTATACCCAATTTCAGTAAGTTGAATAGGTTTCTTTTTTCTATTAAAAATTTGAGTGTTTAACTCTTCTTCAAGCTTTTGTATTTGCATACTTAAAGTTGGCTGCGTAACAAAACAATGTTCAGATGCTACAGTAAAATTTTGGTGTTCTGCAACAGCTAATACATATTTAAGTTGTGTAATTGTCATTGTTATAAATATTTTTGATAAAGATATTAAAACTATCAATAATAATTATCTAATATCGTAATTATTTTTGAAGAAATTTGTACTACCGTTAAGAGTAAATAAAAACTAATATTAAATACAAATTATATGAATACAACAATTATAGGTTTAAACCAAGAAGCGACAGAAAAATTAGTAACTAATTTAAATGGTTTATTGTCTAATTTTCAAGTTTATTATCAGAATTTGAGAGGATTACATTGGAATATAAAAGGGAAATCTTTTTTTGAATTGCATGTGAAATTTGAAGAGTTTTATACAGATTCTCAAGAAAAAATTGATATGATTGCGGAACGTATTTTAACTTTAGGAGGAACTCCATTACATACTTTTGAAGAGTACAGTGCAATTTCAAAAGTTAAGGTTGGAAAAAACATTACAAATGATGTTGAATCAGTTAAACTGGTTGTGAATTCATTATCAGAATTATTGAAAATTGAGAGAGAATTACTTAATCAATCTGATGAAGCAAATGATGAAGGAACAAACTCAATGATGAGTGATTTTATTGCGGAACAAGAAAAAACAATTTGGATGTTAAATGCTTGGTTGAACTAAGCTGTAATTAAAAAAAAGACCATTTTAAGGAAACTTAAAATGGTCTTTTTTTTTATACTAACTCCAAAACTTTCGTTTTTCATTAAGTTCATCTTCCTGGCGTTTATATTCTTCAGGTGTAATAACTTTTAAAAGGGATGGATGTTGTTCTATTTCAAATTGAATTCTTTCAATAATTTCTTCAAAAGATTCATTCTCATAATCAATTTTCATTGGTTTTTTAATAACCATTGATTGTAAAACATTACGTTTTTTAATTAACAGGCCTTTTTTATCATAAGCTCTTCTAAATCCATCAATAACAATAGGGACTACAATAGGTTTGTACGTTTTAATAATATGAGCAGTGCCGCGTCTAATAGGCTTAAAAGGTGTTGTTGTACCTTGAGGAAAAGTGATAACCCAACCATCATCAAGTGCTTTTTTAATATTGCTAATGTCAGACATTTTTACTTGTCGTTTGATATCTTTACCACCGGCTCTCCAAGTTCTTTCAATAGAAATTGAACCTACATAGGCAAATATTTTAGGTAATAACCCAGCTTTCATGGTTTCAGAAGCGGCAATATAATAGATATTTAATTTTGGTTTCCATATGTATCCAATATTTTTTAGAGAATCATCTCTACCTTTTAATGAAGCATTAAAAACGTGAAACATGGCGGCTACATCGGCAAAATATGTTTGATGATTTGAAACAAAAAGCACATTGGTTTCAGGTAAATTTCTAATGATTTCTGATCCTTCAATTTGAAGTTTATTGAAACGTCTATAACGTCCATGTGAAACGACTCCAAAAATACGAATGAGCCATCTTTTTAAAAATAAAATATGTCCAAATGGATTTTTTTTAAAAATGGGCATTATGGTGGGTTGGTTTTGAATGAATGACAAATTTAAGAAAAAAATAGTTTACATTTTCTTTAATAATTCTCTGATTTCATTAAGCATCATAGCGGTTGCTCCCCAAACAACATAATTGTTTAATACAAAGCAAGGTACCTTCATGTTTTTTGCATAGGATGTAGATAATATGGTAGTAGAAATTGAAGATTCGTCCAACAAATCTTTTATTGAAATAGTAATAATTTCTTCTACTTCATAATTTTTTGTAAATGATGGTGAACTTTCTAAATAACCTAAAAATGGTGTAACTAAAAAATTACTGGGAGGAATATAGGTATCTGTCATTTGTTTAAAAATTGAAATATCATTTTTTAATATTCCTACTTCTTCATAAGTTTCTCTAAGAGCAGTATTTTTAAGAGAATTATCGTTCTGATCAAATTTACCTCCAGGGAAACTAATTTGTGAAGAATGTGTTCCATTATATGTTGCTCTTAATGTTAAAAGAAAACAGGCTTCACCTTTGTTGTTTGGAAAAAATAGCGCCATCACAGCTGCTTTTTTAGGGTTAAGAACTGTTATATTATCTTCAGAATATTTCAATCTTAATTTTGGTGCAAGTTTATATTGTGCCTCCAACCCTTCAGCTAATGAATTTTTTAGGACTGATATATTATTTTTAAAATAGTTGAAATCCATTTAGTTTTTAGAATAAAATGTTGGTAATGATAAGTGAAACCTAACTGCAATAAGCCTAATAATTATTACTATTAGTATAGTAGAAACATAAATTATAGATTCATTAATATTAAAACTATGCAGTATAATAAATGTTATAGCTCCAAAGATACAAGCTGTTGCATAAATTTCTTTTCTGAAAATTACAGGAATATCATTGCATAAAATATCGCGTAATACACCACCAAACGATGCTGAAATTGTACCTAAAGCTATGGAAATTACAGGATGAAAATTGGCATTAATTCCAATTTCAGTACCTATTATTGTAAAAACACCTAGTCCAATGGTATCGAACAAAAATAAAGATTTACTTAAATATTTTAATTTATTTCTGAAAATTATGGCAACAAAAACGGCAATGCCAATTGCAAATACATACGTAATATTGTTCATCCAGCTTACAGGTTGAATTCCTATTAAAACATCTCTAAGCGTTCCTCCGCCTACAGCCGTAACAAAGGCAATAATAAAAACTCCAAAAGGATCAAATTTTTTATTAATAGCTACAAGAGCGCCTGATATTGCAAAAGCAACGGTTCCTAATAAATCTAGTGTGTAAAAAAGCGTCATTACATTCTTTGTGTAAGAGAGTTATAATCTTTAATAATTACATCTATAAAATTCATTGGTTGCATTTCTGTTTTTATTCCTGTTAGTGCTATTATTTTTAAATGCAATTTTAATATTGTTTTGTGATTTCCATTTCTTTTAGCTTTTAAAAAAAGCTCTTTTATAGTTTGAATATCATTGTCATTGAGTAAGGTAACTTGTGTGAAAGTAGGGTTGTATTCTTCAGGGATATCAACATTTAAAGTAGCACTAATAGTTATATTTTTCTTTTCAGAAATAACGGTAGTTCCAGCAGCTAAATCACCTAAACGTTGCCCTTTTCCATTTAATAAAATGGTTAATAAAGCAATAGAACCTGAAGCTAAACTTATATCAATGAAGCGTAAAATCCAACGAATTAAATAACTTCCAAAAGTTGGTTTAGATCCATCAATTTTAGTAACTCTAATTTTGTTGATATATTTACCAGGTGTTTGCCCATTCATAAGTGTTTCAAAAAGTAAACTGTAAAAGAAAATCGGCAAACTTAATAAGGCATAATAAACATATAATGATTCATTCAGTTTGAAGCCTAATGCATCAATAATTAATAAAACAACTATAAAATACCCAGCTATAATTAACATATCAATACAAAAAGCTCCAATTCTAGTACTTAAAGGAGCAACATTTTGTTTAATTATTACATTTTGTGCTGTTTCTATATGAAAATTATCCATTATTATACTTCATCTTTTTTGGTTGATACAGTTTGATTTTTTACATTCGTTCACCCGAATGTTTAATATAGTTTATTGAACTATAGAAAAGACAAAAGTAAAAAAAAATGCGTGAAGCATCATTTGTAAAAAGGAATAAAAAAAAATGGCTATTATTTGAAAATGTTCTTGATAAAAAAGAACAAGTTTCACCTGATAAGCTGTCAGATTTATATATTGAAATTACGGATGATTTAAGTTATGCCAAAACATTTTATCCAAATAGCAATACTGCATTTTATTTAAACTCAATAGCTTCAAATGCACACCTGAAAATTTATAAAACTAAAAAGGAAAGTAAAAACAGATTGGTAACTTTTTTTAAAACAGAGTTCCCTCTTGAATTTGTTGGTTATCATAAACAATTATTTATTGCATTTATAACATTCTTATTTTTCGCTATTATTGGTGCGTATTCGGCTGCAAATGATGGTGATTTTGTTCGTTTAATTCTTGGCGATTCCTATGTGAATGCAACTTTAGAGAATATTGAAAAAGGGGACCCAATGGCAGTTTATAAAAAAATGGAAGAAGGTAATGTGTTTATAATGATTACTTTAAACAATATAAAAGTTGCCATGATGGCGTTTGTTTTTGGTATGCTTTTTTCAGTAGGAACATTATTTATAATGATGCGCAATGGAATAATGTTAGGTTCATTTTTATACTTTTTTTATGATAAAGGTTTGTTGTGGGAATCTTCTCGTACTATTTGGATTCATGGAGCTATAGAAATCTCTGTAATTATAATTGCAGGTTGTGCAGGTTTGGTGCTGGGAAATGGATTGATTTTTCCTAAAACATACTCCAGATTGGCATCATTAAAACAAAGCTTTAAAGCTGGTTTAAAAATTATGGTTAGTACCATTCCATTTTTTATTGTTGCCGGATTTTTAGAAGGTTTCGTTACCCGACATACAGAAATGCCAGATTGGTTGGCATTATTTATAATAATAACATCATTTCTTATCATATTATATTACTATATACTATATCCTATAAAATTATCTAAACAAAAAAAACATGGAACAAAACAACTTTATTGAATTTAAAAAAGAACGTGATTTAGGAGCTATTATTTCTGATACTTTTAAATTTATTCGTGAAAATTGGAAACCTTATTTTATATGTATTGTTAAAATTATTGGCCCAATTTTACTAATAGGAGCTGCATTAATGGTATTTGCAGTAATATCGTATTCAGGTGCTTTAAAAGGACTTTTATCAGCAGGCGGAGAACCAGATCCTTCTTTAATGTTTGACACTTTATCTGGAGTTTTCGGTTGGGGTGTTATTATGATGGTAGTTTGGGGCTTGGTATATGTTTTACTTGCTGGAGTTAGTTTGTATTACATAAAATCATATATAAATAACAATGGGATTGTGAATTTTGACGAAATAAAACAAAACACCTATAATAACTTAGGAAAGTTTATTGGACTTGGTATTTTAAGTATTTTAATGATTCTGTTAGGCTATATTTTATGTTTTTTACCCGCAATTTATATATCAATTGTTTTGTTTATAGCGATGCCAATTATGGTATTTGAAAATAAAAGTGTGGGAGATACTATTTCTCATTGTTTCAAATTAATAAGCAAGGAATGGTGGAATACTTTTGGTGTTTTTATTGTTATAAGTTTATTGGTTGGTGTTTTAGGAATGGTTTTTACAGTTCCTACATTAATATATCAATTTATTTCAATGGGTATTGATATGGGAGGTAATGATCCTACAGCTATAATTGGTCTTTTTGAAGATCCAATTTATTTAGCGCTTACTTTTTTATCATATTTTGGTAAATTTTTGTTTTACTCAATTACGTTAATTGCTTCTGCATTTATTTATTTTGATTTAAATGAACAAAAAAACTTTACAGGAACTTTTGAAAAAATTGAAAATTTAGGAGAAGACATTAATAATCAAGATTAGTAATGAGAAAAATTCTATTTTTATTATTTTTTATACTTATTTCGTTGAGTACGTATGCTCAATCCGACTCAATTGTTGTAAAAAATGATAAAAGTAGAATTGTTCAAAAAAAGTTTGACTCAAAAAAGTTAGAATCTTATAAAAAGGATTCAGATTTTAAGTATGTTGAACTAAAAACTGAACATAAACCTACATTTATTGAGCGTGTTTTTCATTGGATGAAACGCTTGGTTTCACGGTTTTTTGAATGGATTTTCGGTGTAAAATATGCCAAAGGAATTTTGGCTACATTTCTTTCGGCACTTCCTTATATAATTGCTGGAATTGTACTATTTCTTTTGTTGAAATTTTTCTTAAAAGTAACTATCAGTTCTATAGTTGAAACAGGAAAAAATAAACCAGTTATAACAATTACTAACGAGGAAGCATTGATAAAGAATGTAGATTTAATAAAGTTGATTCACAAAGCTGTAGCTCAAGGTAATTATAGATTGGCAGTTCGTTATTATTATTTAAATACACTAAAACAACTAGAAAATAACAAGTTTATAATTTGGGAGCAACAAAAAACAAATGAAGATTATAGTCAAGAAATCTTACAGCAAAATATACAAAAATCGTTTGTGAAATTAACAAGGTTGTATGATTTTGTTTGGTATGGAAATTTTAAAATTAATGAAACTGAATTTAGTGCTATAGAATTGAATTTTAATGAAGTAAACAACTTAATTAATAAAAACTAAATTGAATAAAAAGACAAGCATATATATTGGCGCATTTTTAGTCTTAATTTTAGGGTTTATCTACCTAGAAAGTACTAAAAAACAACCAGTAAATTGGTTTCCAACATACACTGCAAAGCATAAAATACCTTATGGAACATTAGTTTTACGTGAGGAATTATCGAACTTACTTTCTTCAGTAGAAGTAAAAAATATACAAATTCCACCATATATTTATTTAGAAGATACAACACGTGTTGGCACTTACTTTTTTGTTGATGAAGCATTAAATTTTGGAAACGCTGAGTTTTTACGTTTGATGAAATTTGTAGAGAGAGGGAATGATGTTTTTATTTCAACGCACGGAATGAATATTGATACGTTAAACTTTGAAACCAACCGATTGGTATGCAAAAATTTAGATGAAAAAGTTTTTTTTAAACTTAAAAATAAAGCGTTTAAAGGAAGAGAATATTCATTTGATAAACCTTTTGTAAACAATGTGTTTACAAAAATTGACACGCTAAACACCATTATATTAGGTATTACAGGTTATGTGAATAGCGAGAATGAAAGAACAGAAGAAGGTGTAAATTTTGTAAAATATACGTATGGAAAAGGAAATTTCTACTTTCACACATTTCCAGAATTATTTACAAATTACAGTATTCTAAAATCTCCAAATCAACAACATGCGGCCAATGTTCTATCATATCTTCGAGAAGATGTACCAATTTTATGGGATTCGTATTATAAAACAGGAAAAAGTAAAATTACATCACCAATATATTATTTATTAAGCTCTAAATATTTAAAATGGGCTTATTATATGATGTTAATAGGCGTGTTATTTTTTGTAATTTTTGAAGGAAAACGAAAGCAACGCAGTATTCCAATTTTAACGCCTTTAAAAAATCAAACAATAGCTTTTACGCGTACAATTGCTAATATGTATTTTGAAAAACAAGAGCATAAAAATATTGCTGAACATAAAATAAACTATTTGTTGGAATTTATAAGAGTAAAATTACACGTTCCAACAACAACTAGAAACACCTCTTTTTATGAATATGTTTCTTTACGTAGTGGAAATTCATATGAAGATGTTGAAAAATTATTTCAGTTTTGTGAACAAATTCATATAAAAAATCAAATAACAAGTGATGAGCTTATAAAGCTAAATGAAATGATTGAAAAATTTAAAAAAACAATTCAATATGGAAAATAACGACTTAAATTTTGAAAATAGAGTTGATTTAGAAAAATTAAAGAATGCAGTTACCCAAATAAAGAATGAATTAGGGAAAATTATTATTGGTCAGGAAAATTTTATAGAGTTATTGATTGTTGCTTTATTAGCTGACGGACATGTTTTAATTGAAGGAGTTCCTGGTGTTGCAAAAACAATAACAGCAAAATTACTTTCAAAAACAATTGACACAGGTTTTAGTCGTCTTCAATTTACACCAGATTTAATGCCAAGTGATGTTTTAGGAACTTCAATTTTAAATATGAAAACTTCAGAGTTTGAATTTAAAAAAGGACCAATTTTTTCTAACTTGGTTTTAATTGATGAAATTAATAGAGCTCCTGCAAAAACACAGGCTGCATTGTTTGAAGTTATGGAAGAACGCCAAATTTCTATTGATGGAAATACGTATAAAATGAAACCTCCATTTATGGTTTTAGCAACTCAAAATCCAATAGAGCAGGAGGGAACTTACGCATTGCCAGAGGCACAATTGGATCGTTTTCTATTTAAAATTGATGTTGGTTATCCAAATTTAGAGGAAGAAATTTTAATTCTAAAAACACATCAAGATAGAAAAGGAGTATTGCCACAAACATTAATTTCAGCATTAATTTCTGAAGCTGATTTACTAGAATATAAGAATAAGATTTTTGAGGTTTTGGTTGAAGAAAAAATAATGAAATACATTGCTCAACTTATTACTAAAACTAGAAATCATCCACATTTGTATTTAGGAGGTTCGCCAAGAGCTAGTATTGCTGTTTTAAACGCTTCAAAAGCTTTTGCAGCTATTAATGGGCGAGATTTTGTAATTCCTGAAGATATTAAAAAAGTAATTTCACCAGTATTGCGTCATCGGTTAATTGTAACTCCTGAGCGTGAAATGGAAGGAATGACAGCAGATAAAGTAATAGATATGGTAGTGCAATCTGTTGAAATACCAAGATAGTTGTATATTATTAATAAATAGAAGTAGTAGAATTAACTAATTTCGTTATTCTGAAGTTTTCTCAGAATCTCATAAATTGAAGAAAGAAATTTGATGAATTTCATAAAAAGTTTATACATACATCAACGTTTATATAGTTATATAAGTGCAATCGCTGCAACATTTTTGGTCTCCTTTTGGTTTCCAATATTGTTTAGCGTTGCATGGTTTTTAGTTACAATTTTAGGTGTTTTATTTATAAGTGATGTGTATTTGCTTTTTAAAACGAAAAAAGGAATTGACGCACGTAGAATTTTAACTAAAAAATTTTCAAATTCAGATAAAAATCCAATTCCAGTAACAGTAAAAAATAATTATAAATTTAAAATTGAAGTTAAATTAATTGATGAATTACCTGTTCAATTTCAAAAAAGAGATTTTGAGCAAATTTCATTTATCAATCCATTTCAAGTTTGGGATTTCGAATATGTGGTGAAACCTGTAGAACGTGGTGAATATTATTTCGGAAAATTAAATGTTTATGTTTCTACTTTTTTAAAAATTGTAGCAAGGCGGTATCAGTTTCAGGAAAATGAGATGGTAGCTGTATATCCTTCCTATATTCAAATGAAAAAATACGAATTTTTAGCCTTGAGTAATCGTTTAAGTGAATTTGGTTTAAAAAAAATAAGGCGAATTGGCCATACCCTAGAATTTGAGCAAATTAAAAATTATATAGCAGGAGACGATGTGAGAACCATAAACTGGAAAGCAACTGCCAAACGTTCTCAATTGATGGTTAATCAATATCAAGATGAAAAATCGCAGCCAATATATTCAATTATAGATGTTGGTAGAGTTATGAAAATGCCTTTTGAAGAATTAAAATTAATTGACTATGCAATAAATTCTACATTAGCATTTTCCAATATTGCTTTAAGAAAGAATGATAAAGCTGGGTTGTTGACTTTTTCAAAAAAAGTGGATACTATTGTGGCAGCAAGTAATAAAAAAACACATTTAAATACTATAAATGAAGCTTTATACAATTGTAATACTCAATTTACGGATGCTGATTTTGGCTATTTATATGCGCTGATAAAAAGAAAAATTAAGCAAAGAAGCTTATTAATATTATATACAAATTTTGAACATATATCTTCACTAAAACGTCAACTTCCTTTTTTAAAAGCAATTTCAAAGTACCATTTATTAGTAGTTGTATTTTTTGAAAATACAGAATTAGATAGTTTAATAACTGAAAATGCAGAGGATTTACAAACCATATATCATAAAACTATTGCTGAAAAATTTGCGTATGAAAAGCGATTAATAGTTAAAGAATTAGAAAGTAACGGTATTTATGGCATATTAACAAAACCACAAAACCTTACGGTGAATGTTATTAATAAATATTTAGAATTTAAAGCTAAAGGATTTATTTAATATGAAAGTTTGCTGCCATAGCAGCGCCAATAATTCCGGCTTCATTTTCAGCTTCTGCTGAAACTATAGGTACATCAAGATCAAGTTTAGCTTCAAATTTGTCAAACTTTTTACTTGCTCCACCGCCAATAATAATTAAATCTGGTGATAATAATAAATTAATATGTTTGAAATATTTACGAAGTCTTTTACCCCATTCTTTACGGCTTAAACCATCTCTTTTACGAGCTGAATCGGATGCGTATTTTTCAAAAATCTCACCATTTTTATATAAAACATGTCCAAATTCAGTATTTGGCAATAATTTACTATCTAGAAATAATCCAGAACCAATTCCTGTTCCTAAAGTTATTATAAGTACCACGCCTTTTATGCCTTTTCCAGCTCCAAAATTAATTTCAGCAAGACCGGCGGCATCGGCATCATTCACAATAAAAAAATCATTTCCTGTTTTAGCTTTAAAAAGTTCATTTACTTGGGTGCCTTTCCAATCTTTATGTAAGTTTCCGCCTGTTAAACATTTTCCATGTTGTAGCGGTGTAGGAAAACCACAACCAACCAAACCTTTCCAATTAAAATGGTTAATAAGCTGTTGAATTGTGTTGGCAACAGCTTCGGGTGTTGCTGGGCTTGGTGTTGGTATTCTATGTCTTTCAGTAGTTAATTTACCTGTTTGTGCATCAACTAAAGCTCCTTTTATGCCTGTTCCTCCAACATCAATTCCTAATATTTCCATATTTATCGTATAAAATTTAAAGTTTAGAAGACAATAATATTAAAAAATAATCAATTAAAGAATGACACTTGTTACATTTTTTGAATTTAAAAATATTTTAGGCATTCTTAGCATTAAGGTGCTTAAGTATTTTGTTAAGGTCTTTTAAAGAATTTTTATCAATTAAATGTGTTTTAATGCGTAATTCACTTTTATCAGTTTGTAATATAATAACACCTGCTGATTTTTTAATATGAATCAAATCAGACTTGTATATTTTTTTAGGAATTAAGTTGTGCAATATAATACGCTCGTTTTCAATTGTTAGGTGTTGATTTTTACTTTTAAGGAGGTAATTTACTATGTAAAGAAGTGCAGCAATTAGATATCCATAATTTAAAAAATTTTCTGAATTATTTGGAATGGCAATAACTCCTAGTATTAACCAGAATATTCCAAAAACCAGATTCCATCTTAAATATCTTCGTTTATATCGTATTTTCATAGATCCATTAATTTAATTCGAAATAGTTTTTATTAAGAAAATTAATTTCAAAGTATTTACATAAAAGGATTTAAAGAGCCTAATAAAAGCATAGGATAAAGAGATTCATATTATTTTTAACAATGCTAGAAAAGGTTAAAATAGTTGTAACTTAATTACACGAAATTGATTTGTGTGAAATTTACATTCGTGCTTCAATCCAAGCTTTAAAATCAAAAAAGTTTTGCGGTGCTACACCATGTCCAACGGCATATTCTTTATATGAATTTTTAATGTTTAATTTATTTAAAAATAAAGGTGCTTTCTTAGCCCATTCAGCTGGTATCACCTGATCAACACTTCCATGTGAAATAAAGAAATCTAACTTTGAATAGTCTATTGAATCTATATTTGATGGCAATAATTCAGAATTAACATACCCGCTTAAAGCAATTATTTTTTGAACTTTTTTAGGGTAATTTAAAGCTACAGCATAACTTAAAATAGTACCTTGACTAAATCCTAAAAGAAACGTTTTTTTAGGCAGGATTTGGTATTTTTCTTGTATTTCATCAATAAAAGTGGCAATTAATTCTCTAGCTTTTATAGCTTCTGGGATATCTGAAAACTTACCTTCATTAGCTGTAAAATTTATAGTATACCAAGCATTGCTACCAAAGCCTAAACTTTGTGGGGCTCTTACACTAACTATTATTAAATCTTCTGGTAATTCGGTAGCGAATGAAAATAAATCTTCTTCATTACTTCCATAACCGTGTACTAAAATTAATAATGAAGTGTTTATAGTTTTATTATTTGGTTCTCTAACAATATATTTTAACGATAATTTTTCCATAAGTATAAAATAAAAGTCGCGTTTTTAGCGCGACTTCAAAAGTATTATTTTTAAATGTATTTATCCAATGTTTTTAAACCAGTCTTGAAATAAATCACCTACTAATGGTATTTTTTTATCTTCACCTTTAGTTGCACCAATAAAACCAATTACCCAAAGAACAAAAGAGGCCATGCCTATAATATAGCCTAAAGTTGCATCAACATAATTCCGTAGAAGTCCAGCAACAACGCTTAAAAGTAATAATCCTAGCATTTGTCTAATGTGAAAAGAGGCAAAAGTATTTTTTTTGTTACTATTCATAATATAAGCAATAATTAACCCAATCCACCATAAATATGATATAATTGCTATTGATTTTCCTTCGTGTACATCTACATTTTTCATAATTGTAAGTTTTAGTTTGTTGAATTAAATTATAATACTACTTTATTATTAGCGATAATTCCATACACTTTTCCATTTAGTTTTTTATGTAAAAAAATAGAATTCTTTGACGTTGAAAGAATCTTATTTTTTGTGAATTCATATTCAAAATCTGGATTGAAAAGTGTTAAATCAGCTTTTTCACCTTCTTTAATTGAAGATGTTGCTATATTAAATCTATTTTTAGGTTTTGTTGTTAAACTAGGTATTAAAGTTTCTAATCCCACAATTTTATTTAGAGCTCCAAACAAACTTTCTAAGCCAATAGTTCCAAATTTTGCATTTTCATATTCAACCTTTTTATGTTCAATGTCAATTGGATTATGGTCACTTGTAATGATATCAATTACGCCTTCATTTAGGCCTTTAATTAGTGCTTTTGAATCTTTAGAAGTACGTAAAGGAGGCAATACTTTAGTATTTGAATCAAATTTAGCTAATTCATTATCTGTTAATACTAAATGATGTGCAGCAACGCTACACGTAACATTTAAGCCTTTCTTTTTAGCATTCTTAATAAGTGCTACGGATTTTGCTGTAGAAATTGTTGGAATATGTAATTTACCACCTGTATATTCTAAAATAAATAAATCTCTAACAATTTGTAATTCTTCAGCAAGTGCAGGGATTCCTTTTAAGCCAAGTGATGTACTATTTTTTTCTTCATTAACCAACCCTTTACCAGCAATGGAATTATCTTGAGGAAAACTCATAATAAGGCTATCGCAATTTTGTGCATATTGCAAAGCGATTTTTAATAAGTTGGCATTTGATATAGGTTTGTTATAATCGCCAAAGGCAATGGCGCCAGAGTTTTGCATATCAAATAACTCAGCAATATCAGTGCTTTCAGCATTTTTTGTTAAACTTCCAATAGGATATAATGCCGTAGCAAATTTAGTAGCTTTGTTTTTAATAAATTCAATGGCAGATTTATTGTCAGCTATTGGATTTGTATTTGGATTTACAGCTACTGCAGTAAAACCACTTTTTGCAGCTGTATTTAAACCGTTTTCTATGGTTTCTCGTTCTTCAAACCCAGGTTCTCCAAAGCAAACGCTTGTATCAAACCAGCCTTGTGAGATATGAAGATTATCAAGGTTAATTTCTTTAACAGCAGCATCACTTTTTATTGCATTGGCAATTTTAGTGATAATACCGTTTTTAATTAAAATATCTTTTTTTTGAAGGTGGAATTGACTTGAGTTGTCAATAATTGTTACAGATTTTAAAAGTAGTATCATGTATTGAAATATTTTAGTATAATCATTTCAATTAGCAAAAATAGCACAGAAAACGCTAAAAACCATTTAAAAAGCCAATTGATTTCTTGTTGCTTGTTAATCTTATTAAAAAAAGCATCTATAGATGCTGAAATTGTTACACTTTCAGCTGTACTAATTAAACTTTTTAGGTCAAAAGTATTTAAATTACTTTCAGCTCTATTGTAATTAAAAGCGATGGTTTTAATTTTAGTATTGTTATTTAGTAGTGTGTAAAACCCACTTTGTAAATTCGATTGTAATTTAAGTGTTACTTTATTTTGCGTAATGGTTTGAAGGGGAATAAACGCAATGCCAGTAGTTTCATTTAAAATTTTTAATACATTATCTTTTCCTATTGAAGTAAGTACTTCAATCTTATTTTCAGGAGCAATAGTGTAATAAAGCTGAGAGGATTTTAAACTACTCTTTGCAAAATTATAAAAAACAGGAACTATTAATGGAGATTGTGTAAAATCAGTAATTTCCTTATTTAAAGGAGATGAAATCCAATATAAATTTCCATTCGTAGTTTTATATTGTGAAATAAATGGTTGGTTATTGTCTAATTTAACAATAACAGAACTGCTTTTTAAATTGGTATTATACTGCAGCGTAGTTTTTGGATATTGAAAATTATCAACTTCTTTTTCAAAAACATCTTTTAAAAGTGGATGTTGGTAATTGATAGTCGTTATTTTATGTTCCTGTTCATTTTTTGAAGTAATAGTACCAATATTAAATTTAGTAAATAGGGTTTTGTAAGCTTGAATATTGCTGTTTTGTGAAGGTATAATAACTAGGTTACCACCATTTTTTGAAAACTCAAATAAGTCATTTATTAGCTCAGGTGGAATTTCTTCTACTTCATTTAAAATAATTAAATGTTGTTTTTGAAGGATGTTATAGTTTAATTTTTGAAGTGGAGTAGTGGTGAAATTAAACTCGTTTTCAGTATATATTTTAGCTAAAAAACTGGTGGATTTTTCAATGCTTAAAACATTTATTTTTTCAGGTTTTGATATTGAAAAATAGAAATCATTATCAAACTTTAATCCATCGTCAATCAATGAAATTTTACCGTTTAAATTTGTTGAATTAGGAATGGTAAATTGTATTGTTGAACTGTTTGAATTAGTAAATTTTGAAGTTGTTTTTCCAAGTAATTTAGAATCGCTAAACAATGAAACAGGAATATTTGAAGTGTTGTTTTGTGAGCTTTTTATAAGTACATTTAGAATAATTTCAGACACATTTTCTTCTTCAATATAAACACTGTCAATACTGTAATTTATAATCTTCTTTGGAATCACTTTAACCAAGGTTATTGGTTCGTTTACATTTGTAAAATCTATTTTGTTAACATAATTAATTGTTTGAAAATCAGAAATTAATACAATGTTATGTGTAGTATTTGTTTTGGTTGATTTTAAATGTTGCGCATTCAGTAAAATAGTATTAAAGTCTAATTTATTTGGTGCATATTTAATATTTTTAAGTGCTTCTTTTAAACTTTTTTGATCTAGATTTTTAAAACTTTTGTCATTTGTTATAAGTGAAATTTTACTCGTTGCATTTATGTTGTTATCAATAATATTTTGAGCTGTGCTTTTTAATAATTCACCTTGTTCTCCTTTAGCTTGCATGCTAAAAGAATTGTCTAAATAAATAGTTGTACTAAAATTTTGTTGATTCGAATTTTCGGAAAAATATGGTTGTGAAAAAGCAATAATTAAACTGGCAAATAATAGTAATCTAGTGAGTAGGATTAACCGCTTTTTTAAGTGTGCGCTTTTACGAGTTTCCTTTTCAATTGTTTTTAAAAATTTTACGTTAGTAAATGGAATTTTAACAAAGCGTTGTAATTGAAATAAGTGAACAAGTATCGGAATGATAAGTAACAGAAGTGCATATAAAATTTCTGGTTGCTTAAATTGCATTGTTCAAAATGAGTTTTTCAAATATATAAATAACATATAACAAATGAAGCACTGTTAATCAAAATAATTTTTTAAAATACCTAACGCATAATTACTGGCAATTGAATTTGCAAATTTAGAAAAATCAATATCTGCATTATCATTTGCATTGTCTGAAATAATACGGATAATAGAAAATGGTATGCTATATTCAAAACAAACTTGTGCAACTGCTGCTCCTTCCATTTCAACACAGGCTGCTGTTGGAATTAATTTATTTAGCTTTTTAATTTTTTTTAGACTTGAAATAAATTGATCACCACTGGCAATATCTCCAAAAATTACTTTTGGGTGGGTAATATTAAATATTTGGGCATCGCTTTTGGTAATATAGCTATGATAGTCTTTTAAGAAAATAGTAGTAGCATCAATAAGTTGTGAAGGATTATTAGTTTCTAAATATTTTTTATTAAGAATTGGAATTGCAAGTTTTTCATAAAAAGGACTTGCATTTAAATCGTGTTGGTACATATTTTTTCCAATTACGATATCACCAATATTTAATTGTTTTTGAATACCGCCAGCAACGCCTGTAAAAATAATTTCAGCAATGTTAAAATCGTTAATTAGTTGCGTTGTTGTAACCGCTGAAGCTACTTTTCCCCAGCGCGAGAAAACTAAAACCACTTTTTTATCAAATAAAGTACCTGAATAATAGGTTCTTTTGCCTTTTTCTATGGTTGTTACATTTTTAAGCTCGTGTAATAATGCTTGAATTTCTTCTTGCATTGCACTTATAATTCCAATTCTTTTCATTCTCGTTTTAGTATTGACTACATATAAACATTTGTAAAAAAGGCTCTAACATTTAAAAACTCTCTTTGAAGATCTTCTTTTGTAAAACTATACTAATTAATAATTTTGCCATCTTTCATTTCTAATTTTCTATCGGCCATATTAGCTAATTCCTGATTGTGAGTTACAATTACAAATGTTTGGTTAAAAGTATCTCTAAGTGTAAAAAACAATTCGTGTAATGTTTTTGCTGAAGCTGAATCTAAATTTCCGCTAGGTTCATCTGCAAAAATCACATCGGGATTGTTAATTAAAGCTCTTGCTACAGCTACACGTTGTTGTTCACCACCTGAAAGCTCATTTGGTTTGTGGTTAACTCTATCTGAAAGTCCTAAGAAATGAAGTAATTCTATTGCCTTCGTTTCCGCCTCTTTTTTTGAAGTACCACCTATAAAAGCAGGAATACATACATTTTCTAAAGCTGTAAATTCTGGTAATAATTGGTGAAATTGAAAAATAAAGCCAATATGTTTGTTTCTAAATTTAGATAATGCTTTGTCTTTTAATTGCAATAAATTAGTATTGTTAATGGTTAAAAGAGAATTGTTATTTGTTGTTGGTTTATCTAAAGTGCCAAGTATTTGTAATAGTGTTGTTTTACCAGCGCCTGACGGGCCAACAATAGCAACAATTTCACCTTTTTTAATAGACAGGTCAACACCTTTTAAAACTTCTAATTCCCCGTAAAATTTATGAATATTTGTTGCTTCAATCATTGTTTAAATTATAGCGTGAAAATAAACAATTTAATTAAAACTACAACCAAGTTTTTAGTTTGTTATAATCCAAGTAATAAACTAA
>TARA_R110001583_G_scaffold141040_1_pt1 | contig 31143 bp, 24 predicted proteins | sample TARA_R110001583 | Tara Oceans TARA_R110001583 (sample SAMEA4398432) | marine metagenome | biome: Polar Biome; feature: [MES] marine water layer (ENVO:01000295) within the mesopelagic zone...; material: water (ENVO:00002006), including particulate matter (ENVO:01000060) such... | reverse complement strand
ATTATATTTCTTTTCATCTGTCAGTTGGTTTTAATTTTTGCTAACAATTGGCTAAGAGTACTAGTACTCATATTTCTATTTTACCCGTAATTTAATCAAAACAGGTGTACGGTCAATGCTTACTGGTACATAGAGGTGTATTATGTGTATAATATGCGTTTGTAAACGCCTAAGTTCAATAAACTAAAAGTGCTTACTATCTGAAATTGACAACATCTTATAATGTTCTAGGTGAACTATAGTGATTTCAAAAGCCCACCATCGATGGGGATATTTGTTCCTGTAATATAGGCAGCATTATCAGAAGCTAGAAAAGCAGCTAAATAGCCATATTCTTTTGGGTCTCCAATTCGTTTTACAGCAACCTTAGATTCCATTTCTTTTCGCACTTCGGTTTGTTCAATACCCAGTTGCTCTGCTTTTTTTGCATTTAATTGTGCAATACGGTCGGTATCAAAATAACCCGTAAGTACATTATTTACGGTGATATTATATGTACCTACATCTGTTGCCAAAGATTTAGCCCATGTTACCACGGCGGCTCGTATGGAGTTTGAAAGCGCTAAATAAGAGAGCGGTTCTTTAACCGAGACCGAAGCGACGTTAATGACACGGCCCCATTTATTTTCAATCATTGACTTTAACGCCAATTCCGTTGTAAATACTACGGTCTTAAATAATAGGTCGAAGGCCTCTTGGTAATCACCTACTTTTTTTTCAAGCGCACTACCCGCAGCCGGACCTTGTGTATTATTCACCAATATATCAACCGAGTTATTGTCGAAATAATCGTTTATGATTTGGCGATATCCGTGAAAATCATTGAAATCTACCACAAGATATTGATGTTGCTGCCCTTGGTCGTTTGGTAGATCGGCAACTATACGCTCTAACTTTTCTTTGCTATGCGACATAAGGGTAACACTGGCTCCGCTTTCTGCTAATTGCTGTGCAATTGCCTTACCAATACCACCACTACTGCCACCTACCAATGCTTTCTTATTCTTAAGGGATATTTTCATTTCTTATATTTTAACAACCAACCAATTAACGATACTCTTCCCTTGTCGGACTAAAAACGTCCATCAATTTACATGGGGTCAATGCCTTGCCACTATGTTTCTTATGAGGTTCGATGATTACAATATCACCTGGGTGATAGACTTTGGTTTTACCATCTAACGTAAATTCAAAATTACCCTCCATAACATGCATTATCTGTTCATTCACATGTGAATGTTCGGGAACTTCTGCATCTTTATTCACTTCCCAGAACGCAATACTCATGTGTTCAGAGTGCACCAGTTTACCATGATAGCCTGGGATAATTTCTTTTGATGGAATGTTAGAAAGGTTCATTGTCATAGCTTTATTATAGGAACACTAAGGTACAGGAATCGGCTCCAAAAAGAAAGCCTCATTGGTTTATTCCAATGAGGCTTTTGATTTTTTAAATTGAATGATGTGTTTATGGTTTCTGATTTTCATAATCCCAACCTACCACTACGAATTCGCATCGACGATTCCATTCATGGTCTTCTTCAGAGCAAGCATCTTCTGTGGGGCATTCTACAATAGGTTTCGATTCTCCATACCCTTTTGAGACTATTCTATCTGTATCGATGCCATTCTTTACTAGGAATTCTTTGGCGGAGTCCGCTCTCTTTTGAGACAAATCTTTGTTGTAGCCGCCATTACCGCGAATATCGGTGTGGGTTCCGATTTCTATAATAATTCCCGGATTATTTTTCATTACATCGATTACCGTTTTTAATCGTTCACGAGATTCCCTTCTTAAATACCAAAGGCTATAATCGAAATGAATTTCTTCGGTCTGTATAACGGTACGGTCATTTTCGTTTACTAAAGCTGTTTCTGTGGCTAGGGCATCGGTTATTCTTTTAACCAAAGCTTTCTTGCTTTTTACTTTTTCTACTAAGCGCTCTTTTTCAACACGTTCATTTTCTTGAGACTTTTGATGTGCCAATTGTATTTTGGCTATCTTCTCATCTTCCAGTTTTTTAATCGCTAATGCTTCGGCTCTTAGCTTTTCTTGTTCCAATTTCGTTTGTTCTATGAGAGCAATCGCCTTTTCCTTTTCTACAATGGAGTATAGATCCAAAGAGGCATCTTTAGTGGCATTGCGCTCATTACTGGTTATGATTGTCCTAGAATTACCTTCATACCCTTCTTTGTTAGCTTTTATGGAGTATGATGTTTCACAAAATACATCAAATTCAAAAGCACCATTTTCTTTAGATAGGGATGATGCAACAATTTTGTTTTCGCTATCTACTAATGTAACTGATGCTCCCGCTAGTGGTAGAGTAGTGGTACGGTCTGTTATAATACCTGTTATGAATTGCTGGCAATCTTCTATCGCTAAGTCTTTAGTGACCGTAAAACTATAGATATCATCACTTCCTTTGCCCGAAAGACGGTTAGAAGCAAAGTAGCCGGTTTTTATTTCTTTATTTAGAATATAGGAGAAATCATCATAACCACTATTAACTGGTAAACCTAGATTATTAGGTTGTTGAAAAATTCCGCCTCTATTTTCGGATACAAAAACATCTAATAATCCAAAACCTGGGTGACCATTTGATGAGAAGTAAAAGGAATTATCTGATGCTATAAACGGGAATTGTTCCTTCTTATCCGTATTAATTACACTGCCTAAATTTACAGGAGCGCTAAAGATATTGTCTGATTGCAGGCTGACAACATAAATGTCAAAAGAGCCAAATCCGCCAGGTCTATCTGAAGCGAAATACAATTTTGTGCCATCTGCATTTAAAGTTGGGTGCTCGTTAGAAAAATCATCACTATTAAAAGGTAATTCTGTTATGTTTTTCCAATCACCATCTACCAAATTCGCGCTATATATTTTTAAGTTCGATATTTTTTTATCGTCTGTCTTACGCTTTCCGTTCTTAAAATTGTTCCGGGTAAAGTATAGGGTATTTCCATCGAGTGAAAGCGCAAATGCACCTTCGTGTAACTTGGTGTTTATCTTATCAGATAGCGCTGTACTTAGGCTATCTCCTAAAAATTCTTTATCTGCCGGATGTTTGTAAATATCCAAGTAATGCTCATTGTTCCAACGATAGGTTTTAGAACCCGTTTTTTTATGGGTTGCGGTGAACCAAATTTCATCACCGATTTTCATTGCTCCAAATTCTGAAGATGCCGTATTGAAAGAGCTATTTTCTATATCGAAACGGTTACCAATAGCTTTAACATTTTCTAGATATTTAGTGTCTTCTTTTAATTGTTGTAGTTTGGCCGTATCGCCTTCTTTGGTATAAAAGTCAAACAAAACAGTTTCTGCTTCTTCATATTGGTCAATGGCCTTTAAGGACTGACTTAGCTTAAAATAATAGGCTTCATCTACCGAATCGCCGTAATTCAATATTAGATAGCGGTACCACCTTGCTGCTGCGTTTAAATCGAAGGTATGGTAGTAACTGTCTGCCAAATTTTTGATAAGATGGCTACTTTTGTTTTTTGCTAGTGCCGCTTCGTATAATGCAATAGCATCTGCATAGTACGCTTTTTCAAAGAGATCATTGGCACGGTCTAAATCTTGTTGTGCCCAGGCGGTCTGAAAAACACCGATAAATATGATGAGGTATGTAAGTATCTTTTTCATTTTAGTAGAATCTAGGAGATTTATCATAACCCTTTTTAAGCCCCCAAAGGTCTAGGTCGAACAATACAAATATTTCGTGTGAGCCATTATTGAATGCCCCTAAATTGGATAGCGTATAATCATATGCATAACCTATACGCAATGCCGGTACTATTGATATATTGAACATAGCACTAACCGAATCTTCTAAGCGATAAGAAACACCAGCTTCAAATCGATTGTTGAATAATGCATTAAATGAAAAATCTGCCGTGATTGGCGCACCCGTTACCATTTTTGTTAAGATGGATGGCTTTAATTTTAAATCGGAATTCACATCAAAAACATAGCCAGCCATACCAAAGAGATGAATAGCCTCTGCACCTATACGGGTAATACCATCTCTATTTTCTAAATGCTTAGAGGTTAATAGGTTTGGTATAGATAAGCCTGCATAAAATTTATCTCTATTATAAAAAGCGCCTACACCAATATTTGGAAAAGTGTTATTTAGGTTCTCATTAAAGGCAGGGTCATCTTGAATTTCAGGAAACCGAAATCCATTAAAATTAGTTTCAAACGTAGTGATGCCTCCTTTTAGCCCTAAACTTAAATTACTTTGCTCGTCGAGTTTAAGAATGTAAGCGAAGTCTACATAAATATTATTTTCTTTCAATGAACCATCTCCAATATCATCGGCAATGATAGAGGTGCCCATTTCTATTTTTTCTGATAGTGCCGTATGTGCGAAAAAGGTTAATGTCTTTGGTGCGCCAACTGCATTTTCCCATTGGGTTCTGTACAGTGTGCCAAAATTCAGCATGCCTAGTTGATTGGTAGTATAGGCAGGATTTACCACATTCATGTTGTACATGTACTGGGTATATTGTGGGTCTTGCTGCGCTTGTAGTTTAAATAGGAATAAAAGCAGAACTATGCAGATACCCCAACGGTTTTTTATAAGTCTCATTTGAATTGGCTATCTGTTTAAATAAAGTCGGCCTTGAATTGGTTCTGAATTGCCTTTGTTATAATTTATGATGTAAAAATAGACTCCGTTAGGCGCAGTTGAAGAACCATTACTGCCGTTCCAGGCAGGTTTAGACATGTCGCCCTTAAATAGGGTCGTGCCATATCTGTTCAAAATTTCTAAAGTGAAATTGGGAAATATGGTTTCAATATTCGGAATAAAGAAGGTGTCATTTCTACCATCGGCATTAGGTGAAAATCCGTCAGGAATGAAAAAGTCATAATTATCAGGATCGCAATTACTCAAATCTACAGTTACAGGTACACGACTAGCTGAAGAACATCCAGTAATTGCGTTGTAATTTTCTGCATAATAAATAGTATCTGTTACTAACGCGATATCATCCGTAAGTGCAGTGCCGCCAGTTTCGGTCGTATACCAAAATACTTCATTATCAATTTCTTCTTCAAGAGTTCTTAGTTCTAAAACTGTAGGATTATCGAGTCCGCACACTACTAAGGCATCACCTGATAAAGAAGTAGGTACTACCGTAACTACTGTTGGTATTATTTCTAAACGTTCGGTGCTTGTACAACTCCCATAACTATTGGTTGCTACAAAATAGGATTGGCCATCTTCGAGAATTGTTGTAGCATCTAACACATTTCCGCTTGTACTGGCATCAAACCATACTACCGTGCTACCTGCGGTAACATCAATAGCAATAATTGATAATGTCGGATTATTTTCTGCGCAGAACAACGGATTCAAATTCGTACTTGTTGGTACATTTGGATTACTAAAACTTACCGTAACCGGTATACGTACTATGCCTTCACAATTATTAATGGGGTCAGTGTTCGATATAAAGTAATCTTCACCATCAATGAGTTGTGTTGAAATTGGTAGAATAGCTGTATCGGTTTCTGTTGCATAAAATAATAGGTCGCCACTTGAGGTAACCTCGATATCCATTAAGGTTGGTCCGCCAGGAAAGTCACTTAAACAAAATGATTGATTTGCCGCTGCTTGTGGTGCGTCTGGTACACCACCTCTTGAAAAGTTTTCATTTTCTTCAAATTCAAAAACAAGACGACATCGTGTAGTATCATCTTGAATACTTCGAACACTTGCAGTATAATTGCCAATAGGTAAGGCATCTACGTCTATTTGATAATTTGCCGTACCACCCGTAAAATTAATGGTGTTTGTTGTTAATACTGTATTTGAGTCTAATTCGGTAACATCGTATGTAATAGTATAAGTGCCGTCAGCTAAAATCGGCGCATCGATAAGCACGTCTATTTGTGTGGCATCGCAGTTATTGTCTACTAATAAATCTAGTTGAATCTCACTTGGTATGGGAGTAGCGGAGAATAGGTCTGCAATTGGGCAATTAAGAGCAAAAGTATTAGCAATGAAAAGTTCTATCTCATAATCTCCATCTGCTATAAGATTAGTGCTGTCTATATTAAAAGTAGCATCACCATCTGTAAACAGAACTTCAAAAGAACTGAAATCTGATGTGCCACCATCAGGTGTAGATAAAGTATATTCAACATTAAATAACCCATTGGCAGAATTACCACTTGAATCAAGAATATCTGTTATGGTTACCGTTGCGTCATTCTCTACACAAATATCTTGTACATCGGCTTTTGAACTTGCTACCAAAAAAGTGGTAGTTGGTACGATGACCCTTGGGCAAACATCGCGCATTGGTGAAACACCATCAATACCTGTTATTTCAAGAGTTACTGTTTGGTTAAGAGGTACTAAATCTGGGTCAATAATAAAACTTCCATTTCCATTCGACAACGATGCGCTTGCTACACCCACCGAACTATTCACGATATATTGAATCAGGAAACTTCCGTTGTGCAAAATAGTCTCGTCATATACTAGGTTGACAATATAATCTGAGCCAAAACAATAATTAGTGACAGTAATTTCTCCATCTAGAACAGGTAGGATGTCTATATTGACTGTTACTTCTTTTTCTTCACAAACAGGGTGAGTGGGGAAAACGGTATAAGTAAAAGAATAGGTGCCATATCCAAAATTGTTATTCAATTCTTCTATGTTGATAATCGAATCATTTAAATCGCTTAACTGGTTAGTTCCCACTTCAGACCATGTTCCGTTGGGGTCTTCACCTGATAATTGTCCGTTGAGGTCAAAATTGGTATAGCCAGAAAAATTATCATTAGTACAAAAGGTAACACTCGTCGCGATACCGGCATTTGCTGGAGGATGCACTTCCAAAACAACCGTGGCTGTTCTACTTGTACAACTATTGACAGCATCTACGGTATAAGTGAATATATAGATACCAGGGCCAGCAGCTTGTGCATTAAATATATTGTCTTCTAATTGGTTGGTAATCGTGCCTGGGTCTTCTTCCCATAGACCATTAAAATCTTGTACTTTTCCGTCAATATTACTGCCTAGAAATCCGTGTAGGTTTACATTATTGTCATCTCCACAAGCATTTGCACTACCGTCAATATTATCTTCCCCTGGGTAGCCCCCAAGGTTTATGGTTACCGTTGCCGTTTGGTTACATGAGGTATTGATATATCTAAAAACATGAATTCCATAATTATTAATACGCCATAAATCTACTACGCCGGTACTTTGATTTAGGGCATAGAAGTTTTCAGGATTGGTGGTAGACCACGTACCACCAGCGGTAGGTGCGCCACTTAATTGTGAGAATAAATTATAGTTTCGATTTGCGTCATCTGCATCTTTTGTACAAACTTCGATGGTTGAATCGGTACCGGCACATTGCCCTTGTACGAAGTTTGAGGAACTTAGCACTAAAAAAAGTATGATGAAGAATTTTAATTTTAAAATGTTCATTTAACGGGGGTTGGTTGGCGAATGCAATTATTCGATTTTAAAGGTATTTTAGAATTAACTTCTTGGAAAGAATATGTTGTCAGACAATCGAATTGTAGGGTGAATACTACTAAAGTTGATACGTAGTGTTAACGAAAAATGTATTTCATCGATAAAACAGTGCTTTATAATGAGTTAACAATGTCGTTCGTGAAGCCTTAATTCGACTATAATAAATGCACAATACGTATCTTTGAAGACTAAAATTTGGGAATGCAAATACATTTTATTGCTATAGGAGGAAGCGCCATGCACAATTTAGCATTGGCTTTAGAACACAAGGGATATAAGATTACAGGTAGTGATGATGTTATATTTGAGCCTTCGAAATCGAGGTTGCTTGCACAAGGATTGTTGCCAGATGAATTCGGTTGGTTTCCTGAAAAGATAAATTCTAATTTAGATGCCATTGTATTAGGTATGCATGCAAAAGCAGATAATCCTGAATTACTAAAAGCACAAGAATTAGGGTTGACCATTTATTCTTATCCAGAATTTTTATACGAGCAATCTAAAAATAAAACGAGAGTAGTTATTGGTGGTAGTCATGGTAAAACCACCATTACCTCTATGATTTTGCATGTACTTAATTTTCATGAAATTGATGTTGATTACATGGTTGGGGCACAGTTAGAAGGTTTTGAAAGAATGGTTCATTTGACCGAGGATAATGATTTCATTGTCCTGGAAGGGGATGAATACTTATCATCACCAATAGACAGACGACCAAAATTTCACTTATATCAGCCAAACATAGCCTTATTGAGCGGTATCGCTTGGGACCATATTAATGTATTTCCAACTTTTGAGAACTATGTAGAGCAATTCAAAATTTTCGTAGATAGTATTATTAAAGGAGGTTCTATTACTTATAACGAAGAAGACGAAACTGTAAAGGAAGTAGTTGAGGCATCGGAAAATGCCATTCGTAAATTACCCTATAAAACTCCTGAATATACTGTTGAAAATGGTGAGACACTTTTAGAAACTTCTGAAGGCCCAATGCCTATTGAAGTATTTGGAAAACATAATCTAAGCAATTTAGCTGGCGCAAAATGGATCTGTCAGAATATGGGTGTCGATGAAGATGATTTCTATGAGGCGATTGCCACATTTAAAGGAGCATCGAAACGATTAGAAAAGATAGCTGAAGGTCCATCGAGTATAGCATATAAAGATTTTGCTCATTCGCCAAGTAAAGTGGCGGCAACGACGAAGGCCGTAAAAGAGCAGTATCCTGATAGAAAATTGATTGCTTGTTTAGAACTGCATACGTACAGTAGTTTTAATCCGGAATTTTTAAAAGAGTATAAAGGAGCTTTAGATGCTGCCGATGAAGCGGTTATTTTCTTTTTACCAGAATCGGTAGCCATTAAAAAATTGGATGCCGTTACTCCAACACAAATTTCAGAAGCATTCGAAAGAGACGATTTAACCATTTTTACCGATGCAAAATCGTTTCATGAATTTTTAGAAAATCACCAATATAAGAACGCCACATTATTACTGATGAGTTCAGGTAATTATGGCGGATTCGATTTGAAGAAATTTCAAGAGTTGATGAGTTAAGGTGGAAGTACAGTATCAAGTACAAAGTACGAGGTACAAAGTTGGATTAGAGAAAATAGAGGAAAGAGTACTAAGTAAAGAGTACAAAGTATTAAGTAAAAAATACTAAGTCTTTTTGAACTTGATTTTTGAACTTGAACTTGAATTTGTTTTTTTCCAACCAACAACCAACAACCAACAACCAACAACCAACAACCAAGTTATACTCCGAACTGCTTTAAATGATGGTCTAAATGTTTATACTGCATTTGGCCCCATTGTTCTTTTGTAAATGTACCGAAAGCAGGGTGTGGGTACCATTCTTGCCTTTCACGTAAAGCATATAATTCGTTTACTAAAGATTTTAGAACCTCATGTTCAGTAGTGAAATCTTTACTTTCTTTCGTTTTTAGTTGCGGTGCTGTAGGTAAGTTTTTACGCCAAGATTTGTCATTATAGAGCGATTTCTTAAAAAATGTTTTTACGAACCAATTGCCTTTAGATGAATTTGGTTTATTGGTGATAGCTAATTTCAGTGGATATTGGCAGTGCCAGCACATTTGCCCGACAGACATTTTACCCCATCCTTTTTCGGAGTTTTCAGAAAGCTGTTCAATTCTGTCTTTAATATCTTGATATCCGTCTTCAATTAGCAATGATTTCATATTGGTTTTTTAATTGATGTTTAAATTTACCATAAAATAATTAGTTCTGTATCTTTAGCCAATGCAGGATAAACCAACATCGTTCTCCATCAAAAATTGGTCAGATGACGACAAACCAAGAGAAAAATTGGTTCAGAAAGGGCGTTCGATTTTATCTGATGCAGAATTGATTGCCATTTTAATAGGCTCAGGAAGTAGGGCTGAAAGTGCTGTTGAGCTTTCTAAGCGTATTTTGGCTTCCGTTGATAATAATCTGAATGAGCTGGGTAGACTTTCAATTAAACAGCTAATGACCTTCAAAGGAATCGGAGAAGCAAAAGCTGTAAGTATAGCTGCAGCTTTAGAAGTTGGAAGAAGGAGAAGGGGAGAGGACTCCTTGAAAATCGATAAAATAGGAAGCAGTCAAGATGTGTATCACCTTTTACAACCAATACTGGGTGATTTAGAGCATGAAGAATTTTGGATTCTCTTTTTAAATAATTCCAACAAAGTATTACATAAGGCACAGTTAAGTAAAGGTGGTATTACCGGCACTCTTGTCGATGTTCGTTTAGTTATGAAACAAACGTTAGAGCTTGGTGCTGTGGCAATTATTTTGGCGCATAATCACCCATCAGGTACGCTACGACCAAGTGCTGCAGATAAACAGATTACCCAAAAGATAAAAACAGCCAGCGAAACTTTAGATGTTAAGGTATTAGATCATTTGATAATTACTCAAAAAAGTTATTATAGCTTTGCCGATGAAAAAATTCTATAAATGTTACTGATTTATACACATAAGATAACACCACGTCTTACCTATATCATGAGGCATATCTTTGTGAATATTTTGGGTATGGAGTTAGATTTTACCACCAAGGTAGAAGAATTTATAAAACATACCGGGCCAAAAATAACCTATACCAAGCAGCCTTTACAAAATGAGTTTTTTATACGAAGTAATGAGCTGTTGTTCGAACAAGGTATAAATGATATTCAATTAAGTATTGCAGACTGGGAGGGTACACCTTGCTTTTTCTCAACAGGGGAACGTAGCAATCTACCCTATGATATTTTTGCTGCTAGTTTTTTTCTAATTGCTAGATACGAGGAGTATTTGCCCCATGTAAAAGATATACATGGTAGATTCTCGCCAAAAGATAGCATTGCTTATCAAAATGGGTTTCTTCAAAAGCCTGTTGTTGATATTTGGGCGTATAAATTATTAGAAGCGTTGAAAGAACGTTTTGATGACCTTTCATATAAAATTAAAGGTTTTGATTTTATTTCGGTATTAGATGTGGCCACTTCACACTGCTATGCGAATAGAGGAATTGTACGAGGTTTAGTAGGTTTGTTAATGGATCTTGGTACTTTTAAATTAAAGAGGGTCGTAGATCGTATCGCCGTTGGGTTAAATAGGAAGAAGGATCCTTATGATAATTATGAAGAATTGATTTCTTTACATAAGAAATATAACGTAAAATGTAACTTCTTTTTTCAATTTGCAGATTATTCGAAATATGATAAAAACGTTTCTACGAATAGTATAAGGTTTAAATCGCTTATAAAATATGTTGCCGATTATGCACCGGTATCTTTAGCTGCCTCATATAGCTCATTTACAGATTTGGAATTATTAAAAAAGGAAAAAGGGAACTTAGAAGAGATTATCAATAGGCCTGTAAATAGTTCTAAAATGCGCTATAATAGAGTTGATGTGCCAGAAACCTATCGAAATTTGATAGCAGCAGAATTTACCGATGACTATACTATGGGGTACACCTATGAATTAGGTTTTAGAGCTGGTACATGTACCACATTTCAATTTTATGATATTCCGTTAGAAGTAAAGCAACCGATTAAAGTACACCCATTTTCTATACATGATTATGCATTGTCAAAAATTAAGAAAGATGAGGTGGTGTTGCAACAAGTTAGAAAATTGGTTAAAGAAGTGAAGCAAGTTAATGGAACGTTGATAGTGATGTTCTCTAATGAACTTTTAGGGAATAAGGACGAACGTGATTGGATGTCCTTGTATGGTGAAATACTAAAAGAGCACCATGTTTAAAAATAAGATAACAGATGTTTTTTTCGATTTAGATCATACCCTTTGGGATTTTGATAAGAATTCAGCATTTACCTTTCAAAAAATATTTAGTGAACAACAGATAGGTTTAGAAATTGAAGATTTCTTAGAAGTCTATGTTCCCGCGAATCTAAGATTTTGGAAAATGTATCGTGAGGAAAAAATAACGAAAGCAGAATTGCGATATCAAAGGTTGAAATCGGTTTTTGATACTATAGGCTATCCTGTTTCAGACCAGCTAATCGATATTCTATCCGAAGAATATATCAACAACCTTTCTACATTTAATAATCTTTTCCCCAATACAATTGAGGTTCTAGACTATTTACAGCCAAATTATAAACTGCACATTATTACTAATGGTTTTCAAGAAATTCAAGAGAAGAAATTAAGAAATTCAGGTATTCACAACTATTTTAATCACATTATTGATTCTGAAATGGCAGGAGTGAAAAAACCCAATCCGATAATATTTAATCTTGCCTTGAACCGAGCTGATGCTAAACCTCAGACTTCTTTAATGATAGGTGATAGTTTAGAAGCAGATATTCTTGGCGCAAAAGCTGTTGGTCTTCATACAATTCATTTTAACGCCCATAGGGAAGAAAGTCATAATGAAGCTCCCATTATTTACGATTTACAAGAAATAAAATCGTTTTTATAGAGTTAGTACTACTACAGGGTTCAGCCCTGTTAAGTATAATCTATAAATAGAAATGAAAGGCTTTCGTAATTTAGTGACGGTAATTTTTGGCCTTCTAATGATATTATCTTGTTCTGAACAACAAGATTTTGATCAGTTAGATGATTTAGAGATTACACCTACTTATGAGACAAGTGTTTTCTATGTTAAAGCTCAAGAAAGCCTGATAAATAGGGTTTCGGGACTCAGTTTTTTTACTCAAGAATTTAATTTTGATGCCTTTGAAGAACCTTTTTTTGCAGATCGGGTGCTTTCAGGTGTGCTAAGTTATGAACTTGAAAATACGACAAGCAAGCCGATAGAAATAAGTCTTGAGTTTCTTGATGTGGATGAAAACATTTTAGATACAGAAGAATTTAGAATGGACGCAGAACCTACTTCTATTCTAATAAGAGATGTTTCTTATGGGCCAACTGGCAAAAGTCTCGATATCATTAAAAACACTTCAAATATAAGATTAATTGCCACTAATTTAGGAGATGGTTTTAGCACCTCAACTCTTTCGGATCCTGCAATTGTGCTACGTTCTAGTGCTAAATTTACACTAGATTTAAAATGAGGTCAAGCTACTGCTTACTACTTGGTAGTTTAATGCTAACCATGGGTGTTTTTTCCCAGAATAAGCAAATACTCTATGATTTTAATGAGATTCCTCAATCCCTTTTATTAAATCCTGGGATGGAAACAGATTTTAAATGGTTCGTTGGTGTACCATTATTATCAGGTGTTTCTGGCTATGTTGGTTCTAATGGAATAGCTATAAATGATATTTTCGCAAATGATGGTATTGATATTAATATAAAAGTTAGAGAGAGAGCTTTAGATGTTTTAAAACCAAGTGACGAATTTAGTTCTACCGTGCAATTAGAATATTTTAATGGAGGATTTAGAAGTAATGACCCTAGTGTATTTTATTCGTTCGGAGGTTATTTGGAAATAGACAATATCACCTTTTGGCCACAAGATTATGCTTATTTAGTTTTTGATGGTAATGCAGACCAATTAAATAGAGAATTTGACCTAGGTGACTTAAAGTCAAGAGGTTCGATGGTAAATGTGTTTCATTTCGGAATTAATAAAAAGGTAGACAGAAATTTAACGGTAGGCGCTAGAGGAAAAATTTATTCTGGTATTGTAGATTATAGCTCAACGTCGAATAAGGGTTATTTGGTAAATACGGAAGGTCAAAATAATAGAATAGCAACAACGTTAGATGCTGATTTAATGTTGCGCACTTCTGGTTTTCAAGCTTTAGATGAAGCAAGTGATTCAGATACGGCTGCAGGCCAATTTGTAAAAAGAGCTTTTTTTGGTGGTGATTTAGGTTTGGGTATTGATGTTGGTTTTACATACCATTTAAACGAAAGAACAACAATAACGGGTAGTGTTCTAGATTTAGGTTTTATATATCATAGTAACGATGCTAAAAGTTATAGCTTAAACGGAAAAGCAACCGTTGAGGGAATAGAGATTGATATTTTAGAAAATTTTGCAAGTTTGAACAGAGATTTTTGGCAAGATTTAGTAGATGAGGTCGAAAGTTTAGTACCCTTTGAAACTGACACGAATAGTTATGTCACTTTTAGGCCAACAAAACTATATGCATCTATTAGAAATGATTTTGGCGAGCCTGTAGATAATGGAGGTGGACAATTAGATTGTGATTGTACAGCAGGGTCTTCTGGTGGTAGTGAACTTCGTACAAAATATAGAAATTCAATAGGCGGTCAGTTATATATGATTAATAGGCCTAGAGGTCCGCAAATTGCACTTACCGGTTTTTATACTCGTAGGTTAGGCAATTTTCTAGCACTAAAAGGAACATATACGGTAGATAAATTTAGCTATTCTAATGTAGGTCTAGGTATGAACCTACAAGCAGGGCCTGTAAACTTTTACGTAATGGCTGATAATTTGCTTTCATATAAGAATATAGCTGCAACAAACTATGCTTCATTTCAGCTAGGAATGAATATTATATCTTGGGGACGAAAGAAGTAGTCTACCTTCTTTATACGATTTTATTTTTTTGGCATGCTTTTTTCATATATTACCATGAATTTAAAATTTAAGGAGCTTTGAAAAATGTAATTGCAATACTGTTCATATGTATAGGTTATACGGTATATTCTCAAACCGTTTTGAATGATTATGAATATATTATCATTCCAAAAAAGTTTGAATCTTTTAAGAATACGAACGAACACCAATCAAGTACTTTAATTAAACATCTTTTTAATGGAAAAGGATTTAATGCCATTTATGACGATGCCTTACCTAACGAATTGAATTCAAATCGATGTTTGGGTCTTTTGGCTGAATTGCAAGATGATAGTAGTTTGTTTACTACAAAGACTACCATAGTATTAAAAGATTGTAATGATAAAACTGTATTCACTTCAATGCAGGGTATCAGTAAAGAGAAACAATATAAAGAAGCGTATAGTGAGGCAATAAGAGAAGCGATGCGTTCTTTTAATGGTACTAACTATGCTTATAATGGTAAGAGTAAAAAGAACGAACCTATTACGGTAAGTTTTAAAAACGATGTTAAAGAACTGGAAGGTGAAAAAGCGGATAAAATGGCTAGCATAGAATCAGCTAAAGAAGAAGTAAAGTCTAAAGATTCAGAAATAGTTACTGAAGTAGCTACAGAAACAAAGCAATACTATAAAGATAATACTCCCGTTGATTCAAAAATTAAAAAAGCTGAAAAGGAAGTCCCAGCTTTTAAGAAATTAGAGATTAAGAAGTCGATAGCCAAAGATATTTGGTATGCACAGGCAACTGATAATGGTTTTCAATTGGTAGATAGTACTCCTAAAGTTAGAATGAATTTATTAAAGAGTTCTGCCGATAATGTCTTTATGGCCAAGACCGATACAAAGAACGGAATGGTATATAAGAAAGACGGTAGCTGGATTTTCGAATACTATGAAAATGATAATTTAGTTCAGGAAGAATTGAATATAAAATTCTAAAAATCATATTTTTCTTTCCATCTATTCTTTAAGAATTCACTCAGGGCTTTTTCACGTGCATTATTACCGGGTTTATAAAAAGAAGTACCTGTGAGTTCATCGGGCAGAAATTCTGCATCCACAAAATTGTTTTGGTAATTATGTGCGTATTTATATTCTTGTCCGTATCCTAACTCTTTCATTAACTTAGTTGGTGCATTTCTTAAAGCCAATGGTACTGGTAAATTTCCGGTCTGTTTTACTGCTTGTTGTGCTTTGCCTATCGCCATATAACTGGCATTACTTTTTGCAGAAGTCGCTAAATAAATAGCACATTGGCTAAGAACAAGACGCGCTTCAGGATAACCGATAGTAGTTACCGCCTGAAAAGTTGTATTTGCCATGACTAATGCCGTAGGGTTTGCTAATCCTATATCTTCAGAGGCCGAAATAAGCATTCTCCTTGCAATAAATTTTACATCTTCACCGCCTTCTATCATTCTAGCTAGCCAATAAACAGCACCATTAGGGTCACTACCACGTATAGATTTTATAAAAGCAGATATTATATCATAATGCTGTTCACCGGTTTTGTCATACAAAACTGTATTTTTCTGAACTTTAGAAAGTACTAATTCATTGGTGATAATGACCTTATCACTTTCTTCAGAGTTAACGACCAGTTCGAATATATTCAATAATTTCCTTCCATCTCCCCCAGATAAACGAAGTAAGGCTTCGGTTTCTTTGAGTTCGATGTTTTTAGATTTCAGAAAACGATCCTTATCCATCGCTCTGGTAATCAGATTTTCTAAATCTTCTTTCCCAAAGGCATTCAATACATATACTTGGCAACGAGATAATAATGCCGGTATTACTTCAAAACTGGGGTTTTCGGTTGTTGCACCAATTAAAGTTACCCATCCTTTTTCTACTGCACCTAATAACGAATCTTGTTGAGATTTACTGAATCTGTGTATCTCATCAATAAATAAAATAGGATTTTTCGAAGTAAATAATCCTCCAGACTGTTTCGCCTTGTCTATTACTTCACGAATATCTTTAACACCGCTGTTAATAGCACTAAGTACGTAAAACGGGCGTTTACTCTCTTGAGCTATAATGTTGGCTAAAGTAGTTTTGCCCGTACCTGGAGGTCCCCAAAGAATAAGAGAAGGAATTATACCTTTCTTAATTTGATGTGTTAAAGAGCCTTTCTCACCTACTAAGTGATGTTGACTAATATACTCATCTAATGTTTTAGGCCGTACGCGTTCGGCTAAAGGTTCATTCATAATACAAAAGTATGATAATCTCAAAAGAGAAGGTAATTCTAAGTGCGTCAATCTATAACTTAACAAGAGATAGTGTGACAATATGACCAATTTGAATATTTTGGTCACATAATTGTAAAATTCAATTCTAAAAGAAGCTCATGTCAGAAATGGGACATTTTAAGTTTTCGAATAAAGTAGTAGTAATTCCGCTATTGGCGATGATTATTATTTGGCTAGTGTATTGGGTAGAACTCGCTTTGGGTGTAAATTTCAATGAAATGGGTGTAATGCCTAGAACAGTCTCAGGCATAAAGGGCGTTCTTTTAAGCCCATTTATTCATGGGTCTTTAGAACATTTATATAATAATACAATTCCCTTAGGTATTCTACTTATGGCATTATGGTATTTTTATAGAGATGTCGCTTGGAAAGTAGTGCTGTATGGTATTTTAATATCAGGGTTTTTAACATGGGTGATTGGCCGTACTTCTTATCATATAGGGGCAAGCGGACTTATTTATGTACTAGCGAGTTTTATATTTTTCAAAGGGGTTTTTAGTTCCTACTATAGGTTAATAGCACTTTCTTTAATTGTGGTTTTTATTTATGGAAGCTTGCTTTGGTATATTTTTCCTGTTGAAGAAGGAATTTCTTGGGAAGGTCATTTAGCTGGTTTTTTAGCTGGATTGTTTCTTGCAAGGTTTATAAAAGCCAGTATTCCTAAACCAAAAAAGTATGATTGGGAAAAGGATGATTTTAAAGAGGAAGACGATTTATTTTTAAGACATTTTGATGAGGAGGGAAATTTCAGAGAATTAACCACAGATGATGAAATGAATGAAAATGATGAATTAAGAGTGAACTATATCTACAAGTCTACAAATCAAAATAATGACAAAGAATAACGTTTTACATACGTTGACGAACTGCTTCGTATAAAAAGACTGCACATGCTACAGATACGTTAAGTGATTCAATTTCACCAAGTAAAGGTAATTTAGCTCGGTAATCTGAAGCCTTTAAAATGGACGGAGTTATACCACGATCTTCAGCACCCATAACTATAGCAATAGAATCTGTAAAGGATACATCATACACCGAATCATTAGTTTTTTCCGTCGCAGATACTATTTTAATTCCTGAGGCCTGCAGGTAGAATACGGCATCTTTTAAATGATCCACTTTTGCAATTGGTACTTTATATGCGGCGCCAGCTGAAGTTTTTATAGTGTCTGCAGTTACAGGGGCAGCTCCCTTCTTTTGAACAATAATCCCGTCTACACCCGTGCATTCCGCAGTTCTAATAATTGCACCGAAATTACGTACATCTGATAGTTGGTCTAACAACAGAAATAAAGCTGGTCCTTCTTTTTCGTTAGCCTTCTCCACTAAATCTTCAAGAGAATGAAATGCAATAGGAGAGATGTTTGCAACCGCTCCTTGGTGATTACTTTTTGTTAATCTATTCAACTTTTCAATTGGTACATAGACCAAGTTGATTTCGTTGCGACGCAATAAACCTTCTAATTCTTTCATGAGGTCACCCTTAAGACCTTTTTGCAGAAATACCTTATCTATCTCTTCATTTGAATTAACAGCTTCTATAATGGCTCTTAAGCCGTAAATCTGAGTGGTTTTTTCCATGGGGCAAAGGTAAATAAAAACCGCCCAACTATTGTTGGGCGGTTCACATTCTTAATTTTTAATTCTTAGCTATTTAAATAGTCAAAAACTTGCATTAAATCTGTTTCAGACTTAATATTTAAATTGTTTTCTTTTAGAAAAATTTTCAATGCTTCTTTTTCAGAATCATCTACTAGTTTTATTAGTTTTTTGTTTTTTTGTGGAATTTGGTCAATTCTATTTACTCCGTCTTTTTGAAAGTAATATTCAGTAAATTTAGAGAACCTACTCGGTACTGCTGCAATAAAAGAATTCTGTGCTGGTTGACCTTCAGTAAATTTTACATGAGTTCTTTCATACAAATCATATTGTTCCCCTTTTTGTATTAGCGTTAAATAGCCATTTGTAGTGGCTTTTTTTTCCGTAATAAAGGTTTTAAAACTTAAAGGTTTACCATTAACTATTAAACTTATTTCTTTGTCTTTTACCAGTGCTTGGTACACTTCTTCTTCAGAAGAAGTTTTTTTGATTTCAACTTCTTCGTTTAATGCATTATATCTATAATAAATAGATCCAACTACTTCGTCATTATACTTAAGCATTGTTGGTATAAAAATATTTGAAGTATAAGGCGAACCTTGAAATTTATCTAAATCAATTTCTCGTCTTTTTTGGTAAGCTTCATTAACTGGACCTAAGAAGTTTGAAATTACGGCCCCGGCTGCTGCATTTTGGCTTGCGCCACCTAAATTTGTTGGTATTTGTCCAGAATATTGAGCTTGTAGCGTTGTGCTTGCGATAGCTGTAATAGCGAACATTAGTATTTTTTTCATCGTGTGGTTGTTTAAGAGGTATAATTTAAATAATTATTTCAAACCTCTTATCTTCAGTATGTTTAATTTTTTGTTAATTCGAAAGTTTTTAGTTTATTATTGTTAAAACCAGCAACAAGTAATGTTTGATCATTGAATTTTATGGATTCCGTACTTTTTACATTTCCTTTTAGATAGAGTCCTGTTTTTTCGATCGTTGCGGCGTTATATCCATCTATTCCATTAGAAATTAATGCAAGACCAGAAATAGCATCTAGTCTGGGTGTTTCTACTTCGGTTTCATAAATGTTACCAGAAATTACACAATCTTCAAATCCATCATTATTTAAATCTAAAAGCGTTATTGCCAACGTTGGAAATAGTTGACAATCATTTGGCAAAACAATTTTTTTGAAATTGTTATTTCCTTTATTTAAAAGAAGTATTGAATTAAATTCTGTAACCTCTCTAGTATATGAATCTTTTAACTTTTCTCCATATATATCTTCCATACTAGCATGGGCAAAATCGTTATAAGAAGAAAATTTATCTTTGATAAAAGGCATTTGTTGAGATGAACATTCTCTGCCTCTTACCGGCACATATGTTTCATGGTATTTCTTACTTAGAACAACATCATTAATTCCGTTGTTATCAAAATCATTTGCAAATATTTTAAACGGTTTATCCTCGGTAGCTGTAAACTTTATATTTCTACCGACATTACCTACCAAATAATCCTTGTTGCCGTCATTGTTCACATCTGTTTCTTTTACTTTAAACCACCAACCTTTGCTGTTCAAAGCATTGTCATCAATATTGATACGTTGAAATTTTCCATTTTTGTTTTGGAACATACCTATTGGAGTCCATTCACCAACAGCAATGAAATCTTGCCATCCGTCATTGTTGAAATCTGTAGTGATTATGCTGTTTATCAATCCAAAAGTTTCAAGTTCTGGCACTATGCTTCCAGTGACATTCTTTAATATACCATTATCGTTTTCATATAGAATTGAAGCACTGAATTTTGGGTAATTATGTGGTATAATTCTGTTTCCTACCAATACATCATTGTCACCATCTTTATCAAAATCAATTATCGTTACAGATTTGCCACTTTTAGGAAATGATTGTAAAACGGGAGTATCTAATTTTGTAAACTCCCCGTTACCATCGTTTATGTATAATCTATCCACATAATACGATGAACTTTCACCATATTCGTTTCCACCACTTACTACATAAAGATCTAGGTCATTATCATTGTCAAAATCAAAGAATACAGATTCAGCATCTTCTTTGCCTTTATCCATTTCAAAAGATTTGGGTGTGTGGTTAGCAAAACCAGTTTCTGTTTGTATGTATAAAGTTCCTGATTGTCCTGAACCTCCTCCAATATATAAATCTTCTTTTCCGTCACCATTAATATCTCCTTTAGCCATGAATGGACCTGTATTAGATTGTTTGTATGGCAGGAGAATCTCTTGTTCAAAATCGTCATACATAGTTTCTTTATGCGTATAGTTAATGTTGAACACCTGTTGTTCTTTAGTCTCAAAATAAGAATTGTTAGCTATCAAGGAAGAATGTTCTGATAAAGTAGCTTCCTTCTCTATAAAGGTTAAAGAAGTGTTGGCTTTTACATTGTATTTGTAGGATACCTTTCCACTCGGCCATTGAATTTTTACAGTATCTATAACGGTAGAAGCTCCTATGCCAAAATGGGCAGAATTTTCTTGAGATGACATATAACCTCTTACTCTCTTAATTTCTTGGTATTGTTTATTATTATCGTGTGAGATAGTGACTTTTGCGTAAGATTCTGAAGTATTTCCTTTTGCATTTACTTTTAGAAAATGACCTAAATTGTTTTCTACTGTTTTGTTTCTATATAAAATGGCTTTTTGATCTATATTGTTAATTATCAAATCTAAATCTCCGTCATTGTCAAAATCTCCCTGAGCGGCACCATTGCTAAATGTCAACTCTTCTAGTCCCCAATCATTTCCTATTTCTTTAAAGTTTAGATTTCCTTCATTTTTGTACATGAGGTTACTAAGACTTTCAGAAGGCATTTCATCATATAGTTGCTGTTTTATGTTGTTAGGTATATTGCCTTTATATTTTACTTTAGTTTTATATACTTTATTTTGAAAATCATTGTCTAAAGCATATTTACGATAACCATTGGTAATGAAAACATCCTTTAGTCCATCATTATTATAATCGGACAGTAATACAGACCAGCTCCAATCTGAGCTTGACATTGTAGTTAATTGGGCAATATTAGAGTAGTGGTCCTTTCCTAGATTAAGTTGAAGTGAGTTAAACATATACTGGTATTGGAAACCTGCAGTCTTTGTTAAGTAATCAAACTTAGCGGTACTCATAGATGCCATTAGTGTCTTTGCTCTATAATGGTCATTAGAGGCCATATCTAAGACGAATATATCTTGTAGTTTGTCATTATTGATATCGGCAATATCTAAGCCCATACCATAAAATGAAATATGCTGTGTTAAATCTTTTACGGAGTTTTTAAAACTGCCGTTCTGGTTATTTAAATAAATAGCGTCGGGTAAATAATAATCACTGGAAATATAGATATCTAGGTAGCCATCTTCATTGATGTCAGAGACGCATAAACCTAAACCGAAAATTGGATTTTCTATACCTACTTCTTTTGTAGCATCTATAAATTTGCCATTAACGTTTTTATAGAAATGACTACTATTAAAGTATCTGGTTTCATCTGATGTGTTTACCGTTTTAAGTAGTGAAATTGGGTCTAAGCCATACAACTCGTTCTCATTCATGACTATGCAATCAAGATCACCGTCTTTGTCATAATCAAAAAATGCTGATTGAGTGGAAATGCCTGGATCATCTAATCCTAGTTCCTGTGCTTTTTCGGTAAAAGTCAAGTCATGATTGTTTATGAATAGAAGATTGTTTCTGTTACTTCTATTGTTTGGTCCACCTTGAGAGATATAGATGTCTTGCCAACCATCATTGTTAATGTCAACGAAGGTTACACCATTACTCCATTTTTTCCCAGTATTAATACCTGACGATTTGGAAATATCTTCAAATTTGAAATCACCTTTGTTGAGATAGAGCTTGTTTTCAACTTGGTTTCCTGAAAAGATAATATCCAGTAGTCCATCGTTGTTAATGTCTTCTACGGCTACACCTGCACCATTGTAGAAGTAGTCGAAATTAAATACATTATCATAGGTTTCTACATTTTCTTTAAGGTCATTGCTAAATACGATGTTACTTGTTTCACTTGAAATACTTTCGAAGATTTTAGTATTTGTAGTTTGATTATATGCTATTTGTTCTGAAGAATCTTTTTTTTGATTTGAACATGATAGAGTAATTGATACAAGTATAAAACCTGTTATCAATCTTGAATCTCTATTTATGTGGAAAAGATTTAGCATATAGGGGGGTATTAAAAATTAGTATAAACAAAATAGCTGCCCTAAATTAAGAGGGCAGCTATTGAATAATTTAAATATTACTAAGACTATCCATTGCAGATATTCAAAGTGATAGGTCCTACTGCAGGACTAGGTCCATCAGAAATTGCAGTCTCACCTGTTGGAGCAGTAATTTCATAAGTTACCTCAGAATCAAAAGCACCAGAAACAAATTCTAATGTAAATTCTGCAGTTCCTTCTGGCACAGTGAATGTTGCTGTACCTGCGCTACCGTCTTCAATTGTATATGAAGATGCTTCACCATCAATAACAACATCAATAGAAGCTCCATTCCATCCGTCACCATAACTATCTACTAATTCGATAGTATAATCACCTGCAACTGGTACAGGTGGAATACATTTAATAACTGGATTGTAGAAATACGGAGCATTAAAGAATGAACCTGTAATAGTACCTGTACTATCATCATTAGTAAAGGTTCTTCCGTCGGTTAATGTCAAGATTAAACGATATTGAATTTCATCACCACCGTCGAATTCGCCTTCAACCAAGCCTAATAAAGACAAAGCATTTGCTAAAGTAGTGTCATAACTTGCTCTTGGTAATCCAAATTCACCATCTGTAAAGTCAGATGGGAGAAAAGTCTCAATCAAGATCTCATCTACAGTAGAATCACCATTGCCTGCTGAATTGTCTTCAAAGCTAATGTATAAATCTACTTTCTCTAATAAACCTCCATCTTCATAATCTTGCTCTTCAAAAGTGAAGCCAAAAGAAGTAGTGGTATCAAAACGGTCAAATACACCGCCTGATTCAATTGTTCTTAAAACGGCACCTCTGGTAGTTTCAGCAAATACTTGATCAATTACTTTACCTCCATCATCATCACATGATGTTATTAGTAGTGAAGAAACACCTATAATAGCGCCTAGTATTTTATTGTTTATTTTCATTTTCTTAATTTTTAGTTAGCAGATGGGAAAGCTGGTCCGGCTGGATTAGTATCCCAAAATACTTGAGTTGATAAATCAGATTTCTGAGAAACATTCGAGTTTGTAATAACCTCTGTTTGAGGGTACAAGAATGATCTTGGAAAAGACCCTGGGTTTAGTTCCCAGTTAGGAGCTAAAGTTGTAGGGAAGCCTGTTCTTCTATAATAGTTAAAAGCTTCAACACCACCACCGTAAAGTGCGATCCAATATTGTTCAGACAAAATATTTGTTTGATCATCACCAGAAGCAGCTTCAAAATCAGCAACGATACCATCGATGTATGTTGTTATCTCTGTCTCAGAAGGAGCGAAAGAAGTATTAGCAGAAGCATCCAATGATCCAAAACCTTGTACTTTTTCTATTGATTTTGTCATTGCTGATTTTAAAAATGCAGCTTTAGCAGCAGGAGAGCTAGCTAATTCAGCTTGCCAGAAATCAACATATGAAGCTAAGATGATAGGCTCTATACCTGCACCTCCGCCACCAAGACCAAGACCAACTCCGTCAAAACTATTGTCATCAAAACGACCTGCAGCAGGATAAACACCTACAGCTGTTCTAAGGAAACCATCGGGAGGAGTACCTTCATTGTTTCCATGAGATCTTCCCCAATATCCATTAGGTACAGAGCAATAAACAAATCCATCATAGTGTGCTGGAGCTATTGCTAAAGAACACGCTAAGTCTTCTTCACTTGCTGGCTCTCCTGCAGCACCTGGTGTAGCGTCAACTTGACGATAGAAATAATATCTAATTCTAGGGTCATTTTTTACTAACATATTATTCATTAACCAGTTAGATTGGTAAATGTTGGCACCACTTGGAGTGTAATCATCTTGATAATCAGGATGACGTGTGTCTGGTTGTAAATCTCTTGATCCATATTGAAATTGGAAATCATCACCAGAATCAGAAATGTAATTATCAGCAGCAATGATAGAATTAAATGTGCTAACATCACCAGTAGTTACAGCGGCTTTTAATTTAATGGTATTAATTAATTTAATCCATTGATCAGTATCTCCACCATAGAAAAAATCTGTTGCACCTTGTGCAGCAGGACCTGCTGCAAATAAAGCTTCTGCTTCATCTAATAATGCTAATGCACCTGTGTAAATTGCTTGACCATCATCTAATAATGGAGCAGGAAAATCTACAGGGTTACCAGCTTCACTAAGAGTTGCTTTTCCAAGGTAGTCAGTAAATAATAAAAGCATATGAGCTTTTAAAGTTTGACCAACTGCAACATGGAAAGAAAAATCAGTGTCTGTTCCTTCGTCAATAACTTGAAGGTTTGCTACGTTTGGAAACATTCCCAAATCAACAGTCGATGTGAAGACATCATTATTACCATCAGTACTACTATAAAGACGCTCCCAAACATCATCAAATGTGTTACCAGGATATGTGTTAAAATAGTTACGTCCAAGCATGTAATCAATTCTGGTTAACTCAGAACCTACATCATTTAACTCGTACATGTTGGCTACATAGGCCAATTGAATTGAATTCAATAGCAAATTCGGGTCTGCTTGATCAGCTGCCAAATCGTTAGGGCTTGTCCTAAGATCTAGGTCTGTTGTCTCACAAGAGTTTAATAGCACTCCTGCGGTAAAAACAACGGTTATATATTTAATTATTTTTTTCATAATATTTCTATTAATTAAGATTAGCAATTTTTAAAAGGTTGCTTTAATACTAATTCCATATCTTCTAGAACTAGGACCGTTAATAAAGTCAAAACCTTGAGAGTTACCAACACCGGCACCTTGAATGTTTGGGTCAAAGTTTGCACCTTTTGGCGTATTGTAAGCATCATACCATAAGTTGAAACCTTGAGCAGTAATTGTCAATGATCCAAAAGGAGTTCTTTCTAATGATTTAGCAGGGAAAGTATAGCCTAAAGAAAGTTCTTGTAAACGAACTACAGAAGCATCATAAACTTTTAATTCTGTTGGTCCGAATAAAATATTGTTGAAGTAGTAAGTAGAGTTGTTGATCTGCTTATTGTTTACTTCACCAGTACTTTGAGAAACTCCTGGAAGAATATATGTGTTCTCTCTATCTAAAGTTTCAGTAATTAAACCTCTACCTAATAAAGTACCAATAGTGTTAGAAACAATATCACCACCTTTAATATGACTAATCTGAAAACCTAAATTCCAATTTTTATAAGAAAAAGAGTTAATTACGTTCATTATAAAGTCAGGGTTGGGATTACCAATAATTGGTACATTTCCATTAGCATCAACTTCTGTAGTAACATAATCACCACCATCATCAATTAAGAAATTACCCTCAGCATCTCTTGCAATTGCATCACCTACAATTACACCTAATTGCTCACCTTTTATTGCAGCGTTACCACCAACAGACAATGTTGAACTACCAGCATAAATAATGATGTCTTGCTCTTGTTCTGTTACAGTAAATTGGTTTTTAGTAAAATTTGCTCTTGTGTTCCAGTTAAATCCACTTCTGTCATCACTTCTAAACCAATCTACACCTAAATCAATTTCAATACCATCACCTTCTATTTTACCAACATTACTTTGTGTGAAAGTAAAACCAGTTGAAGGAGAAAGAGGTTCTCTTACGATAAGATCTTTAGTTGTTCTATCGAAATAAGTGAAATCTAATGAAACTCTATTGTCTATGAATTTAGATTCAAAACCAACTTCAAATTCAGAAAGTACTTCTGGCTTCAAATCTGGATTTGCTTTAAACCCGGCAACTTGGTTTGTTGTTACACCACCATCATCACCGTAAACTTGTGTATTCTGCTCAACAACACTTACTGTTGGGTAAGCTGTTGGGAATGTTGCAGACTGTCCTAAACCAGCTCTTAACTTTAAAAAGTTAAGTCCATTTTGAGATTTTATACCAGGCCAAGCAGCAGTTGGTAAGAAAGATCCACTTATACTTGGGTATGTTTGGCTATTGTTCTCTGTAATAAGATTAGAAACCCAATCCGTTCTAGTAGATCCTGTTAAGAATAACATGTTGTCATAATCTAAGGTAACTTGACCTAATATACCAGCAATGTTTCTTCTCTCACTATACTGAATAGGAGATTGGTTAGCATAATTAAAGTGTCTTTGTATATCAAATACAATCTGACCTGTACTAGCAACACCTTGTTGATCAAATGTAGTAGACCTAGAAGTAGCACCTACGTTAAATGTCATTCCTAATTTTTCTGATAAATCATAATTACCATTTAAGGCTAAATAGTGATCCCAAATAGTATTATTGTTATCATAAGTATTTAAGAAACCAAATATGGCACTTGTAAATTGAACACCACCCTTGTTAGAATATTGTTCGTTTCTTTCATTATAATAATCTAAACCAGCTCTATAAGTCATGTTAAGATTATCATTAATGTCATATTGCATCGATGCATTCCAAAAAACACGAGTAGTTAACTGAGAGTACTGTGCATTATTAGCAGTCCAACGTGGATTAATGATATCGTTACCATTTCTATAGTAAACACTAGAACCGTCAATTGGGTTTTGGTAAGGTAAACCTAATAAGTCAACACTTCTTGGTGTAAAGTAAATGTTACCAAAAATTGAAAGACCAGTAGTACCGTTACCTTCACTCGCTGCAATTGGAGGTGAGCTATAATCAGTTCTAGAGTAGTTCATTGCTCCAGCAACTGTAAATCTGTTAGATAATTTAGATCTACCACCGATAGATACGTTAGCTCTTGTTAATCCGTTACCAGGAATAAAAGACTCATCATCTAAATAACCGAAGTTAGCATTGAAAGTTGTATTACCATCTTCAGAAGCTCCGTTAATGTTTACAGAAGTTGAACTTACTGAACCAGGCTTAAAGTATTCTTCTACAGAATTGTAAGGTTTCCAGTCATATCTAGCACCCTGAAACTCAGGAAATGCTTCTCTTGTAGCTGCTATTGCAGTAGTACTGTAAGGGTGTTCTAATGTGCCATTAGCATCAATAGAAGATTGTCTTCCCCAACCAGAAAGACCGCTTTCTTCAAAGCTAGGACCCCAGTTACTAAAGAACCAACCGAAAGCTTGGTCAAAACCATTACCGTATTCATCTTGATAATCAGGTAATGAAGCAAATTCATTAACGAAGTAAGATTGATTAACAGTAATTTCTGTTTTCTTTTTTCCACCTACAGCAGAACCTGCTTTAGTAGTAATAAGAATAACACCGTTTTTACCTTGAGAACCATAAAGAGTTGCTGCTGCAAGACCTTTTAATACTTCAATTTTTGCGATGTTGTTTGGATCTAAATCTAAAAATCTAGAAGAACCAGTGTTACCTGTTAAGAAGTTAGAACCTCCACCATTTGTATCTTGTGCATTAGTATCACTACTAAAAGGAACACCATCAACAACGAAAAGAGCTTGGTTACTTCCACTAAAGGAACTTAAGCCCCTAACTACAACGTTAGTTGCAGATCCAGACATACCACCAGCGGCAGTAATCTGTACACCAGATGCTTTGCCTGATAATACACGGGCAACGTCACCCTCTGAACGAGATTCTAAATCTTTTTCGTCTACAGATGATACTGCATAACCTAAAGCTTTCTTCTCACGCTTAATACCTTGAGCGGTTACAACCACTTCTTCCAGCGCTTGTGCATCTTCTTCCATTTGCACACTTACTGTACTACCGGCACCTACCGATTTTCTTACGGCTTTCTGACCGATGTAAGTAAATAATAATGTTTCGCCTTGTGCGGCCATAATGGAATAGTTACCATCAAAATCTGTTTGAGTACCTGTAGTGGTACCTTCAACTACAATGTTAACCCCGGGCAAAGGAAGCCCTCCTTGATCAGTAACCGTACCGGATACTGTTTTTTGTTGTGCAAAAGAAATATGCACAACTAACGCTAAAAGTAGCGTTAACAATCCATTTAGTTTTGTTCTCATTTTTAAATTATTTGAATTAGCTAACGACAAACTTCATAATAAACTGTTAATAATGCAAGGGAATTTTAATAAAACTTTAAGAAGGTGTTATAAAATTGGAAGTTACAGATTAAACACCATGTGTATTTAAAGGTAAATAATATAACAGGTGTTTTTTTGTCACATTCATAATTTTGCAAAAAAATTGTAAAAAAATTGCGTTTACTTTAATATTAAAATTATTCAAATATGCTTTGAATATCGTAGTAAATGTAGTAGACGTGGTATTACCTTCTTATAAGTGAAAGAGAGGTGTAATTAAAAAAAATGAAAATAAATCGAACAAGATTTGATTTATACTGAAATATCACTACATTTGCCGACCCTTAAAGTAGGGGTAATTTTTATATATTATTATAGTATGCCAACAATATCACAATTAGTACGAATAGGAAGAGAGACGATTACTAAGAAGAGTAAATCGGCTGCTTTGGATTCGTGTCCTCAAAGAAGGGGTGTTTGTACACGTGTTTATACTACAACGCCAAAGAAACCAAACTCAGCTATGAGAAAAGTAGCAAGGGTTAGGTTGACAAATGGTAAGGAAGTTAACGCTTACATTCCAGGAGAAGGTCACAATCTACAAGAGCACTCGATAGTATTAGTAAGAGGCGGAAGAGTTAAAGATTTACCAGGGGTTAGGTATCATATTGTACGTGGTGCATTGGACACAGCAGGTGTGGCCGGTAGAACACAACGTAGATCAAAATATGGTGCAAAAAGACCTAAGAAGTAATTAAACTTGTTTAAAAGGAAGTAATGAGAAAAAGACAGGCAAAGAAAAGACCACTTTTACCAGATCCAAGGTTTCATGATCAATTAGTGACGCGTTTCGTTAATATGATGATGTGGGATGGTAAGAAATCAGTTGCTTTTAGTGTATTTTATGATGCAATAGATATCGTAGATGCTAAAAAAACTGATGATGAGAAAACGGCTTTAGAGCTATGGAAGGATGCATTAAGTAATGTTATGCCTCACGTAGAAGTTAGAAGTAGAAGAGTTGGTGGAGCTACGTTCCAGATTCCAATGCAAATTAGACCAGACAGAAAAATATCTACTGCTATGAAGTGGTTGATTAGTTATGCTAGAAAGCGTAATGAAAAAGGTATGTCTCAAAAACTAGCAGGGGAGATTTTAGCAGCGGCTAAAGAAGAAGGTGCAGCAGTTAAGAAAAGAACTGATACGCACAAAATGGCTGAAGCAAACAAAGCATTCTCTCACTTTAGATTCTAATCGGAAATGGCAAGAGATTTAAGATATACAAGAAATATAGGGATTGCAGCTCATATCGATGCTGGTAAAACCACAACTACTGAGCGTATTCTTTTTTATACGGGAGTTAGTCATAAAATAGGTGAAGTTCATGATGGTGCTGCCACTATGGACTGGATGGAGCAGGAGCAGGAAAGAGGTATTACAATTACTTCTGCTGCTACTACATGTGAATGGAAGTTTCCTAAAGAAAATAGTGAGCCAACTGCTGAGGCAATGGATTATCATTTTAACATTATTGATACCCCAGGACACGTTGATTTTACCGTAGAGGTAAATCGTTCTTTACGTGTTTTAGATGGTTTGGTCTTTTTGTTTAGTGCTGTTGATGGTGTTGAGCCGCAATCGGAAACTAACTGGAGATTAGCTGATAATTATAAAGTACCAAGAATTGGATTTGTAAACAAGATGGATCGTCAAGGTTCTAACTTTCTTATGGTTTGTAAGCAAGTTAAAGAGATGCTTGGTTCAAATGCGGTGCCTATTGTTTTGCCAATTGGTGATGAATCTGACTTTAGAGGAATTGTTGATTTAGCAAAGAACAGAGCTATTGTATGGCATGAAGAGGGCTTTGGTGCTACTTTTGATGTTATTGATATACCTGAGGAAATGAAGGCTGAAGTAAGGGAGTATAGAGCTGCCTTAATAGAAGCGGTTGCTGAGTATGATGAGGAATTAATGGAGAAATTCTTCGAAGATGAAGACTCTATTACTGAAGATGAAGTGCATGCTGCTTTAAGAGCTGCTGTTATGGATCGTGCAATCATTCCTATGATTTGTGGTTCTTCGTTTAAGAATAAAGGTGTTCAGTTTTTATTGGATGCTGTTTGTAGATATTTGCCTTCTCCAATGGATAAGGAAGCGATTGAAGGTACGAACCCTGATACAGGTGCGATCGAAAGACGTAAGCCTAGTGTAAAAGAGCCTTTTTCAGCATTAGCTTTTAAAATTGCAACTGATCCATTTGTAGGTAGATTAGCATTTTTCAGAACCTATTCTGGTCGTTTAGATGCGGGTTCATATATATTGAATAACCGTTCAGGTAAGAAAGAACGTATTTCACGTATTTATCAAATGCATTCTAATAAGCAAAATGCCATCGATTATATCGAGGCAGGTGATATTGGAGCTGCTGTTGGGTTTAAGGATATCAAGACTGGTGATACTATGTCTGATGAAAAGCATCCTATTGTTTTGGAAAGCATGAACTTTCCTGAACCTGTAATTGGTATTGCTGTTGAGCCAAAAACTAAAGCAGATGTTGATAAATTGGGTATGGCTTTATCTAAATTAGCT
>TARA_R110001583_G_scaffold67037_2_pt1 | contig 31411 bp, 25 predicted proteins | sample TARA_R110001583 | Tara Oceans TARA_R110001583 (sample SAMEA4398432) | marine metagenome | biome: Polar Biome; feature: [MES] marine water layer (ENVO:01000295) within the mesopelagic zone...; material: water (ENVO:00002006), including particulate matter (ENVO:01000060) such as...... | reverse complement strand
GCCAACCGGAAGCTTGGTTCGAAGAAAAACGAAGCACTACACTAGACGACAGCCATCACCGCAACGCGGTGAACGGCTGGCGTTTCGACGGCCTGCCCTGGCAGCAGTGCTGAGGGGGACGCACCCCCTCCTTGCAGCGCGCAGGCTTCAGCGCTTGCGCCGAATCACCCCGAGAAGGCCCAGCGCAGTCAGCACCAGCGCGACGCCGCCCGGCTCCGGCACCAGGTTGATGCGGAACAGCGAGGTGGTATCCGAGCCTTCACTCGACACCGCCAGGAAATAGCCGCCATCGCGGCTGAAGGCGACCAGACCTTCCGGCGCCAGGTCACCCGGACTGACGATGAAGTCGAGAAAGCTGGACTGCAGCGGGTCGGTGATGTCGTAGATCGCAATCACTGCGGTTGCCAGCTTTTCCAGCGTACGTTCGAAGCCGATGAAGGCCAGCATCCGCCCGCCCACATCCATCAGGGCCAGGCCCTCGGGCTCCGGCCCCTTGTTGTCGCTGCGACCGTCGTCGAAGATGTCCGGAAAACGCTCGCCGAGCAGCCGCTCGAAATCGTCACCACTGTCGAACACCAGATCACCATTGGCGTCGCGGATCGAGAACGAGCGACTGCCGTATGAGTACAGCGCTTCATGCTCGCCGCTGGCGTTGAGTCCGTCGAACGGCGAGATGGTGAGACGGCCGAGGTTCTCATCCTTCTTCAGCTCGGCCGCATCCGGGAAGATGCTGGGATCGAGCCTCACGCTCTTGTCCTTGATGCGCACGTCCTCGTCACGCGTGTCGCCTTCGTTCGCCGTAACCAGATAGGTCTGCCCGCCCGCCACATAGGTCGCAATGGTGTCGGGCATGTACATGCCCTTGACCGGCACGGTGCGCACGGCGACGCTGCCGTCCTTGTCGGAAGGGTCGATCCCCTGGCCCGGCAGGCTGTAATCCTTGGTGCCGAGGCTCTTGACCTCGGTGAAGGTGTTCGTTGCGAGATCGAGAATGCCCACCGCGTTGGCTTCCTGCAGGCTCACATAGGCCTTGCTGCCATCGGGCGAAACCGCGATGTATTCGGGCTCGAGATCGACAGCGGCCGCCTTGCCTGGAAACAGCCGCACGCTGTCGCTGCCAGCCACACCCGCGAAGCCCGCAGTGGCGACGACCGTGCGGCTGCTCATGTCGATGACGCTCACGCTGCCGGCCGGATCTGTCGAGCTCGGATCCGTCATCACCGCGCGCTCGCCTTCGTTGGCGACAAGCAGACGCGAACCGTCGGGCGTGAAGGTCACCATGTCGGGCAGCGCGCCGACCTGGATACGCTCGGCCGCGGCAAAGGTGTTGCTGTTGAAGAGCTGCACAACGCCGGGCTGGGTGTGATCCGGTGCGGCAATCGCGACCGCAGCCACGCCATTTCTGATCGCGACGCTATTGACGTCGCCCAGCGCGGACAGGTCGATGTGGCGAATCAGCGCGCCAGTGCGGGCATTGAGTACATCGACGCCGCTCACACCCGCCACCCACAAGGTATCGTTGAGCGGGTCGTAGGCAGGAATCTCGGCTTTCTGCCCTGCGGCATTGCCAGCCGCATGATCGTAGGACCAGACCTTTTCCCACAGCACCGCCGGCGCAGCCAGCGCGGGCATGGACACGAGGCCGGCGCACAGCAGCGCGGCACGGATTGTTGTACGCATTTGAATCTCCCAGTCGTTTCAGTCACCGCACTCGCAGTCAGCCTGCGAGTATCGCCACGACGTATTACAGGGAGATAACAGTCACACCGGCAGTGCCCGGCGGCGCCAGGTCAGAAAGCCGATCAGGGCCAGCGCCGCAAACATGCACATGCCGGCGGCAAGAGTGACCGGCGACTTCCACAGCAGCGGCCCAATCACCCCTGCGGTGCACGCATTCATGCCCACCTGCACGAAGCTCTGGCAACTGGAGGCCATACCCCGGCGTTGCGGAAAGAGGTCGAGCGCAAGAATGCTCATGCTGGGCATCGCCAGCGCCATGCCCACGCCATAGATCGAAATGGGAAGAACCAGCAGCAGGCGCTGCGTAGGCTCGCTCGCGGCAAGCAGCACGCTGCCCGCAGCCGCACCGAGCATGATGGCAAAACCGACCGCAATCGCGCGCGTGGGAGACCAGTACCCGGCCACCCGGCCGGACAGGCCGGAACCGAACATCATCCCGGCCACCACGGGCACGAAGAGCCAGGCGAAATCCTGCGGCCCGAGCCCAAGGTGCGTCATCACGAACACTGGCGCCGACAGCACGTAGATGAAGAAACCGTTGAACATCAGCGCCACCGAAAACACGAGCAGCAGGAACTCAGGGTTGCTCAGTACGCCACGATAGGCGCGAACGAGCGAAGCCGGATGAAGCGGCTGGCGCGCCTCCTCGGACAGGGTCTCGGGCAGGTAGCGCCAGGTCAGCGCACTCAGGGCCACGCCGAAGAAGCCGAGGAAGACGAAGATGGCACGCCAGTCGGCCACCGCGAGCAGGAGACCGCCAATCAATGGTGCGATTGCGGGCGCGATGCCAAAGATCATCATCACCCGCGACATCAGCCGCTGTGCCTGTGGGCCTTCGTGAACATCGCGAATCACCGCCCGCCCCACGACCATCCCGGCACCACCGCACAGGCCCTGCACCGCACGTCCCACCCACAGCCATTCGATGCTCGGCGCCACGGCGCACAGCATCGACGCGACCGCAAACAGGGCCGTCGCCCAGATCAGCACCCGCCGCCGCCCGAAGCGGTCCGCGAGCGCACCGTGCCACAACACCATGAAGGCAAAGGTCGCCATGTAGGCGGTCAGCGTCTGCTGCACTGCGACCTGAGTCGCGCCGAGCGACGCCTCCATCTGCGGAAACGCCGGAAGGTAGGTGTCGATGGCAAACGGGCCGATCGCGGCAAGCGCGGCCAGTACCCAGGCCAGCCAGGGAGAGCTTGAAGGCATGAAGGTTGTCGTTATTCGATGATCGGCCGATCGCAGGGCCCAGGGCAGGCAGAACGGAACGCCTGCGCAACGCCCTTTCAGCACACGGGGGCACCGTACGGGAAGGCGTCATGATACGCGGGGACTACCCTCTTCGCGCCACTCAGATCCGCACCATTTCCGTGCATGCATCCCAAAGCTGGTGCGCAGAACTGATCTCATTGAACCGGAACGCCTTCAATGTCCATTGAGATCGCGCCATCTGCGGGTGGCACGGTTCTGGCTTTATTGTCTTTGTGCAGGAGCGGTTCGATTCACCGAACTTCACGCGCCACAATTTGAAATAGATGACTAGGGTTCCGGCCTGCGCGAGCAGGTGTCTGGTCCGAGAGTTGTCGACCTCTTTCGAGGTTACACGGCGGGACAAAAGCCCGGGAGAACGAAGCATCTCGTGATGCGCCGCTCCCGCCCGAACCGTTAACCGAACAGGAGGTTTTCATGCGCAAGTCCCGCCTTTTCTCTGCTGCTGCAGCAGCCCTGCTCTCCCTCACGATGGCGGTCTCCGCCCCGGTCCAGGCTGCGCCCAAGAAAGACTTCAAGGTGTGCTGGACCATCTATGCCGGCTGGATGCCATGGGAGTACGCCGCGTCGTCCGGCATCATGGAAAAGTGGGCGAAGAAGTACGACATCAAGGTCGATGTCGTGCAGGTCAATGACTACATCGAGTCGATCAACCAATACACCGCAGGCAGTTTCGACGGCTGCGCCATGACCAACATGGATGCGCTGACGATCCCCGCAGCAGGCGGCGTCGATACGACCGCACTGATCATCGGCGACTTTTCCAACGGGAACGACGGCATTGTCATCAAGGGCAAGGGCAAGACCGTTGCCAGCCTCAAGGGCAAGCCGGTCAATCTGGTCGAACTCTCCGTATCCCATTACCTGCTGGCACGCGCCCTGGAAACGGCGGGCATGAGCGAGCGCGACACCAAGGTGGTCAACACCTCGGATGCCGACCTCGTCGCCGCCTTCGCCACCTCCGGCGTGGATGCAGTCGTCACCTGGAACCCGCTGCTCGCTGAAGTGGCTGCCACGCCGAACGTTACCAAGGTGTTCGACTCAAGCAAGATTCCCGGCGAAATCATCGACCTGATGGTGGTCAACAGCAAGACACTGGCCGAGAACCCCGCGCTCGGCAAGGCACTGACCGGTGCCTGGTACGAGGTGATGTCGGTGATGAGTGCAGACACGCCGGCAGGCAAGGCAGCACGGCAGAAGATGGCGGCCGCATCGGGTACCGACCTCGCGGGTTACGAAGCCCAACTGGCGGCGACCAAGATGTTCTATACCGCGCCGGAAGCCGTCGCCTTTGCCACCAGCAAGTCCCTGCCGACCACCATGACCAAGGTTGCACAGTTCAGCTTCCAGCATGGTTTGCTCGGCGAAGGCGCACGCAGCGCAGACGCCATCGGCATGAGTTTCGCCACCGGTACGACCGGCGACGCGAAGAACGTGAAACTGCGCTTCGACCCCAGCTTCATGAAGATGGCCGCCGACGGCAAGCTGAACTGAGCACAGCCGACGCCCTGCCTCGCGTTCGCGCCCGCACGGCCACCGCCGTGGGTGCGAACGCCGGCACCCAGCCCTATCCGGAACCCTCAAGATGCGCCTCATCAATCGACGCCCCGGTCGCAGCTGGCGAGTGAGTCTGGCGATCCTGCCATTCGCACTGCTGCTGATCGCCTATCTCGCCGGCTCGGCCACCCGACTGGCGGAGAATCCGCAGGACAAGCTCTTGCCCAGCGTGGTGCAGATGGCCGCCGCAGTGGACCGCATGGCCCTGACCGAAGACGTGCGCACAGGCCGCTACCTGTTGTGGGACGACACCGCCTCCAGCCTCAAGCGCCTGGGCGTGGGCCTGGCGATTGCCGCAACGCTCGGGCTCTGCCTCGGCGTGCTGTCGGGCACGCTGCCAATGTTCGGCATCTCGCTGTCACCGCTGCTCACGGTGCTGTCGATGATTCCACCACTGGCCATCCTGCCGGTGCTGTTCATCGTCTTCGGCCTCGATGAGTTCTCCAAGGTGATGCTCATCGTGATCGGCATCACCCCGGTCATTGCCCGCGACATCGAACAGCGCGCCCGCGAGATTCCGGTCGAACTGCTGATCAAGGCGCAGACCCTGGGCGCCAACACCTGGACGCTGATCCTGCGCATGGTCCTGCCGCAGTTGCTGCCGCGCCTGCTGATCGCACTGCAACTGGTGCTCGGCTCGGCCTGGCTGTTCCTGATCGCGGCCGAAGCCATCGCCTCGACCGATGGACTGGGCTATCGCATCTTCCTCGTCCGGCGCTACCTGGCCATGGACGTGATCCTGCCCTACGTGGCCTGGATCACGCTGCTCGCCTGGCTGATGGATTTCGGCCTGAAGCGCCTCACCCGCGCCGCCTTCCCCTGGTACGAAGGAGGTCGGGCATGAGCTACATCCAGGTACGCAATCTGTGGCAGACCTACGGCGATCAGGTGGTGCTGGAAAACCTGCGGGTGGACATCGAAGAGGGCGAGTTCTGCGCGCTGGTGGGTGCATCGGGCTGCGGCAAATCGACCTTCCTGCGCATGCTGCTCGGCCAGGAAGCGCCCAGTCGCGGCACGATCCTGCTCGACGGCAAGCCACTGGCCACCGAGCCCGACGCCAGCCGCGGCATCGTGTTCCAGCGCTATTCGGTGCTGCCGCACCTGAGCGTGCTCGACAACGTCGCGCTTGGGCTGGAGCTGCCGCGTGCGCCCTTCCTCGGGCGCCTGTTCGGCCGCGCCAAGGTCGAAGCCCGCGAGCAGGCCGCAACCCTGCTCAAGCGGGTCGGACTGGGCCATTCGCTGGACAAGTATCCGAGCCAGCTTTCCGGCGGCATGCAGCAGCGCCTCGCGATTGCACAGGCGCTGATCATGAAGCCGCGCATGCTGCTGCTCGACGAGCCCTTCGGCGCGCTCGACCCCGGCATCCGCAAGGACATGCACGCCCTGCTGCTTGAGCTGTGGCAGGAAACCCGGCTCACCGTGCTGATGGTGACCCACGACCTGTCCGAGGGCTTCACCCTGGGCACCCGCCTGCTGGTGTTCGACAAGGTTCGCCACGACCCGCACGAACCCGGTGCCTACGGCGCCCGCATCACCTACGACATTCCCCTGAACCTGGATCGCCACGCCACCCGCGAGGCCGTCGCCGCGCTGCCGGAGCATGTCACCGGCGCGCTCAAGACTGCATGAAGAGGACACCATGACCACACACGCCTCCCCCCTGCCTTACCCCACGCTCGCCGAAGAGCTGCTGCCCGGCGGCGGTCACCGCTCCTTCGTGCTGCGTCGCGGACGCCTGCTGCGTGTCACCGACATCGAAGGCGGCGCCAACGTCAGCCTGCTGCTGTTCAACGCCCATGAGAAAACCGAGCGCCTCAATCTGCCCGACTCGCTCAAATGCCAGCACACCGCCAAGCTCACCCGCGGCCACTGCCTGTACTCCGACATGGGCCGGGTGCTCGCGGCGATCACCGCAGACACCACCGGCTGGAGCGACAGCCTGGGCGGCGTGCTCGATGCCGCCGAGGTGAAGGAGAAATACGGCGAAGGCCCCTACCAGACCCTGCGTAATACCTGCTACCGCAACGGTACCGACAACCTGCTGGTCGAGCTCGGCAAATGGGGCATGGGCGTGGAAGACCTGCTGATGGTGCTCAACCTGTTCTCCAGGGTCACCGTCGACGCCACGGGCGGCATGCACTTCGTGCCCGGCAACAGCAAGGCTGGCGATTACATTGAGCTCTATGCGCCGATGGACACCCTGGTGGTGATGACCGCCCTGCAGCATCCGATGGACCCGTCGCCCGCGTATGCACCCAAGCCGGTGCAGCTGACCTGGATGCAGGCCGAAGCCGGCGTCGCCGAGCACTGCCGCAGCTCCCGCCCGGAAAACGAGCGCGGCTTCATCAACACCGAAAACCTGTATCTGTGAGGCAACCCGACATGAGCACCCTGACCTCCAGCACACTGAATCCCGAAGCTGCCGTCGCCCGCCACATCATCCCGGCAGGCGAACCCTGGGTGGGCGAAGTCAAGGCCGGCCAGACCGTCCGCCTGCTCGACCTCGAAGGCAACCAGGCGGTCGACACGCTGTTCTATGGCGTCGCCAACCCCAAGGAGCGCTACGACCCGCAACGCACCCTGCGCCGCCAGGCCAACGTCTACCTGACCACCGGCAGCGTGCTGTACTCCAATCTCGGACGCACGATGCTCACCATCGTGGCCGACACCTGCGGTCGCCACGACACCCTGGGCGGCGCCTGCGCGCAGGAGAGCAACACCGTGCGCTATGCGCTCGACAAGCTGCACATGCACGCCTGCCGCGACAACTTTCTGTGCGGCTGCCTGCACGATGGCCGCCTGGCCAAGGGCGACATCGGCGCCAACATCAACTTCTTCATGAACGTGCCGGTCACGCCCGAGGGCGGCCTCACCTTCGAGGACGGCATCTCGGGCGCCGGCAAGTATGTGGAGTTGCGCGCTGAGATGGACGTGATCGTGCTGATTTCCAACTGCCCGCAACTGAACAACCCCTGCAATGGCTACAACCCGACCCCGGCCGAAGTGCTGATGTGGGACTGAGCCAACGAATCACCCGGAGGACGACCTCCGCGGTTCCGATCTCCGGCGGGACGACCCGCCACAGCTCGACAAGAATCGGGTGAGACCATGTTCGACAAAGTCCTGATCGCCAACCGCGGCGCCATCGCCTGCCGCATCCTGCGCACGCTGCGCCAACTCGGCACCGGCGGCGTGGCAGTCTACTCGGAAGCGGACGCCGCCAGCCGCCACATCATCGAAGCCGACGAAGCCCACAGCCTGGGTGAAGGCGCCGCCGCCGGCACCTATCTGGCAGTGGACAAGATCCTCGCCATCGCCCACGATACCGGTGCCGGCGCCATTCACCCCGGCTACGGCTTCCTGTCCGAGAACGCCGCCTTCGCCGAACGCTGCGAAGCCGCCGGCATCGCCTTCATCGGCCCCACGCCGGAGCAGCTGCGCGTATTCGGCCTCAAGCACACCGCACGTGCGCTGGCCAAGGCGCACGGCGTACCGATGCTCGAAGGCACCGAACTGCTCGACTCGGTGGATGACGCCCTCGCCGCCGCCGACACCGTGGGCTACCCGGTGATGCTCAAGAGCACTGCCGGCGGCGGCGGCATCGGCATGCGCGTGTGCCGCAGCGCCGACGAACTGGCACAGCAGTTCGAGGCCGTGCGCCGATTGGGGGAGAACAACTTCTCCGACTCGGGCGTATTCATCGAGAAGTACATCCAGCGCGCACGCCACCTGGAAGTGCAGATCTTTGGCGACGGTGCGGGCGAGGTCATCGCGCTCGGCGTGCGCGACTGCTCGGTGCAGCGCCGCAACCAGAAGGTGCTCGAAGAGACCCCGGCGCCGAACCTGCCCGCGGGCATGGCCGAAGCGCTGTGCGAGGCGGCGGTGCGCCTCGGTCGCGCGGTCAGTTACCGCTCTGCCGGCACCGTCGAATTCGTCTATGACAGCGATGCCGGCGCCTTCTACTTCCTCGAAGTGAATACCCGCCTGCAGGTCGAGCACGGTGTCACCGAACAGGTGTGGGGCGTGGATCTCGTCGAATGGATGGTGAAGCTGGCCGCGGGCGACATGCCGCCGCTCGCCGCGCTCGCCGCCACGCTCAAGCCTCAGGGCCACGCCATCCAGGCCCGGCTCTACGCGGAAGACCCAGGCCGCGACTTTCAGCCCTGCCCCGGCCTGCTGACCTCGGTGAGCTTTCCGGCGGCAGACGGGCGCGCGCTGCGCATCGACACCTGGGTCGAGGCCGGCTGCGAGATTCCGCCCTATTTCGACCCGATGATCGCCAAGGTGATCGCCCATGCCTCCGACCGCGACGCGGCGATTGCCGGTCTCGATGCGGCCCTGGCGGAGAGCCGGCTCTACGGTGTGGAAACCAACCGCGACTACCTGCGCCAGATTCTGGCGGACACGCCTTTCGCCAGCGGCCAGCCCTGGACGCGCTGCCTCGAGGGCCTGCGCTACCGCAGCCACAGCATGGAGTTCATCACCGCCGGCACGCAGACCACGGTGCAGGACTGGCCCGCCCGGCTCGGTTACTGGGCGGTCGGCGTGCCGCCTTCGGGACCGATGGACGACCGTGCGCTACGCCTGGGCAACCGCCTGCTGGGCAACGACCAGGGTGCAGCCGCGCTCGAGATCACCATGAGCGGCCCCATCATCCGCTTCAACTGCGATGCGGTCGTGGCCGTCACCGGCGCAGACATCCCGCTCAGCCTCGACGACGTGCCGCAACCGATGAACACCGCGATCTTCGTGCCCGCGGGCGGCCGGCTGGTGTTCGGCACCATCGCCGGCGCGGGTGCGCGCAGCTATCTGTGCGTGCGCGGCGGCGTCGATGTTCCCGATTACCTCGGCAGCAAGAGCACCTTCACCCTCGGCCAGTTCGGCGGCCATGGCGGACGCGCGCTGCGCGGTGGCGACGTGCTGCACCTGTTCCCGCTTGCGGACACTGCCGCCGGCGCCAGCCTGCCTGCCGCGCTCACGCCACCGCTGCAGCCCGCGCGCGAGCTGCGCGTCATCTACGGCCCTCACGGCGCACCGGAGTATTTCCGCCAGGACTACATCGAACGCTTCTTCGCCACCGACTGGGAAGTACACTTCAACTCCAGCCGCACCGGTGTGCGCCTGATCGGCCCCAAGCCGGACTGGGCACGCGACAGCGGCGGCGAAGCCGGCCTGCATCCGTCCAACATTCACGACAACCCGTATGCGATCGGTGCGGTGGACTTCACCGGCGACATGCCGGTCATCCTCGGCCCGGATGGTCCCAGCCTGGGCGGCTTCGTGTGCCCGGTGACGGTCATCGAAGCCGACCTGTGGCAACTCGGTCAGCTGAAAGCCGGCGACAAGGTGCGCTTCATCCCGGTCAGTCTGGAAACGGCGCGCGCACTGGCGCAGGCTCGCAGCACCGAAGCCGCGGGCCTGACGCAGGCCTGCCCGGCCAGCTCGGACGCGATCGCGCTGACCTCGCCCATCGTGCTCGACATCGGTCACGACGACACCCGGCTGGTCGCGCGCGTCTCGGGCGACACGCATGTGCTGCTCGAAGTCGGCCCGCCCGAACTCGACCTGGTGCTGCGCTTCCGTGCCCATGCACTGATGCAGGCCATCGAGGCACTGGCGCTCGACGGCCTCATCGACCTGACCCCGGGCATCCGCTCGCTGCAGCTGCACTACCGTCCGGAGACCCTGCCGCTGGCCACCCTGCTCAAGCGCGTGGCGGCATTGTGGACCGCAGTGTGCGAGCGCGACGATCTCGAAGTGCCGTCGCGCGTCGTGCATCTGCCGCTGTCGTGGGACGACCCCGCCTGCCAGCTGGCAATCGAGAAGTACATGACCACGGTACGCAAGGACGCGCCATGGTGCCCGAGCAACCTCGAGTTCATCCGCCGCATCAACGATCTGCCCAACCTGGAGGCCGTGCAGCGCACCGTGTTTGAGGCCAGCTACCTGGTAATGGGGCTGGGCGACGTGTATCTCGGCGCACCCGTGGCGACACCGCTCGACCCGCGCCATCGCCTGGTCACCACCAAGTACAACCCGGCGCGCACGTGGACCGCGGAGAACTCGGTGGGCATCGGCGGCGCCTACATGTGCATCTACGGCATGGAAGGCCCCGGCGGCTACCAGTTCGTCGGCCGCACGCTGCAGATGTGGAATCGCTACCGCGCGGTCGACGCCTTTGGCGGCAAGCCCTGGCTGCTGCGTTTCTTCGATCAGGTGCGGTTCTTCCCGGTCGGCGCCGACGAGTTGCTGCGCATCCGCCGCGACTTCCCGCTCGGGCGCTACCCGCTGCAGATCGAGCACACCACGCTGAAGCTGGCCGACTATCAGGACTTCCTCGCCCGCGAAGCCGAGGGCATCGCCGACTTCCGTACCCAGCAGCGCGCCGCCTTCGATGCCGAGCGCGAACGCTGGATCGCGACCGGCCAGGCGCATTTCGACGCAGAGGAAGTCGCCCCCGACATCGGCGAGGACGCGCCGCTGGGCGAAGGCGAACATGCGATCGAAAGCCATATCGCCGGCAACCTGTGGCAGGTCAAGGTCGAGGCCGGCGCGCGCGTATCCGAGGGCGACACCCTGGTCATTCTCGAATCGATGAAGATGGAAATCCCGCTCACCGCGCCGCGCGACGGCATCGTCAAGGAGGTCCGGGTGCAGCCCGGCTCACCGGTGCGCGCCGGCCAGCGCGTCCTGATCCTGGAGGAAGCATGAACACCCTGTTGCCCAAGCATCCGCATGACCTGCGCATCGATACGCTGCAGGCCGCCTACCGCAGCGGCAGCCTCAGGCCACGCGACCTCATCGGAGCACTCCGTGCACGCTCGGCCGAGCTGAACCCGGAATACAGGCTCTTCATCCACCTGCTCGACGAGTCCGAGCTCGAACCTTACCTCGCCGCGCTCGATGAGCACTCACCGGCGGACCTGCCGCTGTACGGCATTCCCTTCGCGATCAAGGACAACATCGACCTCGCCGGCGTCCCCACCACCGCGGCCTGCCCGGCCTTCGCCTGCACGCCGTCACGCTCGGCGACGCTGGTCGAACGCCTGATCGCGCTCGGTGCAATCCCGCTCGGCAAAACCAACCTCGACCAGTTCGCCACCGGACTCAACGGCACGCGCTCACCATACGGTGCGTGCCGCAACTCGGTGCTGCCCGGCTATCCGTCGGGCGGATCGAGTGCCGGATCGTCGCTTGCGGTGGCGCTGGGTGTCGCCAGCTTTTCGCTTGGCACCGATACCGCCGGTTCGGGCCGGGTGCCGGCGGCGCTCAACAATCTGGTCGGCACCAAGCCCACCCGCGGCCTGCTGTCGACGGCGGGCGTGGTGCCAGCCTGCCGCACGCTGGACTGCGTCACCTACTTCACCGCGACGGCCCGTGAGGCCTCGCTGCTGATGGCGCTGACCTCGGTGCCCGACGCGCGGGACAGCTACAGCCGCAGCAACCCGTCGTGGAACCATGGCAGCGCGTTCGGCAGCCCGCGCCCGTTCCGGTTTGGCGTTCCCCGTGACGAGGACCTGGTCTTTTTCGGGTGCACGGAAGGGCCCGCACTCTTCGCGGATGCGATCGCGCAACTTGAAGCCATCGGCGGCGAGCGGGTCGAAATGGACTTTTCGCCCTTTCTGGAGGCCGCCCGTCTGCTCTACGAAGGGCCGTGGGTCGCCGAGCGCTATGCTGTCGCCGGCGCGCTGATCGAGCGCGATCCCGATGCCGTCCTGAAAGTGATCCGCGATGTACTGGCAAAGGCGCCCGGCGCGACCGCGGTCGACGCCTTCACCGCACAGTACAGGCTGCAGGATCTCAAGGCCGTGTGCGACAGCGTGCTGGCGGGCCTCGACTGCGTGCTGACGCCCACCATCGGGCGTCCGGTCACCCTCGCCGAACTCGAAGCCGAACCGGTGCTGCGCAACAGCGAGCTCGGCTATTACACGAATTTCATGAACCTGCTCGACTATGCAGCAGTTGCCGTACCGACCGGCTTCATGCGCAACGGCCTGCCCTGGGGCGTAACCCTCTTCGGCCGCGCCTTCACCGATCAGTACCTGCTCAGCCTCGCCGACGCGGTACAGCGCAATCATGCTCTGCCGCTGGCTGGCGGACACGAGAGCGCCTTGCCGGCGCTGGCTTCGGTCGCGCAGCACGACCGCCTGCGCGTCGTCGTCTGCGGCGCCCACCTGAAAGGACTTCCGCTCAACCACCAGCTCACCTCGCGTGGCGCCCAGTTGATCGAGCGCACCGTCAGCAGCCCGCATTACAAGCTCTATGCACTCGCCGGCGGCCCTCCGTTCCGGCCCGGCATGGTGCGGGTTGCGCAAGGGGGCGCCGCCATCGAAGTCGAAGTCTGGGAACTGCCTGCTGCCGAACTGGGCACCTTCCTGGCGGGCATCCCCGCCCCGCTCGGACTGGGCAAGGTCACGCTCGCCGATGGCCGTCAGGAAACCGGCTTCATCTGTGAGCCGAGCGGTATCGAGGGCGCAACCGACATCAGTCATTTCGGCGGCTGGCGCCGATATCTGGAGAACCGATAGACGCCGGGGCCTGAGCCCCGACGGACACTCCGTACGCTCAGTGCGAAGCCAGCCCCCGCCGGTACTGAATGGCTTCTGCCATGTGCGCGGCGCCAGGCTGCGCGACTTCATTCAGGTCGGCGAGCGTGCGCGCGACGCGCAGCACCCGGTGATAGGCGCGCGCCGACAGATTGAGGCGGCTCATGGCCTGTGCCAGCAAGGCCGCCCCCGCCGCGTCAGGCACGCAGCAGGCATCCACCTGCGCCGGCGCGAGCGCGGCGTTCGGCATGCCCTGACGCTCGACCTGCAGCGCTCGCGCCCGAAGCACCCGGGCGCGGACAGCTGCACTCGACTCGCCGCGGGAGGCTTCGGCAAGGTCCTCGTAGGACACCGCCGGCACCTCGACCACCAGATCGATACGATCGAGCAGCGGACCGGAAAGGCGCGCACGGTAGCGGGAGATCTGCGTCGGCGTGCACGTGCACGCCCGGGTCGGATGACCCGAATAGCCGCAGGGGCAGGGGTTCATTGCTGCGACGAGCTGGAAGCGTGCGGGAAACTCGGCCCGCCGGCGCGCGCGCGAGACCGTGACATGACCGGTTTCAAGCGGCTCGCGCAGCGACTCCAGCACCCTGCGGTCGAACTCGGGCAGTTCGTCGAGAAACAGCACACCGTGATGGGCCAGGGACACCTCGCCCGGTTGCGGGATCGCACCGCCGCCCACCAGTGCCGCAGCCGACGCCGAGTGGTGCGGGGCGCGAAAGGTGCGCCGCCCCCAGTTGGCGGCGTCGAACCGGCCGGTGAGTGAATGCACGGCTGCACTCTCGAGCGCCTCGGCTTCGGTCAGTGGCGGCATCAACCCGGGCAGGCGCTGTGCCAGCATCGACTTGCCGGTACCGGGCGAACCATACATGAGCAGCGAATGCCCGCCGGCAGCAGCGACTTCCAACACCCTGCGAGCCTGGAACTGCCCCCTGACATCAGCCAGATCGGGCGCAAGCGCGAAACCGTCGCCCACGGCAGGGGGCGGATGGGCAGACAAGGACGCGAGCCCGTTCAGATGCGCGCACACGGCCAGCAGGGATGTGGCGGGCAGCACATTGACACCGCGCGCCAGCGCCGCCTCGTCGGCATTCTCGAGCGGCAGCACCAGCGCGCGCTGGTGGCGTCCGGCCGCCAGCGCGGCTGCAAGCGCCCCGCGAATTCCGCGCAGACTGCCATCGAGCGAGAGCTCGCCACAGAATTCGTGCGCATCCAGTCCGGCGCCCTTGACCTGCCCCGACGCGACCAGAATGCCGAGCGCAATCGGCAGATCGAAACGTCCGCCCTCCTTTGGAAGGTCGGCCGGCGCGAGGTTTACCGTGATCCGTCGCTGTGGGAACTCGAACTGGGAGGTGATGATGGCCGCACGCACCCTGTCGCGGGCCTCGCGCACTTCGGTGTCGGCCAGGCCGACAAGTGTAAACGCGGGCAATCCATTCGAAAGGTGCACTTCGACCGTGACTTCGGGCGCATTGAGCCCGTCAACGGCGCGGGTGCGCACGAGCGCGATCGACATCCGGACCTCCAAAACTGACCGGGCGTCAGTCTAGCGGAGATCCGGATAATGACAATAGAATTAAATAAACAGCTGCCGTTTCGGCTGATCAGTCCGGCGTGCTGTCCCGCTCGACTGCGTCCGCTTCGAGCACGGCAACCCGCGCCTCGAGTTCTGCCAGACGCTGGCGCGCGTGAGCAAGCATCTCGCGCTGGACTTCGAACTCCTCACGCGTCACGAGATCGAGCTTGCCGAAACCACCGGAGAGCACCGCCTTCAGATTCTTCTCGATATCGCGCGCCGGACTGTTAGCTGCGAGTTCGGAGATTTTGGACCCGATTTCATCGAAGATGCGTGGATTTGCCATGGAGATCACCGCCTTTATTACGAACAGAGTATCAGTCTAGCACGCACGCCGGACGGTGCTTTTGCAGCCGATGCGCGAAAGTGGCGCACGATGACTTGTCACAACGCACCAATGTGGTGCATAAAGTGACTCCATGCCTCATTTGTGCACATTACTCCACTGAGTCGTAACGAATACCGTCTGCAGAAACGCTCCAAAGCCCAACAAGAGAAAGGGATTCAGCAAACTGGCACGGTGTGTGCATTGGTTGGCTCACCAAAACACAACCCTACTCCTTCAGGAGCGAACCATGCGCAAGAGCCTCATCGCAACCGCCGTTCTGGCTTCCCTCACCTTCGTCGGTGCCGTGCACGCCGAAGAAGACAGCCCGTTCAGCGGCAACATCTCGCTGACAACGGATTACGTCTTCCGCGGCATCAGCCAAACTCAGGGCAACCCGGCCCTGCAGGGCGGTTTCGACTACGCGCACTCCAGTGGCTTCTATGTCGGCACCTGGGCGTCGAACGTCGGCTGGGTCGACGATGTCGCCAAGTCGCAGAACAGCATGGAATGGGACCTGTATTTCGGTTTCGCCAATGAAGTCGGTCAGCTCTCCTACGACGTAGGCGCTGTGCGCTACTTCTACCCGGGCAGCGGGATCAGCGGCGTGTCCTCGCCCGACACGACCGAAGTCTATCTGTCGCTGGGCTGGAACATCCTCGAGCTCAAGTACTCGCACGGCGTGTCGAAGACGCTGTTCGGCTGGAATGGCACCAACACCACCAGCACCCGCAACAGCAACTACCTCGAGCTCAACGCAGAGTACGAGTTCGCCGAAGGCTGGGCCGCATCGGCTCACGTCGGTCGCCAGATCATCAAGAACAACGGCGCCGCCTCCTACATGGACTGGGGCGTCGGTGTGAGCAAGGACGTAGGCTTCGGCACGTTCGCGGTCAACTACGCCGGTTCCGACGCGGATGGCAGCTGCTCCAAGGGCGAGCCCTACTGTTTCGGTTCGAACGGCAAGAACGCAGCGGGTGACCGTTTCTACGCATCGTTCAGCAAGGAATTCTGAGCGCGATTCGGGTGTTCGGGCCCCGAGAGACAGGGGCCCGGATGAATGAGATCTCAGCAATAAAGGTGGAGCAATCATGAAATTCATCAGTGCCATCATCAAGCCGTTCAAGCTCGACGAAGTGCGTGAAGCACTGTCGGCGATCGGCGTTCAGGGCATCACGGTGACCGAGGTCAAAGGCTTCGGTCGTCAGAAGGGCCACACCGAGCTTTACCGCGGCGCGGAATACGTCGTCGACTTTCTGCCCAAGGTGAAGATCGAAGCGGCCATCCGCGCTGACATCCTTGATCAGGCCATCGAGGCCATCGAGAAGTCTGCGTCCACCGGCAAGATCGGTGACGGCAAGATCTTCGTCTTCGAACTGGAACAGGCTATCCGCATTCGCACCGGTGAAACCGGATCCGATGCCCTGTAAGGGAGATTGAGAAATGAAAAAACTATTTGCAATCCTGCTGGCGGCTGTGACCGTCGGCTTTGCTGGCGGCGTTTACGCCCAGGAATCGACGGCACCCGTTGTCGAAGCAGTTGTTGAAGCAGCCGCAGCCGTGGCTGAAGCACCGGCCGAAATGGCCGCAGAACCCACGGTCAACAAGGGCGACGTCGCCTGGATCATGACTGCCACCCTCCTCGTTCTGTTCATGGCCCTTCCCGGCCTGGCGCTGTTCTACGGCGGCCTCGTCCGCTCCAAGAACATGCTGTCGGTGCTGATGCAGGTGATGGTGGTGTTCTCGCTGATCTCCGTGCTGTGGGCCTTCTACGGCTACAGCCTGGCGTTCACCGAGGCCAGCCCCTTCATCGGCTCGCTCGACAAGCTGTTCCTGTCCGGTGTGAGCATCGACACCCTCGCAGACACCTTCACCGACGAAGCCAAGCTGCCTGAGTACGCGTTCATCGCCTTCCAGGCCACCTTCGCCGGCATCACCTGCGCACTCATCGTCGGCGCCTTCGCCGAGCGCATGAAGTTCTCCGCAGTGCTGCTGTTCTCGGTGATCTGGTTCACCTTCTGCTACCTGCCGATCTGCCACATGGTCTGGGGCCCGGGCGGCTACCTGCTGGGCGACGGCGCACTCGACTTCGCTGGCGGTACCGTGGTGCACATCAACGCCGGTGTTGCCGGTCTGGTTGGTGCGTACATGGTTGGCAAGCGTATCGGCTACGGTCGTGAATCCATGGCCCCGCACTCGCTGACGCTGACCATGGTCGGTGCCTCGATGCTGTGGGTGGGCTGGTTCGGCTTCAACGCCGGTTCCAACCTGGAAGCCACTTCGGGCGCAGCGCTGGCCTTCATCAACACCCTGTTCGCCACTGCTGCTGCAGTGCTGGCCTGGTGCGTCGGTGAAGCCATGTTCAAAGGCAAGCCCTCCATGCTGGGTGCTGCATCCGGTGCGGTTGCCGGTCTCGTGGCCATCACCCCGGCCTGCGGCTCGGTTGGCCCGATGGGCGCCATCGTGATCGGCCTGCTGGCTGGCTTCATCTGCCTGTGGGGCGTGAATGGCCTCAAGCGCATGCTCGGCGCGGACGACTCGCTCGACGTGTTCGGCGTACATGGTCTCGGCGGCATCGTCGGTGCCATCCTGACCGGTGTATTCACCGCACCGTCCCTGGGCGGCACGGGCGGCGACGACTTCTCGATCGCCAGCCAGGTGTGGATCCAGACCTACTCGGTAATCATCACCATCGTATGGTCGGCAGTGGTTGCTTTCGTCGCCTTCAAGATCGCCGACATGTTCGTCGGTCTGCGGGTCCCGGAAGAAGAAGAGCGCGAAGGCCTGGACATCACGTCCCACGGCGAAACCGCTTACCACTACTAAGCATCAAGAAGGGTCGAACCGACCTCCTCCGGTTCTTCCCATTCTGGGCGCCCTGCGGGGCGCCCTTTTTTGTCCACGCGCAGACGACGGACGTAAGAAAGGCGCCCCGAAAGGCGCCTTGATAACGACAGCACCGCGGCTTTACGGCCTAGCGGAACACCACGGTCTTGTTTCCATGCACCAGCACCCGGTCTTCAAGGTGATAGCGCAGACCACGTGCCAGCACGGTTTTCTCGATGTCCTTGCCGTAACGCACCATGTCTTCGGCCGCATCGGAGTGATCGATACGAATCACGTCCTGCTCGATGATCGGCCCCTGGTCCAGATCGGCGGTCACATAGTGGCAGGTCGCGCCGATCAGCTTCACGCCCTTGGCGTAGGCCTGATGATAGGGGCGCGCGCCAACGAAACTGGGCAGGAAGCTGTGGTGAATGTTGATGATGCGCCCCGGGTAGGTGGCGCACAGCGTCGGTGACAGGATCTGCATGTAGCGGGCCAGCACCATTGTGTCGCCGCGCACCTCTTCGAACAGGCGCCCCACCTCGGCATACGCGCTCGACTTGTTGTCGGGCGTGACCGGCACGTGGTGGAAGGGAATGCCGTGCCACTCGACGAAGCCACGCAGTGTATCGTGATTGGAAATCACGCACGGGATCTCGATATCGAGCTCCTTCGACTTCCATCGCGCCAGCAGATCGTACAGGCAGTGCTCCTGCTTGCTCACCAGCATGACCACCCGCTTCTTCACTGCGGAGTCGGTGATCTTCCACTCCATCTCCAGTTCTTCGGCCAGCGGCCGGAAACGCTCGCGCAACTCGCTGAGGTGAAACGGCAGCGAGTCCGCACGAATCTCGATGCGCATGAAATAGCGCCCGATGTCCTCGCCATCACGCGGCGGCTCCGCATGCAGCGAGGTTTCGAGAATCCATCCCTGGTGTTCGGCGATGAAGCCCGAGACGCGGGCGACGATGCCGACACGGTCGGGACAGGAGGCTGACAGGGTGAAGAAGCGTTCGCGATGCATGGCGGCTCGGGTCTGGGGGTTCAGGCGGTACGGGCAAAAGCCTTGTCGATTTCGGCGCGCAGGCCGGCGTAATCGCGCACAACCGGATATTGCGGAAACTCGCGGATGACGTTTTCCGGCGGGTGGAACAGGATGCCGCCGTGGGCCTCGCCCAGCATGGCGGTGTCGTTGTACGAGTCGCCCGCGGCCACCACCTTGAAGTTGAGCTCCTTGAAACGCTGCACTGCTTCACGCTTCTGGTCGGGCATGCGCAGATGGTAGTTGACCAGAATGCCTTCAGCATTGGCTTCGAGGCTGTGACAGAACAGCGTCGGCAGACCGAGCTGCTGCATCAGCGGCTTGGCGAACTCGTAGAAGGTGTCGGACAGGATGATGACCTGGTAGGTCTCGCGCAGCGCGTCCAGAAACTCGCGCGCCCCGGCCATCGGCCCCATGCTGGCGATCACCGCCTGAATATCGGGCAGACCGAGATTGTGCCTGGCCAGGATATCGAGGCGGTACTTCATCAGGGTGTCGTAATTCGGCTCGTCGCGCGTGGTACGCCGCAACTCGGGGATGCCGGTACGCTCGGCGAATTCGATCCAGATTTCCGGAACCAGCACACCTTCTAGGTCGAGACAGACGATTCGCACCGGGCGCTCCTGTAGGCAGAATTTGACGGAAGGCGGATTCTATCATCGACACGCTCCCGACTTCTCTTGACCACAGCGAGGAGAAATGCGCAGCGGCACGATTAATCCACTGGAAGCAAACCGGTGCTCGGCACATACTATGCGAAAAAGTTCATATGCCAGCCCAATGATCAAACTCATCCCGGTCGAAAAGCTCCAACCCGGCATGTTCATCCACGACCTCAACTGCGGCTGGATGGAGCATAACTTCGTACGTAACAGCTTCGCGGTCGATGACTCGAAGACGGTGGAGAAGGTGCTGGCACTGGGCACGCACGAAATCTACATCGACACCGGCCGCGGGCTGGATGTCGTCGACGCCCCCACGCTGGAAGAAGCGGCACACCAGGTCGATGAGCAGATCGAGGCCATCGCCACCAGCGCCGTGATGCCCATCGAACCGGTCTCGCTTGCCGACGAAGTGCGCCGCGCGAAGACGCTTCATCGCGAGGCCAACGTCATCGTGCGCAACATGATGGGTGACATCCGCCTGGGCAAGCAGATCGAGCTCGAAAAGATCGAACCTCTGGTGAGCCAGATCGTGGACTCGATTTTCCGCCAGCAGGACGCCCTGCTTCCTCTGTCCCTGCTCAAGAGTCATGACGAATACACCTTCCAGCACTCGGTATCGGTGTGCACGCTGATGACCTCCTTCGCCCGCGCGCTCGAACTGCCGCGCGAGATCATCCACGAGATCGCGATCGGTGCCCTCCTGCATGACGTGGGCAAGGCAAAGGTGCCGGACGAGATTCTCAACAAACCGGCCAAGCTGACCGACGCCGAGTTTGACAAGATGAAGTCGCACGTGGTGCAGAGCAAGCTCATCCTCATGGGCACGCCCGGTATCAGCGAAATCGCCCTCGATGTCGCGGCACAGCACCACGAGCGCTTCGACGGCACGGGCTACCCGAACAAGCTGAAGGGCGAACAGATCAGCCTCTACGGCCAGATGGGCGCAATCGTCGACGTCTACGACGCGCTGACCTCCAACCGCTGCTACCACAAGGGCCGGCCGCCCACCGAGGCGCTGCGCAAGCTGCTCGAGTGGAGCAAGTTCCACTTCAAGCCCGAACTCGTGCAGGCCTTCATCCGCACCATCGGCATTTACCCCTCGGGCTCGCTGGTGCGGCTCGAGAGCGGTCGCCTCGCGGTGGTGCAGGAACAGCACACCGACAAGCTGATGCAGCCGTCAGTGAAGGTGATGTTCCATACCAAGGGCCACTACCTGACCCCGGAACTCGTCGACCTGCGCCACTCCCAGGACCGCATCGTCGCGCACGAATCCTTCGAAGACTGGAAGATCGACCCCGCACAATGGCAGCCTGCCTGACAGCACGATCACGTTTGGAAACGCGCCAACGGGGATAAAGGCGCTATCCTACGCATCCCGTCACGCGACCCTGTTCTCGCATGCCCATCAGCCCGACTTTCCGTATTGCCGCCAGCACGCTGCTGCTGTGCCTCCTCACCCCGCTCTCGCAGGCCGCCGACTCGAGCGCAGCGGACGATGAGCGCGCCAGCCGCCTGAAGGATGAGGCCGCACAACTGCGCGACCAGGCCGAAGCCACCTATCAGGCCACCGAACCGCAGTGTTATGAGCGCTTCCTGGTCAATCGCTGCATCGACGCCGCCAAGCAGGCACGACTCGACGACATCCGCCGTGCCCGCGCGCTCGAATCCGAAGCACGCAAGCTGGAGCTTGCCGCGCGCCAGCGCGCAGCCGACGAAGCCATGCGCAACAATCCTGGCGCGCCCCAGCAGGCACCGGCCACCTCGCCCGCGGCCGACCCTACGATTCGTGCAACGCCCGAAGCCGAGCGCATGCGCAGCGAACGCAGCAAGGCGGCCGCAGAGGCGGAGCGCGAAGCGGTAAAGGCGCGTGCCACCCAGGACGCCGAACGTGCTGCCGAGCGCAGCAAGGCGCAGGAGGCTGCCGCGCAGCGTGCGGAGCAGGCCGCCCGCGAACGTGAGCGCTACGACGAGCGCATTCGCGAACACGAAGAGAAGAAGGCGCGCGACGCCTCCGGGCGCTGACCCCCTGCCACGCGGGCAGCCTCAGGCGGTCCGCGCCGGGCGGTTGGCAACCCAGATTCCGAGTGCAACCATCCCCAGTGCCATGAAGACGGCCGGCGTTGGCGTTTCGCCAAGCAGGACGCTGCCGGCCACCACGCCCATCACGGGGGTGAGGAAGGAAAACGAGGACAGGCGGGTGATCGGGTAGTTGCGAATGAGCCAGAACCAGCCGATGTAGCTCGCGGTTGCGACCACCAGGATCTGAAAGGCGAGACTCGCCCAAACCATCGGCGACGGCGCGAAGACGCCCGCTTCGCCAAAAGCGAGCGCCAGAATCGGCAGCACGACGGCCGAGACCGCCAACTGGTAGAGCAGCATCTTTTCCGGCGCTGCACGCGCCAGCGTCGACACCTTGATCGTCAGCGTGGTCCCGGCCCAGAACACGGCGGCAGCGAACATCATCAGATCACCCACCCAGGTGCTCTCCGCGGGCAGCAGCAGGCTCTCGCCGAACAGGGCCAGCACGCCGACGAAAGCCATCATCATGCCGGCCCACTGCGCCGGCCGCATGTGTTCCTGCGGCAGCAGCCAGACCGCGCCCATCGCAACCATGAAAGGCGCGGTATACAGAAAGATCACGCCACGCGATGCCGTGGTGTATTCCAGCGCCCAGTAGAGCAGCCCGAACTCGAGCGAGAACAGCAGTCCGGCGAGCAGGCCGGGCAACAGGGTGCGATCACGCTCAAACAGACGCACCCCGCGCAGCACGGACCACAGCATCACCAGCACAACCGCCCCGATCGAACGCAGCCCCGCCTGCCACACCGGCGAGATACCGGCGTTGGCATACTTGATCACCACTTGCTGGCTACCCCACACGGTGCAGAAAATCACCATCAGGACAATGGCGAAACGGTCTAACTGGATCTTGGGTGGCATGCCTTGTCTGCAAATCTGTGCGCTTGTCCGGGCCCGCAAGTATAGGGGTTACGGACATGACAAACGCAGCGCCCGAAAAAAATGCACCAGACTGGGGCGAAGCTCGCGATGCACAGGCCCGGCAGCGGCTTCACGCGCCGCATTACCGCAGGCACGTGTCAGCGGCCCCCGATCGATGCGGTTCGCAGCGGCGTATCGGTGCAGGCAAGCTGCTCGAACTGCGCCGCCCAGCCCGCGATCTCGTTGACCAGATGGGTGCGCTGCGCCGGGCTCGCCATGTTGAAGATGTCAGCCAGCAGGTCGAGCGTCTGTTTGCGGTTGCGGGCGACATCCGCCCGGTAGTCTGCCGCCCACAGCGAGTCCGGCTCAAGCAGCAGCGCGCCCACGCGGGACTCGAAATCAGGCGCCTGCCGCTGTGCCAGCACCTCGATCAGGGCCCCCTGCCAGCGCGCACGGTGGTGCAGCCAGGCTTCGGTCGTGGGCGCCAGCCCGGCGCTCCAGGACGCGACCCGGCTGCGCTGTGCCGCACTGAGCGGGCCGAACCAGGTACGCAGACGCTTTTCCATGCGCTCGATCTGGCGCGCGCGCAGGGCATCCGGCGTGCCCTCGAGGAATTCTTCGCGGGTCTCGTCGTTCCGTCGCGCAAACGCCTCGCCGAGTTCCTTCACCTGAGCATCGCTCAAGGCGGCGAGCAGGACGCCGGCGTCCGGGGTGATCTCCTTCATCAGTACCCGCCAGAAGGCCTCGCCACGCTGCAGATAGGCGTCCAGGATCGGCGCACCCACGACCTCGTTGCCGCCCAGATCGCGCTCGACCTCGCGCAGCAGGCCCGAGTAGGCGGTCAGCTGACTGCTGCAATGCCAGGCCAGGCGCGCTTCGAGGCGGGCATCGAGGAGCCGCTTCTGCGTCCGGTCCAGACTGACGTAATCACCCACGTACCAAGGCAGCAGCCAGTCGAGCTGCGAATAGGCGAAGCGCAGCCCGCAGCCGCCCAGCAGCAAGGCGCAAATTGTCAGGACGAGGAGTCGCAGACGAACGGACATGAAGTCTGAGAGCGCATGGCGCGCTCAAGGTTCGCGCCAGCAGCGCGCTTTCGAGGCGCGCCTAGTCGACCACCACGGCATCCACCGGCGCCGGAAACTGCAGTCGTGCGCGCAAGGCACGGGTGACCTCGACATTGCCCGCCGCATCGACGCGCAAGGCATGATCGATACCGAAATGACGCGTCTGCTCGCGCCAGCCTTCATTGGCCAGATAAGCGGGCTTGCTTGCCGCATCCGACAGCGTGCCGGCGGCCTCACGCGGCGTGATCAGCACGGTGAGCGACTGCGTGCCATGGGCAGGATGTCCGGTGCGCGGGTCGAGCAGGTGCGCATAGCGCTCGCCGTCGAGTTCGAAATAGCGCTGGTAGTCGCCCGAAGTGCCGACCGCCTCGCCGTCGTACAGCGGCATGGTTGCGAGCGGCGCAGGGGCGCGCGGATGCTGGATGCCGATGCGCCAGGGCTGATCGCCCTTCTTCCCGAGCGCCATCACATTGCCACCGATATTGATCAGCGCGTTGGTGATGCCCTGTTCGCGCAGCAGGGTCGCCGCACGGTCCAGCGCATAGCCTTTGGCATAACCACCCAGATCAAGCTGCACCGCCGGATTGCGGCTGCTGACACGGCGGCCGTCGATGTCGAGGTCGCTCATCCGGGGCCGCGCTGCGACCAGTGCGGCGAGCTTCTCCGGGTCGGGGCGCACGGGCACAAAGGTATCCGTGTGAAAGCCCCACAGTGCGATCAGGCTGCCAAGCGCCGGATCGAAGAGTTCGTCACCCGCTGCGGCCATGCGCTGTGCGTCGCGCAGCATCGTTGCCAGCTCTTCCGACACCTCCAGCGACTCGCCGCGCGCGATCGCCTCGTTCAGCGCGGTAAGTTCGGAGGGCTCCCAGGCATGATAGGCACGGTGAAGGCGGTCGAACTCGCGCAGCACCAGCGCACCTGCGGCGTCGGCCTGGGCCTTGTCGTCCCCGTACACCGCGACATCGACGCGGGTACCGAAGACGTAGGATTCCTGATGAAAGACCTGCGGCCGCGCGCAGCCGCCCAGCAGCAGCGCGCACACGAGCACGAACAGGGCCGCCCGCAGGCGGCCGAAACCTGCGGAAAGACTCATCCGGCGCAGGCCTCTTCCAGCGTGTCGATCACCAGCCCTGCCACGTCAAAGCCCTGCTGATCCGCGATCTCGACCATGCAGGTCGGGCTGGTGACGTTGATCTCGGTCAGGTGACCGCCGATCACGTCGAGCCCCACGATCAGCAGTCCGCGTGCCCACAGGATGGGCGCCAGGTACTCGGCAATCTCGCGCTCGCGCGCGGTCAGTTCCATGGCCACGCCACGCCCACCCGCAGCAAGGTTGCCGCGCGTTTCGCCCTGCTTCGGAATGCGCGCCAGCGAATACGGCACGACCTTGCCGCCGATGATCAGCACGCGCTTGTCACCTTCGGCGATCTCGGCCAGGTAGCGCTGCGCCATGATGGTGCGGCTGCCTTCATGGGTCAGGGTTTCGACGATCACGTTGCGGTTGGGGTCGTCGGCACGCACACGGAAGATCTGGCTGCCGCCCATGCCGTCGAGCGGCTTGAGGATGACGTCACCGAGCTCGTCGATGAAGGCATGCACATCCGCCGGGTCGCGGGCCACCATCGTGGTGGCGGTGAATTGAGCGAACTCGGTGATTGCGATCTTCTCGGAGTGGTCGCGAATCGAGCGCGGGTCGTTGAAGACCCGCACGCCGGCCTGCGCGGCACGCTCGAGCAGCCAGGTGGCGGTCACGTACTCGAAATCGAAGGGCGGGTCCTGACGCATCAGCACCGCATCGAAGGCAGACAGCGGCATTGCCAGCGCCTCGCCGGCGGTGTACCAGTCGTAATTGTCGGTGCGCACCGTGAGCGGCACGCTGCTGGCCACCACCACGCCCTCGCGCCAGGTCAGGGCTTCACGCCGGATCGCCCACACCTCGTGCCCGCGCGCGGAGGCTGCGCGCATCATCGCCACGCTGGAGTCCTTGTACGGCTTGAGCCCTTCGATCGGATCCAGGATGAAGGCAAGCTTGAGCGGACGGGTCATTATCAGGGTTCCTAGAGCGGGCGGTTTGCATCACGGGGATTCATCGATGATGTCCGCCCCACCGGGCGCACACTGCGCTCGCCGCCAACATGGAGACGGAACATCACCCCATCCGGACAGCGCCCCGAGGCGGCCGGACGGGCCAGCCGGAATGTTACACCAAGGGCCAGCCCCTACCCGCCCTGCGCCGCGCTCGTAACAGGCCCGAACGGCCAGTCGCCCCCACGCTCAGGCGTCCACCCGGCTCAACGGCAGGCAGCGCTCATCCTTCACCACCTCCATCACCACATAGGTGTGGGTCTGCTTGACACAGGGCAGCTCGGAAATGCGCTCCCCCATCACCTTGCGGTACTCAGCGATATCGCGCGTCCGGACCTTCAGCAGGTAGTCGAAGTCACCCGCGATCATGTGACAGGACTCGATCTCGGGAATGGTCTTGACACCCTCGTTGAAGCGCTTCAGATCATGCGCCGTGGTGCTCGACAGCAGCACCTGCACCACGACGATGTGCGCCGCGCCCACGGCCTCGGGGTCGAGCGCCGCGTGATAGCCACGGATCACCCCCTGCTTCTCAAGCCGCCGCAGGCGTTCGGCGCACGGCGTCTTGCTCAGGCCCACACGCCGGGAGAGCTCCACCATCGAGATGCGGGCATCGGCCTGCAATTCACCCAGAATCTTCAAATCGATTCGATCCATTGCACCGCAGCAGACTTTTCGACTGCCGACAAAATGAAAAGAAGTCATTTTGCCTGTATTAACTGCATCTTTGGAGCCATTAACTATTCTGAATCAAGAACAATTCGACTTCGGACATGCAAACGCAAATGTCCCTTCGTAGCAGCGACAACCTTGAACCGTGATACCAGGAGTACGCGTCGTGACCCAGCCCGAGTTCCAGCCTGAAACCGCAGCCTTGCCAGTCGAGCCGCGCTCCGCCCTGCGCAAGCGCATCGACACCGCATGGCGCACGCCGGAACCCGAGTGCATGCCGGAGCGGATCTCCGAGGCACGGATGGAAGCGGGGTTGCAGACACGTACCCACGACATGGCACATCAACTCGTGGCCGGCCTGCGCAACAAGCGCAGCCGCTCGAGCGGCGTCGACGCGCTGATGAAGGAATTCTCGCTGTCGAGCCAGGAAGGCGTGGCATTGATGTGTCTCGCCGAAGCCCTGCTGCGGGTGCCGGACAAGGCCACCGCCGACCGCCTGATTCGCGACAAGCTGGCGAAAGGCAACTGGCGCGCCCACATCGGCAACAGCCCCTCCCTGTTCGTCAATGCCGCGACCTGGGGCCTGCTCATCACTGGCAGACTGGTGTCGACGAGCAGCGAGAAGAACCTGTCTACCGCGCTCAACCGTATGCTCAGCCGCGGCGGCGAACCGCTGATCCGCAAGGGCATGGACCTGGCGATGCGCATGCTGGGCGAGCAGTTCGTCACCGGTCGCGACATCGAAGAGGCGCTGGAGCGCGGCCGCGCGACCGAAAAGCGCGGCTACCGCTACTCCTTCGACATGCTGGGCGAAGCGGCGATGACGGCAGACGACGCACAGCGCTACCTCATCGCGTACGAAACCGCCATTCACGCCATCGGCAAGGCCGCCGCAGGACGCGGCGTGGTCGACGGCAACGGCATCTCGGTCAAGCTCTCGGCGCTGCATCCGCGCTACGTCTGGTCGCAGCGCGAGCGCACGCTGGCCGAGTTGCTGCCGCGGCTGAAGTCGCTGTGCATGCTGGCGCGCAAGTACGACATCGGTCTCAACATCGATGCAGAGGAAGCCGACCGCCTCGACCTGTCGCTCGACCTGCTCGAAGCCCTGGCCCTGGACCCCGAGCTGGGTGACTGGCAGGGGCTCGGCTTTGTCGTGCAGGCCTACCAGAAGCGCGCGCCCTTCGTGCTCGACTGGATCATCGAACTTGCCCGTCGCAGCGGTCGGCGCATGATGGTGCGCCTGGTCAAGGGCGCCTACTGGGATGCCGAGATCAAGCGCGCCCAGATCGACGGCATGGATGGCTATCCGGTCTACACCCGCAAGGTCTACACCGACGTCGCCTACCTCGCCTGCGCCAAACGCCTGCTTGCCGCCCGCGATGTGATCTACCCGCAGTTCGCCACCCACAACGCACACACGCTGGCGGCGATCTTCAACCTTGCCGGGCCCGACTACCAGACCGGCAACTACGAGTTCCAGTGCCTGCACGGCATGGGTGAGCCGCTGTACGACCAGATCGTCGGCAACCCGGATCGCCGTCGCCTGGTGCGCATCTACGCCCCGGTCGGCAGCCACGAGACCCTGCTCGCCTACCTCGTCCGCCGGCTGCTCGAAAACGGCGCCAACACCAGCTTCGTCAATCGCATCGTGGACGAGAACGTGCCGATCGAGGAACTGATCGCAGATCCGGTCGAAGAGGCGGAGCGCCTTGGCGGCGCCCCTCACCCCCGCATTCCGCTGCCGGCCGAGCTTTACGGCGCCTGCAGGCTCAACGCCGCCGGCGTCGACCTGGCGAGCGAACCCGTGCGCGAACGGATCGCTGCCGCACTGGTGGCAAGCCGCAGCCAGCCCCACTTCGCCGCCCCGATGGTGGCAGGCGCCCACGCCGCAACCGCGACCGGTGCAACGGTGCGAAATCCTGCGGATCACGCCGATGTCGTCGGCCATGTCATCGAAGCCGGCAAGGACGATATCGAAGCCGCACTCGCCGCTGCAGCCGAGGTTGCCACGGCCTGGGCAACCCTCGCCCCCGGCGAACGTGCGGACTGCCTGGTGCGCGCTGCAGCGCTGCTGGAACGCGATGCCAGCGCGCTGCTGGCACTGACCGTGCGGGAAGCCGGAAAATCCTGGTCCAACGCGGTGGCAGAGCTGCGCGAAGCAGTCGATTTCTGCCGCTACTACGCCGAAGAGGCGCGCAGGTTCGACAACGGCACCCATGCGGCACTCGGTCCGGTGCTGTGCATCAGCCCGTGGAACTTCCCGCTGGCCATCTTCAGCGGCCAGGTTTCGGCTGCGCTGGCTGCAGGCAACCCGGTGCTGGCCAAGCCTGCCGAGCAGACGCCGCTGATTGCCGCCGCCGCCGTACGCCTCTTCCACGAAGCCGGCATCCCCGCTGCGGCGCTGCAGCTGCTGCCGGGCCGCGGCGAAACCGTTGGTGCGGCACTGGTATCAGATCCGCGCGTGCGCGCCGTGATGTTCACCGGCTCGACCGAGGTGGCACGCCTGATCAAGCGCAACCTCGCCGCACGGGGCGGGAACATCCCGCTGATCGCGGAAACCGGCGGGCAGAACGCGATGATCGTGGACTCCACCGCGCTTGCCGAGCAGGTGGTGGTCGATATCCTCGCCTCCAGCTTCGATTCGGCCGGCCAGCGCTGCTCCGCACTGCGCGTGCTGTGTGTGCAGGAGGACGTCGCCGACGGCATTCTCAACATGCTGCAGGGCGCGCTGCGCGAACTCAGCATCGGCGATCCGGCCGATGTCCGCACCGATATCGGCCCGGTGATCGATGCCGAGGCCCGCGAGGGACTCGAGCGCCACGTCAGCGCCATGCAGCTCGCAGGCGCGCGCATCACCCGGCTCGCGCTGCCGGATGCCTGCAGCAAGGGCAGTTTCGTCGCCCCGACCATCATCGAGATCGGCAGCATGGGCGAACTCGGACGCGAGCAGTTCGGCCCCATTCTGCATGTGCTGCGTTACCGCGTCGCCGACTTCGACCGTCTGATCGACGCCATCAACGCCAGCGGCTACGGCCTGACCATGGGTGTGCATTCGCGCATCGACGAAACCATCGCGCGCGTCGCGGAGCGCGCCCATGTCGGCAACCTCTATGTGAACCGCAACATCATCGGCGCCGTGGTCGGCGTGCAGCCTTTTGGTGGCGAAGGCCTGTCGGGTACCGGCCCCAAGGCGGGCGGCCCGCTGTACCTGCATCGCCTGTTGCGACGCAGCCCCGGACCGATGCTTGAGGGCGCTGGCCAGACGGCCGACAGCGAGGCCTTCCGCAGCTTTGTGGACTGGCTCGAAGGCGATGCACGCGCACTGATCGAAGGCGACGACATCGCCGTGCTGCGCGACCGCGCGGATGCCTACCGGGAACGCCGGCTGGCGGGCCTGCGCCTCGTGCTTCCCGGGCCCACGGGCGAGGACAACAGTCTGCGCTTCGAGCCCCGCGGCCTGCTCGCGGGTGCGGCCGACAGCTGTGCCGGCTACCTGCATCAGATTCTTGCCGCGGTTGCGACCGGCAACCGCATCGTGTTCGCCGACAGCCCCTTGATCGGGCGCCTGCAGCAATGCCTGCCCCCTGCGGTTGCCAGCCAGGTGAGCGTGGACGAGAAGTGGCTCGAAGCCCCCTTCGGCGCATTGCTGTTCGACGGCACCGAACCGGAAGCCGACACCTGGCGCAAACGCCTGTCCGAGCGTGACGGACCGCTGGTGGCACTGGTGCAGCCGGAACCGGAGTACGACCCGAGCACGCTCGTCCATGAACGCACGCTCAGCATCAACACGGCTGCAGCCGGCGGCAATGCCAGTCTCATGGCAATGGGCGCATGACGAACCTGAAGAACTAGGGCAGACACGGATTGTTTTAATCCGCGCCTGACTTAACTTACGGGACCTGCGCGGGCGATGGTGCCCGCACAAGTCCCGTAACCACGCAGTACCAGTAGAACCACTGCAAAAGAGGAGATCACCCATGAAAAAAACCCTGCTCGCCACTGCCTGCATCGCCTTCGGCGCCCTGTCCACTCCTGCGCTGGCCGACCTGACCGTCGCCATCGCCGGCCCGATGTCCGGCCAGTACGCGTCGGCCGGCGACCAGATCCGCAAGGGTGCGGAAATGGCCATTGCCGACATCAACGCCCGCGGCGGTGTGCTGGGCGAGAAGCTGAAGCTGGAAGTCGGCGACGATGCCTGCGACCCGAAGCAGGCCGTCTCGGTGGCCAACACCATGGTCAATCGCAACATCGTCTTCATGCACGGACACTGGTGCTCGAGCTCGACGATTCCGGCCTCCGATGTCTACAACGAATCCGACATCCTGATGGCGACCGTATCGACCAACCCGCAGGTCACCGAGCGCGGTCTCAAGAACGTGTTCCGCATCATGGGTCGTGACGACCAGCAGGGCCTCGTTGCCGGCGACTATCTGGCCACCAAGTTCAAGGGCAAGAAGATCGCCGTACTCGACGACAAGAGCGCCTACGGCAAGGGCCTCGCCGACGAGATCGCCAAGGCCATGACGGCCAAGGGTGCCAAGCCGGTGCTGCGCGAGTCGATCACCGCTGGCGAAAAGGATTACTCCGGCATCGTCACCAAGCTCAAGCAGGCCGGCGTCGAAGTGCTGGCCTACGGCGGCTACCACACCGAAGTGGCGCTGATCCTGCGTCAGGCCCAGCAGGTCGGCCTGCAGCTCACGGTGATGGGCGGCGACACCATGACCAACTCCGAGCTGGTCACCGCTGCCGGCCCCGCAGCCGACAACGTGATGTTCACGTTCTCGCCCGACCCGCGCAAGAACCCGGACGCAGCCCCGATCGTGGAGAAGTTCCGCGCCGCGAAGATCGAGCCTGAAGGCTACGTGATGTACGCCTATGCCGCGATGCAGCTGTTCGAGCAGACCGCAACCCAGGCCAAGAGCACCAAGTACTCGGCCCTGGAAAAGACCATGCGCGGCGGCACCTTCAAGACCGTGATCGGCGACCTGTCCTTCGACGCCAAGGGGGACCAGAAGGAACCGGGCTTTGTCGTCTATCAGTGGAAAGACGGAAAGTACGACTACGCGAAGTAATCGCGATCCCGCCCACCGGGCGGTGCGTG
>TARA_R110001583_G_scaffold66809_4_pt1 | contig 31466 bp, 32 predicted proteins | sample TARA_R110001583 | Tara Oceans TARA_R110001583 (sample SAMEA4398432) | marine metagenome | biome: Polar Biome; feature: [MES] marine water layer (ENVO:01000295) within the mesopelagic zone...; material: water (ENVO:00002006), including particulate matter (ENVO:01000060) such as...... | reverse complement strand
CCGAATCCGCTGCACCAGCAGCAACCGAATCCGCTGCACCAGCAGAAGCAAAGCCAGATTTTGATATGACTACCTGGCAATCTTCAGGTGGGAATCGATCTGAACTTCCAGAAAACTTTCGGCAGCTCTACGACCACATTAGCGATAACCACAAAAAACAAGACGCATTCAACGCAGTCAAAGAACTTCGCGGCATGATTGACAATGCTGACCAGAGAGCAGCAGCAGGCCAGAACCGAAACACAGTACACGATAAGCAGGCAGAAGAGCCCAACGGGGTTGAGCAGCAAGTCCAAGCACGCCTCGCGCAGATGCAGAACCAGAAGTCTGTGGAGAAGTTTCGGGGCGACTTCGAGTCCATGCTGAAAGAGCCCATCAAGGTTGGGGACGGACACTCCTTCGCCTTCGCAGACAAAAAAGAACTTGAAACGTTTGTTAACTATTCCCGAGATGTCCTCCAAAATGGAAGGATTACTCCGCAGGACCTGTACAAACTTTGGAACTTTGAACGTATTCTTGCTGACACTGGCGAGTGGAAAGCGAGATCGCACGAGGAAGCGTTACGGAAGACAGCGGGTGGCCCCAAGTCTGAAGCAGCGTCAACGAGTGCAACCCCCTCAAACGCTGAGGCGAAAAGCGCAGGCGAGCGCGATTCAAACCTTACGGTAGAGGAAATCATGAAGCTGAAGTTCCCCGAGATTTATGGAAACATGAAAGACGGGAACGTTCGATATGGATAAAAAACACCCTTTAGGAGAATAGTAAAATGGGCGCACGCTCTGAATATACCGAAACAAGGGCACTTATCCAGGCTATTGAGGATCGGGCTAAGGCCATCATTCCTCAGCAGCTTGTGCAGAACTGGTTCTACTACCGTCTGGTAAAGAATGCCCGTGCTGTAAAGTGCTACGACAACGTTGAAATCCCACTCATGCCAGCCGTACCCACATTGGGTAAGTGGATTGGTCGGGGCTCAACACTTCCTGATAGCAGCAGTGACCAGCTTGCGTTGGCCACCTTCAACAACCGCTATCTTGCAGTTCCCACTACACTCAACATGGTTGACCTGTGGGAGCACGAGAACAACCCGAGCACCATCTTCCAAGATGCAGACTTCGAGGCGCTTAAGGCTGCCTGGGGTATGCGTCGGATGTTGTCGAACGCTGTACTTAACGGTACTGGCGGTCTTCAGCCTGATGGTATCGTTGGACGGATTCTTGAGAAGGCTGCACCATCAGCCCAAACTCAAGTTGTTGGTAACGTTAACAAGGCCACCAAGCCTTGGTTCCGCAACCAGTATGTAAACCTCACTCAGAACTTTGGACACATCGCATCTGGCACGACCATTCCTGCCGGTATCCTTGCTGCTCAAACTCTGGTTGATTCTTGCACCGTTGGGCAAAGCGTTCCGACCGACCTTGTAACGACTAAGGCCGTCTATATGATGTTCCGTCGTGCCATGATCGAGATGAGTTCTGCGTACCATATGGCTACTTCTGAGGAAGATATGCACTATGGCTTCAAGAGCCTCACCTTCGATGGCGTCAAGCTCGCTTGGGATCCGCAGATGCCTGCCGATACTGTCATCTGTGTCCACATGGGCAACACTAAGCTTGACTCTCGCCGCATGGGTGAGAACACAGCCAAGTTTGATGGTGACCTTGAGAACGCTTCTGTCAAGAACACGCTTGAGTTGGATGGTGGATTGTTCCTCACTCACAACCCGAACGTGAACATGCGGACGCTTGAGGCACGGACTCCGTACCGCGAGCTTAACCAGACTTCTTGGCTTGTTAACTCCTTCAACATCGGTGTAGGCCGTATGTCCGACCAAGGTATTGCTGGTTCTGACAACGGTTCACGCTGGTCGACCTGGAGCTAATCATGCCTGGATCTATGATGTTAGCTCGAAGGATTAAGGATGCCGTCATTCCCGCTACAACGGGAACGATGGCAGTCCATCCAACGGGTGCAACCAACGGGATTCAACTGACTTCCGATGGTTCTTCTGCCGGCACAGCCGGAAGCTATGTCGAGGTTGTTGCTGCGGACGGTATCACCAGTGAGTTTCGTATCACTAGTGTTATGCTTGATAGCTTCAGCGCCGCGACAAGGCTTCATGTAACTGTTGCTACCGGTGCTTCTTCTTCGGAAGTCGAGATTGGCACGTTCGTTGTAGGTGTAGGGGCAACTGCTACCGCACCAACAATACCCGTTTCAATGGCAAACATTCCCGCTAACACGCGAGTCGCTATGAAGGTTTCTGCTCAAAGCGGAACCGGTGTGACCACGCGCGTTAACATTAACTACGTAACAGTCTAAGGAGACTATCATGCCTGTTCGTTCTGCTGCCACCACCTATGTTGGCACACTTGATGGTCACGGCCCTGAAGCCTGGACCGACCTTAGCCCTCACTCATTGTTCAAGGACCCTAACATCATCATCCCCGCTGCCGAGGTAACACTCTACAGTGAGGATCAAGATCGTCAGGACTTGTACCTTCGTGAGCGCAAGGTCATCTACACTGAGGTTGTTGCTGGAGTTACCTACAAGTACCTTCTTAACCTTACGTTCTTCGTCAACCCTGGTGCTGCCCTGACTGTATCAGCTACTGTTGGTAAGCTGATTGGTGAGGACGGAGCGGTGACCGCTGCTGCGGATACGCACACCACGGTTGCTGGACTGTCTCTCGGTAAGTACTTCACAGTTGGGGTTGACTCCTTCGGTGAAACTGCAATCGGGCCATACGGCGAATCATCGTATTCTGCCGATGCGTTCGTTTCTACGACCATTCCGACCGGTGCCGCCGTATGGCTTGTCCGTAGCGGGACGGCTGTTGTGGATTGTTCCGGCGCAATCACTGCTGGAGTAGAGGCTAAAGCTAACACTGGGGGTGCGCTTCAAGCCACTGCTGGCGCGGCTGATGTTCCAGCCCTGCTTTTGGGAACGGCACGAGTCGATCCTGGCGGTGCTGCGCTTGGCATTATCGACCTTCGTATGCCTGAACGGCTTCCACCGCTCAGCTAATAATATCGCTGGGGGCCTGGATTTCTGGGCCTCCAGCCTTTCTCTTTACAAGGCAAAACAATGGCAGTTTCAGTAACAACGCAGACCGCTCCATACGTAGACAAGCTTTACGTCGACACCCAAGCGAACGGCACCGCTGAAGATGCCGTTTCAGCCGGGGCGGCGACGATCTATATTGTAGACATCGACAACTCCAACAACTCTTCAGCGGTATACGCAAAGCTGTTCGACCATGCTGCGCCAACTGAAGGAACCACGGAGCCTACCCTTATCCTTAAGGCTCCAACGCAGACCCGACAGGTTGTGACCATCTCAGAGGGAAGCTACTTCGCGACCAACCTTTCCTTTATGTGTGTAACGGGGAGGGAGACCGCAAACACAACCTCCCCACCCAACAATGTAACCATTCGTTTGATGGCGGAATAATGGCTCTTTTAACTACATTTGCAACAAACCCCGTCAAGACAATCATCGTCAACCAGGCGGCAGCTACGGTTTCAAACGCTGCGGTTGGTGACAACAATGTTTCTGGCGGGCCAGCCTACCTTCAAATGATTGAGGTGGACAACGCATCTTTCGGAACAAGCGTTTACGTAAAGCTGTACGACGCCTCATCTGCCGTAGCCGGCACAGACTCTGCTGAGGTTGTCCTCTTCGTCAAGGCGAACTCAAAGCGAAGCTTTCACTTCTTCCCTGGGCTTCAGTTCTCTACTGGCTTGACAATGTGTACCACAACGACTGCGGGCCAGGCGGGCGTGACCATCCCAAGCGACCCCCCTGCCGTAAATATGGTGCTCTCTGAGACAGCGAGCTAAGAATGGCCAACCACAAGGTCATTGACCTGATCAATCAGTTCATGGAAGACCATGGCCAGTCATCTGGGAAAGATCGGGTCATGCTTTGGCTTGAGGACGTTTACTCCAAGATTAGACGACTTCCCTGGTCTTGGAACTTTACTGTCACTGACACCCAGACAGGTGGGGGCTTGTACTCCACCCCTGTTATCACATCAGTTGATACAACAGAGACATTTAGCTGGACCCAGGGCAACGACTATATACAGTCTACGGTATCAACCATTTCCTGCGTTACTGGATATCATACTGGTCGGTACGTATACATAGATGACGAGTGGTACAGGTGCATCAGGATTTCGCCGGATGGGAATAAGAACCGAGTCTATCTGGATAAAAAGATTGTATCGGCAAGCGCGTCAACGCAGACTGTAAGCTTTTACCGTCGTGACCTGGCATTCAAGACTAACGGCATCAAGAGCATGCACGTAGATGACCGAAAGCTTGAGAACCTGACAAGCGAGCAGATCTATAGGTTTAAGCGAGGGCTTGACCCAAGGTGGTATTACGGCGATTCAGGTGAGCCTCTCGCCTATCATGTTCACGACTTTGAGATCACCCCACCCAGCAAGGCCCCTCTCGTCACCCTCTCTGAGGATACGACGGTGACGGGGATAACCGCTGGCGTACATAGGGTATTCTTTACCTTCATCGATGCAGAGACGGGACAAGAGAGCGCCCCTGGCCCAGCCGTAGAGTTTACTGCCACATCGTTATTGACCAAAGCCACTTTCGCTTACGACTCAAATGGTGATGAGTCCGCTGACGTTTGGCACGATGAGTCTACATACCTGCTCGGCATCTACGTGAGCGCAGAAATAGGTGAGTACACAAGGGTTCCCATGTGGAGCGTGGCTGGTAACGGACTCAACGCTGTTGGCAATGAGGGTGGAACTGCGACCGCGAGCGTCCTCCTTACATCTTCCGACACCACGCTTCGCGGAAATAGTAGCTACTATGACGGAGAGTGGACTGCAACGTGCTTCTACCCTGCACCAGACGAGTATCTAAGGGCGCACGCAAGGCACATCGACACGTGGCAGGGGCTACCCGAAGAGGCTGACCTTGTGAAGCTTGGCCGCCAGCGCGAGTTTATCGATTTGTTTCATCTGTATTTCTTAATGAAGCAGTCGATACAAAACAAAGACCCAGCTCAGTTTCGACAGATGCAGGGCTCATTCAGAGAGCAGCTAAACTTTCTCCTTGCCCAAGATGGCGATGACCGCAGACTGGACCCGTCGTCCTGGGAGTACAAGTTTTATTCGCCAATGATTGCCTCGCCTGACGACTTCACCTCATCGCTTAAGTATCCGTTTTAATGGCGCAACTCGTAAAACAGAACATCCTTGTTCCCCTTGACGGGATGAGCCAAGAGCAGGAAACTGACGGCACCTTGCTGGGAGAGGATACTGTAAACTTCTACCCTGACGGCGAAGGGTATCTTGTCTCGTATCCAGGCAAGGCTGAATACTTTAAGTCTTCAAAAAAGATTATAAACTCTACACTTTCTGCTGGAGGTATAGCGCACGCCCAGAACGTTTTTACTACGCCACCCACGGGTGATTTTACGCGAATAAAGATTTACAGAGACTCGTCTGGCCAGCAGCACATCGTCTTCGTCTTAGGGAACACACTGTGCGTGGTTGAGGGCAATGGGTATCGCACACTGTACTCATTCTCTGGAGCTAAATACGAGGGCGCAAGCTACCCTGAGATATTCATCCACGAGAATAAGCTCATTATTGCGAACCTTGGCGATCCTGTTCTGTTGTGGGACGGGTTTCAGGATGTTGTACCCCTTGGCGTCACTGAGATTCCAGCACCACCTTCCGTTAGCGTGTCCCTCGCTCCCTGGTATACAGAGCTTGGGGGTAAGCCGTCCACAAACAACCATGCAATAGTATTAGATCGTGGCATGGAAGTCTATGGCGGAAACTTTAGCCGTCACGGGTATTGGGGCAACCCTGGTATTTGGTACTCTGGCCCAGTCGAGTATGAGCCTGGCGGCACATACCATGGTCTTGGCGGGGGATCCACTGGCCACCATCTTCCAGAGAACTGGAGCGAAACATATTGGTCCTGGAAGGTTCAATACTTTGACCGGTACGGAAATCTCGGACCAGCATCGGCTGCCTCTCAGACCGTTAAGATACCTAAGAATAGGTCTTTTATGGTCAAGCCTTGCCTGCCAGCAGGGGCTGTTGGCGGTCGAGTATCCCTTGCAGATTTTGATGGAAAGCATTGGGCAACAGCTTACTGGACCCCCCCATCGTCTGATTGGCATATCGCTGGGTGTATCCTGCATAAGACGCTCGACCTTCACGAAGACAAGGCAAACAGCTACGAGGTCTATTACCAGGAGCGTGTTCAAAACAACGTAAACTGCACAAGGCATACGTCTGTTGCTGGAGACTCAACGCTCGCTAACTCTCCACTGATGGATGATGCGGTTGGCGGGCCTCCATCTACCGACCTGGCTGCATCTTGGGGCAGTCGAGTCATAATGCGTGACCCGGTAAGCAAAGAGAGCATGCTGTACTCTGACCCCAGTCAGCCAGGTCAGTTCCGCCCATCAAACGTATACAAGGCGAGGGACACTATCGAGGCCCTGCTTCCGATGGGCGATAGGCTCTTGATTGTGACAAACTCGACTTCAGAGGTCTTGTACTACACCAAAGAAGGGTCGATTGCCCACCTTGAGACACACGAGAACAAGGGCTCCTACTACGGTCGCAGCTTTGCAACTTTCGGTGATAACATATTTGGCCTCTTCAATGATGGGTTCTTTATTTTTGATGGCCAGGGCTTCACGGTGGTAAAGTCTCCCTTCTTCTTAAAGAAGGATTACATTGACCGATGGCATGATGTACAGAACTCTGTCGTTCAGGGCGAGTGGTACTTCCTGTCTACCCGGAAGGAGATGGTTGAGAACGAAAACAACTACATACTCATGTGTCACCTTACGACCGGCAGATGGTTCCAGGTAGAGGAGTCTGTACGGGATATGGCCGTGTCTGGCGACTACATACTTGGCGTTAAGGACAGCATTTACTTCCTATATAGGGGTAACGATTATGCTGACTCTACCGTACACATAAGAGGATTCCTTAACTCTTCTGGTGGTATCCTGAGAGAGAGCTCGCTGAGCAGTGTCTCGCTATTCCTTGAGCCAGCCTCAAAGAATGACGTGACCGTGACGGTGTCTGGGTCTAACACTTTCGACTCAAATGGTGGCTCAGCCGTTTCGTACCCATCCAAATCAACCGTCTCTAAGAGCGTAAAGTATTTCCCATACTACAATGACGGATCATCAACGTGGGATGACTCAGAGTGGGTGTCGCCAAACGACTTCCACATTGAGGTTGACCTTGAGAAAAATGTTACGTCATTCAAGCATGATATTAAGTTCACGTTCACTGGACCACAGAGGATAAAGGCTGTAGGCATTGAATACAGCGTCGGGAGCGACCTTGCGAATACGAAATAAAAAGAAGGTTGTCTGGAAGCATGTATCTGATATTGTTCCAGATGAGCGCAAGAAGAAGCTGATACAGCATAAGAGCGGTCTGCAACCGAGGGTTAAGGTCATTGTTTGAGACGAGACTACACCGCATATCGGCGGACCACGCTATTGACAGGCGTAAGCTGTGGGAAGGATTCCTTCAGTGGGCGAACAGGCTGTCACGCCTTGACTCAGACAATATAGCAAGGCTTCAGTTTGGGCCAGACAAGTTCGAGCTTGATTCATTCATTGAGATGTCCAAGGCAGGGTTCGATGTTGGCGGAGATGTTGGCGTCGTAAGTAGTGAAGCAGGGGCCGTTGTCGTTGCGTCGAAGAAGGTTCATTCTCTCGATATTTCAGGAGATTACTGGATTGACTGGTCTCTTGGGTTGAAGGTGAAGTCTGGTCAGTGCAGATTTGTTGGCGGTATACCGTTCATCGGTAATGAGTTTGTTGGCTCGGCTCAAGACTTCAAAGCTGTGATTGGCTGGCTTCAGAACTCTTCAGACTCCAAGGCCGAGACGGATGGCGAAGGCTCGGATTTGCTGTCATCCGCTTTCGAGGAGGATATGTCCTTAGTTTCTGATGATGTCAGATACGGCAGGGCCGGGGAGCGCATGACTGTCCCGCCATTTTCGTCCAGAGATCGTTACGTTCCAACCGACTTCTTTGGCCTCGGTGTCGGCTCCGCCTACTACCACCTGTCCGGGTCTGGCGCTGCGTCTACAGGAAGGGTAACCGGCAGTGTCGGCGTCCTTGTGTTCTGTCAGGATGAATCAGAGTTGAGCATTGAAAGTGCCCACCTATCGCTTCGCCGGAGGGTCAGATGAGCACAGTCTTAACCCCATCGGGAAGGTTTACGTTCAGCCGAAAGTTCGGAGACTCCCCTTCAGAGACTGACTACAACGTCATCCGTAAGGACTTCAATACATATATAAACTCGGAGAAAATGGGCCCAGATAACGTAGAGGGCGAAGCTGTACGATTCAGGCACTTGAAGCAAAGCCAATCGATAGCAAAGTTTAAGGATTGCGGTAACCTCATATGGTCCTCAACGAACACCATAATGAATGGGCTGTCTCCATCTGACTCATACGAGATTTATAGGAATACGTCAGCAGAGGCAGACAACGATTGCCAGATATTGCACAACTCTCCAGAAGGGGCGGACGATGGCGACCTGCTACAGTACAGCTTCTGGTACTATCCATACTCGTTGAGCAGCACAACCAGGGTTGCCCCCGGTATAAGGATTAAGGCTACTGGGGCATGGGTCGCCCTTACCTCACACGAGAGGAGGCTCGGTGTCGGAATAGGCTTCTTCAACATGTTTGAGCAGAACCCTTACAGGCATAACCCAGACTTCAGGATTCACCCGTACTTGTACAGCTCAACAACTCCGAACACAGGTGCCGGCAGCACTGACAGGCTTGGAACCGTAGCTTACGGCGGCCCAGTTATATGTACAGTAACGATACCAAAATCTGGAATATCGGGGTACAAGCTGAAGGAGATTGACGCATTTGGCATGATGGTCAGGGTTGATAAGCGGGTTGACGCTGCGCACGGAAACAGGATGGCCGCCTGCTCTGTATATGACAGATTGTTCTTATCTCTCGTTTCAAGGGACAACTACTAATGCCTATTACCCTCAACCCTGTGACTGGCGAGCTTGACGCAACGGTGGTTGACGACAACTTCGGGGAGCTTGAATCGTTCCTCAAAGAAGGCGCAAAGGACGATGACTTCAATGGTCGTTTTACGAAATACAACATTAGGCGTCACACTGGCGGAAAGATTGTTGCGTTCAATAGCGGAACAAACAGGCACGCCCCTGTTGACTCTTCATCAAAGATTGGAACATTCGAGAACAACTGGATTAGTGGCGCACCTGAGATTAGCTTCGTTGACATGGAGGGCGACAGCCTTGAGAGGGCGGCTGGAAGAGTGGTTTCATCAGAATCTGGCGGAACTGACGGCTTTTACGAGGGCAAGTCCGACATGGACTACGCGCACGCGCTTCAGCACCCATTTGAGCTGCTTGGTTTTCCTGGTGGCTCTCTGTACTACGACTTTCAGGAGCAGGGATTTTCTGACCCGGCATCGTACTACGATGCGAACACTTCACTGACTGTGGCCAACTGGCCTCCCGATGATTCCCTTACTGTTAAATACCCAGACAATGAATGTTGGTCGAGGTGGCTTACAATCCCAGACGCTGCGGGCGGTGTTTACGTTGACGAGCCCTGCGTCGCAATCATTACAGCACAGGTGACCGGAAACTACTTTTTCACCCCATCAATGCGGGTCCACGGCACTAACTTAGGAATCGGAGGCGCTGGGACTTCTGTTCCCTCACCGGTGGTGACTAAGGAAGGAGGGCCGAGCGTGAACGTCGTAGGACTTATATGCGCCGGGGCTGGGGGATTCTATACTACAGAAGTTGACACTGAATCCACCACTATTGAGGGGTTGAAGCTCTTCAAGGATATGCTCGAAGGCACACAAAACTCCGCATCCATACGTCTCGGCCTTTTCGTTGACACTAATCCAGTCGTATGGGCAGACGAGTTCCCGAACGACGGTGCTGATACCAGCGGATTTAACCCATGGATTGGCGACGACGCTGATGGGTCTACGTCCGCAACAAGGAAGTCTGGTGTCGCAGAGTACCGCTCATGGAAAAAGGTGACTGACATTTCAATGAGAGTGCGCCAACGTGGCACATACAAGGTCATTGGCGCAGTAGAGCTAAAGGGCCGAAGACGGTACAACTTTTCACTGAAGTTCAGGCCGGCGATGACGTTTGGGCATGTCGAGTATTCGGGTCCGGGGTCTGTAAAGTTTACAACCGGGTACTATGAGCTGAGTGAGTCTGCCGCACATATGCCTATGACCAACAGCGACTGGATTACCTTTGAGGACATAAAAAGCAATCCCGCTTGGACTTGGGGTAATACTGGTTCGGGGCCAGGCATGCGTTCGCCTGACCCAACATACAGCCAGGGTTATTTCTACCCTGGCGGCGATGCACTTGTTACGAATCTTATAGAATCATCTTCACTGAGCGTTGAGTTCTTCTACGGTCAAAAGCTTACAGAAATCGGTGGCACGGATCCTGTCACCATTGAACCAAACGTGAATCCACATATTCCACCGGTCGCAGGGAGTAACTAATGGCTAATGATGAAACGGGTATGGCTGTAGGCGTTGGGTCAGGCGCTCTGGGCGGCGCTGCCGCAGGCATGGCCTTTGGCGGCCCGTCTGGCGCAGTCGTTGGTGCATTCGGTGGCGGAATCGGCGGGTGGCTATCCACCCAGGCTGATAGGGATGCACAAGAGGCGATGGAGCGGGCCCTTGCGAGGGCGGAGTCACAATACAATGCCGCTGTAGCGACATATGAAAGCAGCGTGTCCCAGGCCGCCGCTGGCGCTAAGGAGATGCTCAATCGGACGATGACATCTAAGGGTGCCGCAGACGCCTCCGCCGTAAGTGCCGCCATCTCTGAGGCTGAGAGAGGCGCTGACAAGGCAGGACTTATTGGGGCGGAGAAGGCTGACGCTGTAAGCAAGACGAGAGAGAGGGTTGAGCAGGCCCGAGCATCATCGTCACCTTCGGTAGCGCAGCAAGCTTTAGGTGCGGCAAACCAGTCAAGAGCACAAGAAATACAGAAAGCTGGGATGCAACTCCAGTCGGCTCAAAACAAGTACAACAGCGACATTCAGCAGATCTCAAGTCAGGAGATAGGCGGCAATGCAGCAGCCTTCGGGCAAGCATTGGGCGCTGCTGCTCAGGCTGGCCTTGCATATCAGGGTTCCCGTGATGATCTCCCCCCTGGTGGTGGTGGTGGTGGTGACGCGAGTGACTCGGGCTGGATTGACCCAGAGCGCATGGCCAAAGAAGGGGGGCAGAACAAACTCGGCGGAAGTGCAGCTAAGCCAGCAGCAGCAAACCTTGGTTCTATTGCTCCAACTACACCAGCAGTAACAGCACCAGGCGGCACGGTGACTCAGCCAAATATGGAGATAGGGACTGTTGCTGGACCTGACACATCTGGAAGTATGTTTGAAAGGGCTGGTGGTGGCGCTCCCCCTGTCGGAACTGTTCCGGTAAACCTGGGTGAGTCCGACGATTCAGGCACGGATTACATGAACTGGCTGACGGGCTTTCCGCAAAGCCAACAAACGTTTCCGGGGACGGCGGGCGTAGAACTGAAAGCTGGCGGCATGGCTGGGACTCAAGGCCCAGAGGTAGCACTGCTTGGTGAGGAGGGCCCTGAGCTGGTCTTGAATGCCAAGCAGACTCGTGAACTCGGGAAGGCTCTCGGATCTGCCAAGCCACTCGCTATGGGTGGTGTCGCCGGGTACGACGACGAGGATGAGATTTCAGGCTATGCCGGTGGCGGTGTTGCAGGCGCTCAACCGAGACCTCAGTCTCTTGGTGGCCCGCCGGCTGGCGTAATGGCACAAGACCCAGAAGAACTTGAAGCATACCTCAATGAACTTTTGAGCAGGGCTGGATGACATGGCATCTTTTGTAGCTAAACAAAATCAGTTTGCGATGCTGGCTAATGCCTTCACTGGCGTGGCCAAGGGCGCTAACGACTACGCCCAACTCAAGCAGCGAAGAGATGCGCTCAATGAGCAAAAGCGTCAGCACGATCAGAATCTAAAGCTTGGGTTCGACAGGCTTGATGAGCAGATCCGTTCGTTTGACATTCAAACTGAGCAGAAGGAGGCGCTACAGAAGCAGGCCGAGTTGGCTCGCTCAAAGTTCCAAGACACAGAGATTGCTTACCGCACTGAGGCAGACGACAAACGCATTGCAGCGGAAATAAAGAAGGCGGGGATTGCGGCTCATCAACAGGCGGAAACTCGTAAACTTAATCGACAAATCCAGCAACAAAACATCGGTCTTTCCGAGACTGTCAATACGATGCAGACCCTTGGTGCCGGAGATCTCCACAGAGAACGGGCCGCGCATGAGACTAAGGTTGCAGACTGGACCCCGAATGACGATGGCACCTTTACCGATGCTGGTGGCAATATCCAGCCTGCTGGGTCTAACGTCTTTCAATACGAAACCAGGCGCAACGCGATAGCCCGCAACCTGGCCTCAAGGGTCAACTTTACTGACAACCCTACTGAGTCTCAGATCGCACTGGCTGCACAGCAGGTCGACAACCACCCGAGCCTACACTCAACCAACAACCAGAATAGAATGGACGCCCAACTGTCAAAGAACCTGTCTAACGCCGCCGCTGCTGGCGCTTACGGGTCCTCATACACTGGCGCTCCAATGACGGCTGCATACGAGGGTATTTACTACTCGAAACAGTTGGACGAAAATGGTAACCCCACCGTTATTGAGCGCCCGGCCAAGAATGCCTTCGCTGACATGAGGGCGCAGCTCGCGGCAGCGGCAAAGGACAACCCGTATGCGGGCATCGCCCTTTCAAACTATGATAGGGCTGCATCGCATATCAATGAACTGTCTAACGCGAGACAGCAAGGGACAGAGGTTGAACGGTCCACAGCCGAGGCACGCCTTCAGAACATTATGAACCCCGCAAACTTCCCAGGCATAGGTGGGGAAAACTTTGCTGAGATTCAGAGGCTCTTCAACAATGAGTCGGCAGCAAACTCAGCAGGGGTTCAAGGCGATGTTGTATGGGCAGAGTCACCCAAAAACGCTGCTGAGTTTGCCTTTGACAGACAGCTTCGCCAGGAGGAGGTCGCCAGAGAATCGAAGATGACCCCACAGCAACGCAAGGCTGTGGAAGAGTCATCGCAGCAGACAGCAAGGGAGACGGCAGCAAGGGGTCAGTCAATCGCAGCAGCGGCAAGAGCCAGACTTACTGCTTCTGGTGAGGAGCCTACCGCTGTGGTATTGGATGCCCTTGATGAGATGGAGGGTCGAGCAGGGCCGGTTGACCGTTCCACCCTTCCGCGAGGCAGTTATGGTTCTGACTATTGGAAGACGCCTGGCGCAGGTGAACGTTAATGCCATACGATCCCAGAGATCCGTTCAGGATTGAGTTAGCCAACAAGGATACCAACCTGTTTCCTGCTCTTGACTTGCCAGAGTTTAAGAGAACAGGCGATGCGTACAATGACAGCAAGTACGTGCAGAACAGAGCCATGCTTCAGGGCGCTCATGCTCGTGGCGTTATCTCTGGAGAGGAGGCCATCAATGCTTACGAGCAGAACGATACAGGCATCTTCGCCAGAGCACTTGATGCAGCAACAGGTATTGAGGCAACAGAGGATGGGCTTCAAACTTTCGTAGATGTACTCTCGCTTGGTAACTATTCCGTTGCCGCCCTATCCAAGGCAAGGCACGAGGCAATCAAGGCTGCTGGTGAGGGAACAGAGAGTGGCAATGCTGCATGGTGGGACCCGGTTAGGTGGCTGCCCGTGTTCAGCACGCAAGAATACCGAAAGGCATTCCAAGAGCGCACGATGTTCGCTGACGTATTCGGTACTGAGTACGGCATGACAGCGGGTGGTGCTGGAGCGTTTGTTCTTGACGTTGCGCTTGACCCCATCACCTACCTCACTCTTGGTACGGGTTCTGGCGCAAAGCTTTCACTGAAGTCTGCACACGCTGCACTGCCGAGAATGCTTGGTGACGAGATCGCCACAAAGGCAGGCAAGGAGGGGGCTGAAGTTACCCTCTCCAGGTGGGGCACAAAGGTACACAAGGAAGCTGTCCGTGAGCTGATGCCACAAGTTGAGAAGGAGATAGCTGAAGAGGTTGCCGAGGGCTCTACCCTTGCAGCGACACGCCAGCGTCAACTGCTTAGCGAGCGCGCAGCCAGCTACATGGTGGATAACTACGACCGCTTAGCAAAGAAAGCCTGGGAAAACGAGCGCAAGTTCCTTCAGGGTGGCATGAAGACCAAGGCTCGTGGAGTTATTGGTGATGTCCTTCAGCCAAGCCAGAGAGGATTGGTTGGCCTGGGTGGCGACAACGTACCGCTCGCAAAGCAGATGTTTGTAGAGAGCAGCCCGATGCACCTAAGAGAGCTGGGCATTGGCGGCGCAGCGATTCGTCGAAAGCTTCAGAGCATACCTAAAGACAGGTGGTACGGGGACTACTTCAGTAAATCTATGTCGGTATTCAACAAGACGTGGAACCTGGATGACAACACCCGCATGCTTCATGGCGTGATGACGGACACCATTAACAGCCAGAGAAGGCAGTGGACCCGATCTATCGCAGACCAGTTCAAGGGTTTGACTGATGATGAAGCTGCAACTGTAAGCACAATCATTGAGGAAGGTTTCGATAAGGGTGCGAGAAACGCTAACGACATACTTGAAAATGATTACGCGCCCCACCTTCTTGAGGCTGCATCAAAGGCCCGCAATATCTTTGATGACATCGCAAAGGAGGAGCAGAAGTACGGCATCTTAAACGAGACATACGAAGACTATGTCACTCATATGTTTAAGGGCGATACAGCCAAGATGGACATGTTCCAGAAGCAGGCGCTGGATCAGAACTGGTCAACTAAGGGGAGCCCATTCAGTCAGCATCGTTTCATTGCGCGCATCTCAGACCTTAAAGGGATCATGCCTGACGATGTGGTTGAGGATAACATCTATAAGATTCTCATGCGCCGTAAGCTTATGAGCGTTGAGATGGTGAACCGTCAGAAGTTCTACCTTGAGATGCAAGCAACCCATGGATTTCCTGCTGCACTTACTGCAATGGCTGGCGAGTCTGTAGTTGCCGCCATCCGTAAGCGGATGATTGAGACCAGAGGCACACCGTTCGACATCTCTGAAGTCAACCAGTGGTTTGCTCATGGAGACATCGACACAGCCAAGTGGGGATTCAAGGAAGGCCAGGACGAACAAAACCTTAAGGTCCTTGAGTGGCTAACCACCAACCGTGAGGCCAGGGACACAACTGCTGACTGGATGACTGACCACCTTCGGAACTTCACTGGCAACATACAGAGTTCATTCGGGCGGAAAGCTGCTGGTGAGCGATTCCGGGTCGATGCCATGAAGGCCATTCGTGGCGTGATGACGGGCGACCCGTTTGACCAGATGCCTGTTAAGAACATTATGAGTTCACTGAAGCTGTTCGACAAGCAGCTTCGCCATTCTGGTGTCGGCCCCCTTCTTGGCCTGATACCCGAGCTTGAAGGTAAACTGCTTAAGGGTCTGCCAAACCCATCGAAACCACCGAGTGAAGTTGTCAAGGCTTTGAGTGAGTTGAAGAAGCCGGTGAAGGGCCTCAAGAAATCGGCTCAGATTCCAGAGGACTTGGTGACTCGTGCCATCCAGTACAGGCAGGCGATGGGGATCCTTACCGACACAGTGAAGCCCTCGTCGCAGGTGATGGATGGCATCAAGGGTATGCTTGGTCGTGTGAAGGGTAAGCCTGGCCGTGGGTTTGGGTTCAAGCCTGAAGAGTCTAAGCAGCTTCTGGACATCATGTTCGATAAGAAGTCGTTGGACAGCTTGACTGCAGCAGAGGCAGACAGGCTTGAGAACTTCCTTTCACTGCACCATGGCGACCCGCTGGCAAGGGAGCGGTACAAGAAGTTCACTGGTCAGCGCATGGTTAAGGTGGACTTTGCTACCCCGAAAGGGAAAATACCTTCAGCGATTCGCACGAACTTGGATAGGGTCCTGGCCAATATCGGTAAGGGCAGGGATGACGCCGCTAAGAATATCGAGGAGATGAACACCCAACTTGGCAAGCATCGGTTGGAGTTGGATAAGCTTACCCAGGCAAAGAGTCGGGTGACATCCATTAACCTGGAGATCAAGAACGCTAAGCCCCGGTCCCCTGAGCGCAAGAAGTTGCTGGCTGAGCGAAAGAAAATCCACGAGAAGTACGGCAAGCCAAAAGATTTGGATGCCAAGATTGCTAAAGTAAAGAGCGCTCGTGACCCGATTACCCAGAAGATGAATGCCAAGCGGGCTGAGGTTGACGTTGTTAGTGCGAGAGAGAAGCTGGCCAAGGCTCATGATCAGGCACTCCGATTCCCATCCAAGGCAAACGATAAGGCACTGAAGGCTGCTGAGTCTAAGCTGAAGGACTCTGCCGAGAAGGCTGGGCTAAAGGCTCAGACCATCATCAAGCAGGTTGAGAAGGAGATCGTTGAAGAGGTAGCCGACCCGAAGGTAATGAAGACTGCAACCAAGGCTAAGGCTGCCGCTGACGAGGCTCTGGCTTCAGCGCAGAAGATGCTGGACGATGCGGGTGAGAACACTCCTCGTGTGAAGAAAGCACAGGCTGCGGTAGACGAGGCCGAGAAGGCTATGACGGAGGGGGCCGACGACGCTGCTGTACGTGCAGCCAAGGCTGAGCTGGAGGCTGCTCGTGCTGTAGGTGCTAAGGATATTCCAAAGCTGAAGGCTGCTGTAGCCGAAGCAAAGGCGGGGGCAGATGAAGCAGCGAAAGGTATCAAGAAAGCTGAAGGCACAAAGATTAAACAGACTCGCAAGGTCACCGAAGATGTCGAGGAGGTTGTCGAAGGTACGGCACCGGACCTCACAAGCGGAGTGGAAGCCCTGCCTCGCGGACCCAGAACGTTTACTCCAGGGGACGCCCGCACTTCGGACGACATTGTTCGCGCTGGTACTGAAACGATCAGCAAGGACTTCGAGGTATCGCGCAAGGCGGGCACGTTCGGCCCTCATATCGAGGAGGTTGGCGAGCGTGCGCTTTCTGTTGAAGCGTCCTCGTACTACATGCCTGAGAACATTGCGAAGATAATCCATGAGGTCTCCGCCCCACTGTATGGGAGCCAAAGCAAAGATGTGAACGCCCTGATGCGGGGCTATGACGCTTTTCAAAACATGTTCAAGGCTCCGCTCATGGCGGTCTGGCCTGAGTTCTACATGCGAAACAGCGTGACTAACGTTGCCCTCACCTACCTTCAGAGCGGTCTCGCTATGCTTCACCCGAAGTATCAGCAGAACTATTTGAAGGTAATGACCTACGTTCTACACAAGGAAGTCATTGACATCGACAACCTTGCTAAGTCGCAGTCTGCCTTCATGGGTGTGATGGGTGCAGGTAGTGGTGCGTTGATTGGCGCACAGCAAGAACATCAGGCTACAGGTTCTGGAGCTATTAGTTCCATTTTAAGTGGTCGCGCCCTTGCCGGGGCCCTGGGTGGTGCGGCTGCTGGTGCTGCTGTTGGTGGAGTTAGTGGCGGCGCTCTTCGGGCTGGCCTACAGAACATTGCTGAGGGTGGCGTGGCTGCTCAGACTGCTGCCGGTGGCGTGGCTGGTGCTCTTGCTGCGGGGCCAGAGGGTGGCATTGAGGGCAGGCTCAAGGGTGCTGCTGTCGGCGCTGGCGTTGGTGCTGCTGGCACAAGGCTTGCTCTCGGTGACGGATACAGGAACCTTGATAAGCTTGCCAAGCATAAGATTAAACTATCTAATGGCGTAGAGTTTACCGTTGAAGAGATGGCACAAGAAGCTGCTCGTCGAGGGGTATTCACCACACACGTTAGCGAAGAAATCTTTAAGCAGAGTGGTGTTAAGGTTCTGGCAATGGCAGAGCGTGCTGGGGTCAAGGCAGACGAGGGCTGGCAAGAGGCACTCAAGTCACCGAATGCCGTGTTTGCTCGTGACGTATTCCGTGCTGGTGAGCTCGCGTCAGAGATTCCCTCTCGCCTAATGTTGTTCACCATTGAGGCACAACGCACAGGTTCTCTTGGTATGGCAGCACGAGCGGTGAAGGATTACCTGTTCGACTACGCAAACCTTTCACTGGTTGAGCGTCGGGTAATCAAGCGTTTCATTCCATTCTATACATGGAGCAAGCACGCACTGATGACATCTGCTGACTCGCTGGTAAACCAGCCAGGTCGAGTTGCTCAGGAGTACAAGTTTGTTGCCAACCAGAACAAGCACCAAGATGCAGACCCTGCGGACTACCCCGACTGGTTGTTAGGTAGGCTCAAGAGAATCAAGACCACCCGGAACCCGGTCACTGGCGAGAAGGAAGTAGAAGTCAAGACCGGGTATGGCTTCGTTCACGAAGATACGATGATGCTCTGGAAGGAAGTGTTTGGCGGCCATCCAGAAAAGGTTCTTAACCGTGGCCCATTCGGCTTCACTGCTGCGCTTGAGAACATGGTTGATAAAGACTTCTTCCGTGGCACACACATTAAGAGCAAGCTGTATGAGCGGTCATCGTTTGAGTCTGGCCGTGCATTCCAAGACGCACCACCGTGGATGAAGGAAGCTGTTGGGTACAGGGTTGACCCGGCAACAGGCATGTCAAGGGTTGACCCTCGTGCCGCATGGCTGCTTGGTAAGGTTCCCACTGCAAGGTTCTTCAATGTAGCTAAGAAGGTGTACGACTCAGAGCACAACGAGTACAACTGGTTCGCCCTCGCACGTCAGGTGCTTGGTGAGAAGGCATACAAGTACGGCCCAGAGCAACGCCTGTACCATGACAAGGCGAAGCTGGACCGTATGGCTATGTTCCTCAAGCGCATTGGTGAAATCAATACGATGCAGAAGACCTTCCCCACACGAAGAAGCGCGGGGCCAGACGTTCAAAGGGTCTCTACTTTTTCAAAGTATTAGTGCTGCTAAACTTCCGATTAACTTCAACAGAAGCGTACTCGGTAGTTGGGTACATGTGGTCGAACTCTGACGGGTCAACCTCAGCAGAAATCTTATCAAGCACCCTCTTAGATTCTGACCAGTTTGGGCCCACCGTGTCAGTGGCTCGGTCATTGCCTGGGTCCCATTGACGAGAGCCCAGCGTCTCACTGAGAGGTCGGTCATCGAGGAATGCTGCAAGGTCTGGCGGTATGATGGGCGTGTTAAGTGAGTCACGTTGCATGAGCTGGGTGACGACCGCCCGCCTAATCTCTCCGACCAAGTCCTGCTTGATGGCCAGCATATCGAGGCGAACCATCCCGGCAACCTTGTCTATGATTCTCCTTCGCTGACTTGGGTCTGACTCATACACGTCGGAGAGATTCTTCCCTAACTCAGACAGTGGGACTGCTCGCGGGGATTCCTCGTTTACCGTAAACGGTGGAGGCGGCGCACTGGAGTCTGACTTCAGCCCAAGAGCCTCAAGCGTAGGCAGTGGCATCTTGGGTGCTGGCTTCTGTATGGTTACAGGCTCAGGCACAGGCTCAGGCACAGGCTCAGGCTCAGGCACAGGCTCAAGGGTTATGTTGGAGGAGGGCGGCTCGGCCAGCAGCCTTTTAATAGCTATGGTTGTGCGCCCAATATCATCCAGCTTCCCCCATATCTGTGGGCTTGTTGTGATGTCTGATGATTTCTCCACCATCGACTCCTCAACGATGAATGAGTTGGTGCCTGCGGTTACGAGCACTCGGTTGTCGTTGAGGATTTCAATAGTGTCGAGCTTAAGAAAGTAGTTCATTGTGTTCTCCATGGTAGTAAAGGTAAAAAACGTTTAAGTATTTGTATAAGAATGTGAAGTCTAAGTATCTGTTGAAAGGTATCTGTGTGTATTCGTTGAGGCTTCTTAGGCTGAATGACCCCGCCTGTGCTGCTGTTAAATAGTAATGGCCTCCTTTAGCGTAGACGATTCCGCCCCCCACTCCGCCTGCCCTGCTGATTTTCTTTAGGTGTACAATCTGTGCTGGTGTAAACCTTGAGCCTGTCTTCAACTCAAAGCCAAAGTGTCTGCCGAATATGCAGCCCTCGATGTCTGGCCTTCCCCTTGATTGGAACTGGTTGCCATGGTTCTTGTTCAGGTAGCAAGCATCTTTGAACTGCCTCTCAAGGCTGGCCTGGACAAGTGCTACGAGTTTATTCTCGCGCATATCATCTGCCTCTCATTGCTGTTGAGTTGTATCCGCAGGTTCTGCTTAACAAACTCAATGGCCCTATCCTCAGACACTGGCATAAACAAGGTGCAACCACCCTTACCGTCATGGCGAGTGATGAGCAGGCTGTTGCCGGAGACGCCCTTCCTGATTCGTATTCTCTCATCCTCCATCTTTACCCCTAAGCATCATCTCCATGGGGGTGAGCTTAAACATCAGGCTACCGCAGTAGCACTTGATTGAAGTCTTGCTCGATGAGATTGTTTTCTCCTCATCGCAGCCTTGACACAGGTATGTCGATGGCTCTGTTGTTTTAGTTTTTTTCATTGCTTGCCTTTAGTCCGTAGTTGTCCTTGGCCCAGCCATCACCTTTCAGCGAGAAAGATGTACGGCTCACCATCTTCTTCATCTCTCGCCCACACTCACACGCTGGCGGTCGGTCGTTTACTTTAGACAGCCTCTCCACAGTCCGCCCACACTCACAGTTGTATTCGTATAGTGGCATCATTAGTATCCGGGTGGTGACCAGGCTGGCCTATCTTTAACTTCTGATATGAACTTCTGGATGTATGTCCTTAGAGCCTCGTCCCACATGAAGTAGTTTCGCCTACGTCGTACAAGTTCAAGCTCATAGAAGGACACCTGGATAAACTGAACGGTCCACATCTGCCCGAACATCTCCTTCATCTCGCTCATCGTCATCATGTCTTGGACCATGAACGCCTTAAGTCTTGGCAGCTCTTTAGGTGGAAGCATGGCAAGCACTGAGTACAGTTCATTCGGTATTCTTTCGCCAGCCTCCTTCACCTCTTGAATGTTGTAGTCCTTGTACGAGTCAAGCAAACCCCAGGCCATGTCGACGGCGTCGTTGGTGACGTAGCACCTGTTGTGTCGGTCAAGAGAATAGGTGAGGGCTGACAGGCCAGCAGCTATGCGAGCAATCTTGAACTTGGTTTCAGCTACAGGGAGCAGGTCAGACTTGTATCTCTCCACTAAGTCGACAGCCTTATCCATGATGTAGATGGGGTCCTCGAATACAACGTCATGCTCTTGCAGGGACCACGCCCACTGAAGATGGTAGCGAGCAATGTCGTTGGTATACCAGTCTTCGTGCTCTGCCTTATGGAAGCTGTTGACCTCGCGTGCTGAGCGTGCTGCCTTCTGAATGTGTAGCAGGTCAAGCCTTGCCAGGTCTTGAGGGGAGCCGAACACATCCTGTGCCGCACGTACTGGTGACCCATAGTGCTGAAGTGAGCGCCCACCCCTTGGGTTGCACAGCCATAGGAACCTGACGTTCGACCGAATCTTTCTGACACCAGACACTGTGGTTCTCTCTGCCACCCCGCTACTTCGGAGGTTTGTCAGTGTCTCGATAGCCTCGATGCTCAGCTTGTTGCACTCATCAATGATACAGATGGCTCGGTGACACATGGGGATTGCGCCCCAAGTAAAGATGTTTGTCTTACCGAAGCTGGCGTTGCCGCCGATGAGCCCGATGGTTGTCACTGTTGGTGCGTCAACGTACCTGCCTGCACCGTACAGGGTGAGTAAGTCTTTAGCTGTGCTGCTCTTACCTGACCGTGGCTCACCCAAGATGCACACTTCGGGACACACCTTATAGTTTTTGTACATGCCAAGGCTGAACTCGAACGGCATGAAGAAGGCAAGCAGCTCATACAGTATGAGCCTGTCGATTCCGTACTTGTGAAGCTTGTTGTCACGCAATGAGCCGACAAGGTTGGCTATCTTCTCTTCGATTGTGCCCGTTCCAAACAACTCAGTCAGATTGTTAGACTGCTGCTCTTGGTGTACGTAGTTGAAGATGTCATTGTCGAGAGACTTCTGACGTGACATTGCCCATGTGTACTGGCTGTTCTTGGGTTCAGGTAGCACCCGACCGACACCTTCATAGGCTACGTTCTCAGTTAGGTAGTCCTCACCCAGGGCATAGATGGCGTGCTGTCTGTAGTTGAACTGGTCCCCTGCATTCTTCCTGTCCAGGGTGGGGATGACGATGAGCTTCTCCACACTGTCTGTCTCAACATCAATCTCTGGGTACTGACACTTGGGCAGCCGTAGCTTCTTGCCTACTGATGACCGCACCTGGGCTGGTGACTTACCTACCAAGTCGATGCGCTCCTCTTCATTGAGGGTTGCCTTCATGTCGAAGTTGTTCCGAGACATCGGGCATATGGCGCAGATACTTCTGGCATCCATCTGCCCAGCCTCACACGTAGCCCTCACGCACGATGGCAATAGGTACGGTGTCTCCCCCCTGCCTGCTACGACGAAGGGTATCTTGATAATCTTCCCAGCATTCTTGGGTGCAAGCAGGTCAGAGAACTTGCTGTACTCCACTTGGTCGAAGTCGGGCACCTCGTACTTGGGCGATGGCTCGTCCCCAAAGCCTGCCTCGAATGCTGGCTTGGCCTCGAACTTGGTCCACTCAATCTTCTTAAGTGTGTCAACGTTCCAGTCGTTCAGGCGCAGGTAGTCGGTAACATCCCCGTTCGCAGGCATACCAGCAATGCCGGGCAGTCTGCCGCCGTACACTTCCTTTGCCCCATTGTCCGCGAGCACCTGAGCAAGGCCATCTCTCTTCTCATCACCGAAGGTTGCCCTCTCACCAGCGTCGTCGATGTCCATCACCACACGGACAATCTTATTGGTGAAGAACTTCAGCAGCTTCTTGTGATACCTGCCCTCTCCAGCGGTGAAGCACACTGCATGGATACCAAGCTGGTTGAGCAGCAGAGCCTTGAGTTCACCGCCGACCAGCCACACCTCAAGGTTGGTGGTCAGCTTCTCCATCGGGTAGACGTAGGCAACGTTGTGGTTGCGGATACCTATGGTCTTGCCACCCCGGTCTCCCCAGTACGGTCGCGTCCCCTTGGCCTGGCTCCTATGCTTATTGCCTTCGGTGTCAATCCACTGGCAGCACTTGCGTAGGATGTCATGCTTGCGCACGTTGACAAGGTCAGTCTGGAATGCCTTTCGCTGGAATCCTTTGGCCGGTATCGGTATCCATAATCTGCGGCCCTCGAACCCAAGCCCGAATCTTAGCGCCGTGTCCTTGGAGATTCCGTAGTTACCCTCAAGAACCTGAAGCGCCTCGTTGCCCATCGCCCTGCGTGATAGCAGCCATTTCTTTTTGTTGTCATCATCAAGAAGCTTGAACCCTTTGATGACCTGCACAACCTCTCGCTCCTTCTCAAACTTCACCGTGTTTGCCTGGAGCCCATACCTTGCGGCCAACTGTTTCAGTAGCTTGCCAAAGTCTGCCTGTCTATTCAGGCCACTCGTATCCATGAGTAGTTGGAAGATGTCACCCTTCACCCCACATGAGTGACACAAGTACAGCCCCTTATCGTTCATTGACAGGGATGGGTTAGCATCGTTGTTGCTATGTGCTGCTTTGTTGTAACAGGAGTAGTTCCCATTACGGTGCTTGTTTCCTAATATGTCCCTTGCTTCTCTCTCAACATCGATTGCCGCAAGTACCTGCTGCTTCAAGTCCACTTCGTTACCCCTCAGTGGTTTAGGTTAAATAAGTCTGCTTCAGTATTCTCTTGGTCTAATGACCAGCTTGCCTGGCGCTACAATCCTGCCGTCATCGTCCTCAGTTGGGTCGAAGATAATGAACGTAACCCTGTTCAGGTCTACGTTGATGGCAAGCCCGCCATCGTCCATTGACCCAATCATGTATTCATTGCCGTTCTTGTCTGGCTTTACGTACAGCGGTATTTCAATCTGTCGCATCTATAATCTCCTCTATTTTTTTCACTGCCCGCATTGAGTGGTAGTCATGCTTACTCTGCCTCAACAGATTCAGTGCTTCGGTTGCTGTCTCCCGTACCTTCTTGACTGTGCTCGCCAACTCAAGACACATTCTTGCTGTGTCCTGAGCGGCAAGTTGGCAGTCAATGATGTCGTCTAATAAATCAGAAGGGGATGACATCATCAACCACTGATGCTGGCTTGATGTCTTCCGAAGATGCGCTGGTCTCAGAGTACGGCAGGGTCTCAACAGCGCTGCTGCCACCAACGATGTTGCTTACCTTTCGTCGTAGCTCTTGCACCCTGTCGTAGCTGGCCTTGTCACCGATGACGCCAATCATCTCAGCCTCAAGCGTACACCACTTGATAGAGCCACGGCTTTGCATCTTCGCTGAAAGCATGAAGCACGCAGCACTCAGTGGAATCTTAGCTGCTGTTGCTTTGGCTACCATGGCCTGTGTTGCCTTGATGCTGGTGGCTGGCAGTACAAGTTGGATGACGGTATCGTCGACCACCTTGAAGAACCCACGACGCTCGCTCTCTTCTACTCGAACACCATAGATGGTTCGTCGCTGACCGCAGGCTGGACCCTTGCCGCCCTTGTTATCATCCCAGGCCGAAGCGCTACCCCACTGGCCCCATGGGCAGGAGCCACAGACCATGTTGGCGTTGGGCTTATCGAATCCACTCTCATCATTCCACCGTCCGACCCACTGGTCTGCTCGGGCAGGGCTACCCAGTGAGGTCGAGCACACCGGGCTTGTGTCGTCACCCTGCTCAGGGCTGAACAGCGCACGGCTACCGTACAGGTTCTCCGCACCAAGGATAAGGAACTGCACCTCACCTGGGGTTCCAAGGTTCTGCTCACCCATGTTCAGCATGAACCCGCGAACATCTTTGTTCAGGCGCATACGTGGAAACAGTGAGGCTGGGTTTACAAGCTCGGCCTGTGCGTCCAGTTCAGCTTGAACCAACTCGGGTGAAAGGAAGTCGGGCATGGTCATTAGTTCGTTACTCATCTTGAAAAATCTCCATTAGGTTTTCTATTAAGGCTATCTCTTTAAGTGTTTTGCCAGGGTGTTTGCTTATAAAGTGCCTCGCTTCATCAAGGCATAGTGTTGAATAGTTGTCGTTTAGTTGTTCATCCAAGGTTTGAGTCAATGAAGTCGGGGAGTTCTGTTCTGATTTCTCGTTGTCCAAGGCACGTATCCCTGTGTCGGCATGACACACAATCAAGTTTTCCATAGGTCTCTGGTCTGTTGCGAGGCCAGTCATCTGAGTCTCTACACCTCGCAATCTCTTTCGCTGTCCCGTACAAATCGTATTCGTATATCTCTGTTAGCTGCTCGATGGTTGCCGCTGGCGCGATGCTGATGGGCTCGCCCCTAAGCTGTCCTTTACTCTTGCCGCTGGTCACAGGGATGAAGTTCACCGGGCAGATATACCCGTACTTATCTGCCTTAATCCCGTGCAGTCGATAGAGCATCCAGTCATAATGCTGCAACTGAGTGGCGAATGTTATCTGGTCTGGCGTGTACTTCACTGCACTCAGGCTGCCGGTGCCCATGAACTTGCGCCATAGCCCAGATGTCTTGAGGTCCAGCACGAACCTCTCACCTGTTAGCTTGTTCACACTCACCAAGTCAGGCGTTCCCGTGATGCTCAGCTTGCCCATGTTCATTGACTCAAGAATCTCCACCCGCTCCGGGGCAAAGCCGTATGAGTCCAGGTAGTGGCACACCTTAACCGCCAGGGAGTTCAGGCTCTCGCCGTAGAATACTTCCTTGTTGTCCAGCCTGAATAGGCATTCACTAAAGTCAGCATCTACGTTGCCGTCTTTCTCCCAGCATTCCCTAAGAAGTTTCTCAGGTTCGATAGCTTGACCAAGAGAATGCGCTTCGACATACGCATGGAAGTAAGAACCGAGCGTGAAGTATGCGGGCTTAGCGTACTTCTCTTTTTCCTCGTCAGCCTTGAGGTAGTAGTCATAGTAAAACTTCTTCGGGCAGTATCGGAACTGTCGAATGGATGACTGACGTAGCTTCAGCTCGCCAAGTTTGTGGAACTTCGACTTCCACGCTGAGTCTAATAGTAGAGATGAAATGCTCATGATTCTTCCCAAGTTGTTGCTTCAATGATTGCGTACTCTGGCTTGCTTTCAAGGTGAGGTACAAGTAGCACCCCCTTCTCATCATATTTGTCCATCAAGTATTGTGCTGCACGTAGCCGCTGATGCTCAGGGCTACCATCATCGTAACACTTTTCAGTGTCCACGGTAGGGCAAACCTTTAGAATCCTTCTGTGTGTTGCCTTCAGTTCCGGGCTTAGACCCAGGACTTTCCGCGAGTGCATCTCTTGTGCATCGAAGGTGCCATCCCCTGCTCCGTCAGTTGGGTCGAGGCGCAACTCATCAAGGAATGATGTGAACCCTACTCGCTTTGCGTCCCTAAGCAGGGTCTCTTGCACGCCCTTCTTCTGACGGAGTGCCTTCATTATCTTCTCTTCAATGCTGCCCTTGGTGATGAGGCAGTAGATGGGTGTCATCAGGTTGCGCCCCTCTGAGTCCGTACCCACACACCTGTCCTGGGATTGCATGAACCTGCCCAGGCTCCACGTTGGTGCCATGTATATGATGGACGGGTAGGCGCCGATGCCTTTCTCTACCGCAGGTATTCTATTAAGTGTGATGCCCTCTGCCTGTGTCGTCTTCATGATGATGACGTGGACCTCACCATCTTGGAACTTACGCACGCACTCAGCAGGCCCGAGCTTCTTGCCATCTCGCTTGAGCCACACATGACTGATGCCGTTCATCTCCAGCATGTCAGCAATCACCTGCTCGTGTTCATCGAACTCACAGAACACAACAGCAGGCTCACCTGGGTTGCTCTCAAGCCAGGCCTCAAGCCACAAGGTCTTGGCGTCGTACTCAAATCTGAACCTACTGTATGGCCCCAGTTCCTCAAGGCGTACCTTGTTGTACCCGCAGCATATCTCCCGCAGGAATCCATAGGTGGTAAGGATGTGGGGAATCAACTCATGGTACTCACCACTTAAGGTCTGAACCACACCGTCAATAGCCAACTCGGTAGCGTGTGCCTGCTCTGAGCTTGGGCTTAGTTGAATCCACCTAAAGTTCTTGTCCTTACCTGCGAACTGGTCGGCCTCTGACCTCACGTACCTGATGGCTGCTGACTGGATGGCAACCTCAAGGTCCAACCTCTTCGCTGGGTTGACTGTAAACTTGTGACCCTCTTGGAATGTGTACTTGGTTGCGAAGTTGTCGAACTTCACGCCAAGCCTGGCACCCCTGTCGATGGTAAACATCTGCGACCACACGTCTTGGGGGCCTTGCTCCATCGGTGTGCCCGTAAGCATGGCTACGTATGGCGCATGATAGGTGAGGCCCTGCACCGCTCGTGTTCTCTTGGCTGTTGGGTTCTTGATTCTGCTCGTCTCGTCACAGATGACCATGATTCTGGACGTGTCGAAGTGACAGTTGATACTCGATAGCCTGCCCACCAGTGTCTCGTATGACATGATGTAAGCCTCAGCATCTACGTGAGAGAACACCTTGTCATCTCTGGCTGGGCCACGGTCACACACATAGGCGTCGATGCCGTTGGCCTCAAGCTCATCCAACCACACGCCCTCGATGAGTATGCGTGGGCATATGATAAAGCCATGGTCGACGAGCCCATTCACCAGCGCATACTTCAGTGCAAGTGTAGCCGTCAGTGTCTTGCCAACCCGCATGTCGTAGAAGATTCCGCACCGCTTCATCTTGAGTATGAAGTCAGCACCAATCAACTGCTGGCTGAATGGCCTGTACCTGCCTGAGTATGGGAGCAGATAGTCAAGTGGCCTGCTTGCCTCAGCCCCCATCAACATCTGGGTGACGCTTGGCCTGGTCTCCACCTTGCAGTGTATCTTGGTGTCTCTCTCTGCTATGGCCTTGTATTGTAAGGAGTCACGCACAATCTTGGGCTGTGCGAGTAGCTCCTCCATCATGGCAAAGGCTGCACCAATCTCATCGATGGGTGCTTCAGGGTCTTGGATAAAGGTGGACAAGTTCTCTATTGTGGCTGGCGTTTGAAACCAGTGCTTGGGGCGCAGCTCAGACCTGCGTCTCGGGCGGTATCTCCACTTGTCTCTCTTACTCCATGACCCCACGATACTGTGACCGTGGAACGCAATCATGTTCTACTCCAAAAGGTTTTGCTTCAATGAGGTTGCTACTTGTACAAGGGCTCTCAATGACTCCCTGCTTGCTATCTCTGCCCTGCCTGACCGGTCGATGATGTCATCTAAGATGTACACCTTATCGTCTGGCCGCATATCGCTGTGCTTTACATGTGCCACGGTGGCAAGGTTCAGGTCGTTGATGTTGACCTTCTCAATGTTGTGCTCGCCAGCCTTGTGGCTAAGCCTGTACCTTGCACCACACTTGCACCGAATAGATATAGATAGGTAGTTGGGTGAGTCTGGCAGGTCGATAAGTTTCTTACTGCATGATGGTCGATGACAAATCATGTTGCTCCAATGGGTGAGGGGGTGCCGCCAGCCCCAGGGTAATGAGGCCAGCGACACCTGGGTTGGCTACTTGGCCGGGGCTACTGCCTGAGTGCTGACACCGTTGGCGCTTGCCTCTGGTGCCTTCGACTTCTTGGCTCGGCCCTTGTTGTTGGCGTCGAGTCGATACGCCAGGCTGATGGGAAACGACCCGACTGCGTTTGTGGCACCTTCACCTGCCCACATGCTGACCTTGTATGACAAGGTGCCCCTTCCCGTGGCAATCAACATGTCCTCATAGTTCTCCTTTCGGTCCTCAACTGGGACGCCGCACTTCTCCATCAACTCCTCTCGGTTGGCGTTGAAGTATGCACTCATTGCATCGTGCCCGTGTCCGACAAGCGCCTCGATTAGCTGGCTCTGCCATGCCCGCTTACGTCGTGCCGTTACGCGCTGTGCGCCCCTCACTCCGTTGTCTCGTGCGGATTGCATCACCACTTGAATGGCACCGGGGCCACCGAATGCAACCAGCAATAGCTGAGGAGCATCTTCTCCACCTGTTTCGAGGTCGTCGTAGGCATCCCTTACGAATCCCCTGAATGCATCGTCGACGTAGTAGTTGACTACGTTGGCGTTGAATATCGACTCAGCAATCTGATTCGCCATCACAATCTTATGCTTGAATAATACCTTCAAGTCGTAGGCACCATCCACTAATGGGTACTCTCTGCCGTCTATCATAATAGTAGACATCTCTCTCTCCTTGTGGCGCAAATCAATATGCGCCTGTTGTTAAAAATCTGGGTGGGAGTTTGACAATCTCGCGTCACCCGCCGCTGCTACATAATATAAATGTACCAACGGATTGTGCCACGGTCAAGTCTTACTTATCCTTGCTCAATCTTGTAAACATATCTCGGCCTATTAAAATGGTATCGCCTCCTCATCGTCTTGCCCTGTGTCGGGGTGTGGTTCTGGTTTCTCAGCAGGAAAGCATGCGTCACAGATGCCTGATATGGAATGCTCAGGTTTGAATGCCCGGTATACCGTAGAACAGAATGGGCATTGCACCTCACCTGGCTTAGTCGGTGTAGCCTTGTCACCTAACTGGTCTTCCCGCATGCTGGCATGCAGTTGGGCCAGGGTCTTGGTCGTCCTTCGCCTCACTCCTCACCCGCCAGCTCTTCCTCGCTGTCCTCTTCTTGGTTGCTTGCACCCATGAACGCAGCAAAGGCAAAGTCATACGCGCCCTGGCCCTCTGGATTCCTATGTTTGTTGACTGCCTCCGTCAGCCTGGTCATCTCGATGACAGACAGGATGGCATACAGCCCTGCATACAGTGACTCTGTGTTGGCGTCTGGTTTTAGTGTTAGCTTCATTGGTCTTCCTTTAGTTTCTTTAGTCTTAGTTTGAATAGGCTCACTGCTCTCATCTTGCTGGTCTCGTATATGCCAGCCACGCATCCCGTTACTGGATGCACAATCCAACACACATACTGACCGTCTGTTGACCATGGCGGGCCACGGTCTGGAAAGTGACACAGCACAAGGCGCATGTTGGGCAGCCTTGCATGCTCTATTACCTTTCCGTTCTCATACGGTAGGGTAGGCGTGTCATCCAATACGACAGGCTTGTTGCCCATTAGATTTAGGAGGTCCATCACGCCCTCCCCGATGCTTTAGCGTTAGCCGCCTTTGCTATGGCCTTGCACTTGGGGCAAATCCTCCAAGGATTATTCGGATCGTAGCCTGTATCTGCGTTCATATAGCGGCCAGGTGGCTCGTCGCGAGTCGATCCAGACATTCCACATACGGTTTTGAAGTATCGAACGGGAGCTGCAAAACCCCTCAAGTGCTCGCCAGTGTCAGTAATGAACCCCAAGTGACGAGTCCGCGTGTTTCTGATTGTCCTCGTCACCACCCGCTGTTCACCATTTCGTGAGGCTTCACAGTCCTGAAGCCAAGTCGCAGCTATCGGGTATGAATCAGAAAACGTTTGCCAATCGTCGTTCGTGTTCATGTCGGAGTCATCGGTCCAAGCCTCTACGGAAATCGACTGCATCACTCACCCCCTTCGCATGATTCACATGGGTACTTGATTTTCTTTGGGCCCTCGAATCCGATGGTGTGCCCCATGCCTCCGCACTCCTCGCACTCACTTCCTTGTGCTGCGTCCTCGCATTCTTTGCACGTGTAAGTCTCGTCCGTGTTGACGATGTTGTCGCAGTCGTCAACGTTGCAGGGTGCGCAGGCGCATACGGTGCAACCACTCATGTGATACTCACGGTCGCAGCGTTTACATATCTGGTAGTAGCTGCCCCAGTCAGCAGGTAGATTGCTCATCACTTCATTCCGATTGTGATAAGCGCACGCTCGATGTCGTCGGCAGTATGGTACGGGCCGCCTGCCTTTAGTTCAGCTAATGCTTTCCTGGCCGCATCACGGCATGAGTAGGCGCGGCTACGGTTACCAAAGACAATCTTACTTAGGCCGTTGGACGTTCTGATTTGCGGGTATAACATGGCGTTATTCCTATTTGTTTAATGGTTGCTTCAAAATGCCTGAGTGAAACAGGCTCGTTCAATACGCTCTCAATGTAAGACACTTGCTGCATGTAGTCAAGGCGTGTCATCAGGTGCATCATGGTTAAACGCAGTGCCTTGCGCTGTTTTGGTTTGATTTTTTCATGGCGATAGGGCCAGTGCTCCCTAAGGTTCAGCTCAATGTTCATTGTGTTCCTTCGCTTACCCATGGGCAGGGACTACCCCCACCCATGGGCTTGCTGGCATGGCGTCATTGGCCCCCCGAAAAAAACCAAGTCTGCCTTACTGGCGTGGCCTCCCCAGACCCAATAGCCAGTGCCGGTTATGCTTCCGCCGTTGGTCTCTTATTATAGTAGTGGGCCACAAGGTAGTGCCAGCATAGGTCGGCCTCTTGTATGGGCATCACCGTACACAGTAAGAAATGGATTTCCTCTATCGTGTCGACGGCCTGGTCT
>TARA_R110001583_G_scaffold17770_3_pt1 | contig 31606 bp, 26 predicted proteins | sample TARA_R110001583 | Tara Oceans TARA_R110001583 (sample SAMEA4398432) | marine metagenome | biome: Polar Biome; feature: [MES] marine water layer (ENVO:01000295) within the mesopelagic zone...; material: water (ENVO:00002006), including particulate matter (ENVO:01000060) such as...... | reverse complement strand
GGTTCAAAAAATATCCGATGCAACTAAAATGGCTAAACCTGGTTATCTATTTTTAATACGTCAGGGTAACTATAATCAGGCATTGCATGTTGAGCAATCTGGTAATGCAAAGGCATATATTGGATTTAGTCGCTATCAAAATGAAAAAGTACAGATCCAGGGCGTTAATTCTATTGATCAAGGGCAAGAGTACGGTGCTATTTGGTTAGATCAAGCCTCCTATATTTTAATCAACGGCTTAACGGTGACAGACAGTATTGGCTTTGGTCGTTTTTTAAATGCACATCATAATATTTTTTCAAATAATAATTTCACTGGTTCAACAATTTACAATAATGGTAAAAATAAAAGCAAACGTGGTGGTTTGTATATTGCGTTTAGTCATCATAATCAAATCGTAAATAACAACTTTCAAAAAGGGACTGACTTATTATCATTGGTACATTCAAATTATAATCGTGTTGAAGGCAATACTATGAACTTAGCAGGACACGATGTCTGGAATATCAAATGTGGTAGCTTTAATATTATTAGAGGTAATGTATTTAGCAATAAAAAGCAGAAATTAGGGTCGGTATTCGACTGCGAACCGAGCACTATGAATTGGCATGGCAATGGACGTTTTAAGCAACCACAAGCCGTATTAGATGCGAGTCAATTTAACCTGATTGAACACAATGTTTTTAAAGATGCAGTTCGTTATTATTCAACCAGTGGTGGCAATGGAATTCAGTATGCCGGACAAAATGGAATTATTAGATTCAATGTGTTTTATCACACTAATGTAGGTTTTAGTTTAGCCAGTTACCGTTCTGAAGCTTCTTATAATTATGGTAACCGTATCTACCATAATACATTCCATGACAATTGGTGCGTTGGTATTGCGGTGGGAAGTTGGATCAAAAAATTCGAAAACAACCAATTTTTTAATAATATTTTATGGAATAACCAAGGTTTAGGGGCAAGTAAATGCAGTGAAAAAAATGCCAAACAGATATTATTTCGTAAAAAAGAAGGCGACCAATGGTTTGTGCGAAACAATATTGCGAGCGATAAAGGAAACCAAGTCATTGGGTTATGGGGAAATGGCCGTCAAATGAGTGTGTATGACTTTGAGGGCAGCTTTGTTTCAGTACAATTTAAAGAGACCTTAGCTGAAGATCCTTTATTTGTTGACCAAGCTAAGAATAATTACCACTTATCGGCAAATAGTCCAATGATTAATGCTGGGGTACATTTAAGTAAAATAGTCAGCCCCAGTGGAGAAGGGCAAAAAGTTGCAGTGCAGGATAGCTTATTTTTTTATGACGGTGCTAATATTAAAAATCAATCCGGTGACCGTATCGTTATTCAGTCCAATGAGGATAAAAGCTTACAGTTTGCAACTATTTTAAAAATAAACAGAAAACTAAATCTATTAACGTTAGATAAAAAGGTGTCATGGAAAAAAGGAGACTTGATTTCATTACCTTATCAAGGTGAACAGCCTGACATTGGCGCTTTTGAATTTGTTAAAAAGCTTCTTTAGCGTTAACAACTTGTTTATCATGAACTTATTATCTAGCTTATTAGCTAAGCTATCACAGCCTCTATTTTAAAAGTGAATCATATGAATAATCGTAAACTTGCCAACAAACTTGATCAGTTTCTAGAAATACATCAATTTAAAGACTATTGCCCTAACGGATTGCAAATAGAAGGCCGAGAGCAAGTAAAAAAGATCGTTACTGGTGTGACTGCTAATCAAGCATTAATTGATGCCGCGATTGAATTGAATGCGGATGCGATTCTGGTGCACCATGGATTTTTCTGGAAAGGTGAAGCGCAGCAAATTGTTGGGATGAAATATAAACGTATTAAAGCCTTAATTGAGAATGGTATTAACCTTTATGCTTACCATTTACCATTAGATGTTCACCCTGAGTTGGGTAATAACAAACAGCTTGCTGAGTTATTAAAGATCATCGATAGGCGACCTCTTGAACCCTGGGATAAACGCAGTGTGGGCCGTGTTGGTAAGTTTGAAGAGGCTGTCACACCACAAGATTTGGTTGATACGATTAGCAAAAAATTGGATAGAGAGCCCTTATGGATCGACGGTGGAAAGCCTGAGATTAAAACGGTTGCATGGTGTACCGGTGGCGGACAAGATTATATTACTATTGCAGCAGAGCAAGGTATTGATGCTTTTATCAGCGGCGAAATATCTGAGCGCACTGTGCATATTGCCAAAGAGATGGGGATTCATTATTTTGCTGCCGGTCATCATGCAACAGAAAGGTATGGAGTAAAAGCTTTAGGGGAATGGTTAGAAGCAGAAATGGATTTTGATGTTACTTTTATCGATATCGATAATCCTGTTTAATATTCACTTATTTTGCGTAAATATGCTAAAAAATCACTTCATAAATTGAAATTTAGGGCACTTTTACTTTATGATGTGCCCAAGAAATACAATCCGAAAATCATTTAGGGAATCAGAATGACAACATATAACATTGCTTTACTAGCAGGCGACGGTATCGGTCCTGAAGTAATGAAAGAAGCTGTAAAAGTTTTAAAATTAGTTGAAGAACGTAATGCTGACGTTAACTTTGAATTAAATGACGTATTATTTGGTGCTGCTGCTTATTTTGCTACAGGCAAAGCTTTCCCTGAAGAAACAAAAGCGGCTTGTGATAAAGCAGATGCAATCTTAAAAGGTACTATCGGTTTAAATCACGAAGACTCTAAAAAAATTCCGGTTGATGAGCAACCTGAGCGTGGTGCTTTATTACCTTTACGTCGTCGTTACAATACTTACGCTAATTTCCGCCCTGTTTATTTGCCAAAAGGTTTAGCTCACTTCTCTCCGCTTAAAGCATCTGTTGTTGGTGAAGGTATCGACATCATGTTAATTCGTGAGCTAGTTGGTGGTTTATATTTTGGCGAGAAAGAAACAGGTATTGATGCACAAGGCAGACGTTATGTACGTGAAGTATTAGAATACGATGAAGACCAAATCCGTCAAATCGTGCGTGTTGGTTTTGAAGTTTCAATGAAACGTAAAAAAGTAATGCATAACATCCATAAATCAAATGTATTAAAATCAAGTGTTTTATGGAATGAAATTGTTGAAGAAGAAAGTAAAAACTTCCCTGAAGTTGAAGTGATCAATATTTTAGTTGATGCTGCAGCAACTTACCTATGTTTAAAACCTACTATGTTTGATGTAATGGTAATGGAAAACATGTTCGGTGATATCTTAAGTGACCAAGGGGGCGGTATCTTAGGTTCTCTAGGCCTAATGCCTTCTGCTTGTAAAGGTCCTGAAAAATCTTACTACGAACCATCACATGGTTCTGCGCCAGATATCGCAGGTAAAGGTATCGCTAACCCATACTCAATGATTGGTTCTGTTGCGTTAATGCTAGAAATGAGCTTTGGGTTGGAGAAAGAAGCTAAAAACCTTTGGGCTGCAATGCAAGGTGTATTCGAAGATGGTTACTCAACATCTGACCTGTCTAAGGAAGGTGAAGCGAACTTAGTAAGTACTGCTGAGTTTGGCGATTTAGTGTGTGCTAAATTAGCGAAAATGCCTGTTTAACTATTAGCTTCTTAAACTAAGTAACAAATACTTAATAAAAACGCTAAATTAACAAAACAGACATTTATTTAAACCACGTTTTAGAACGTGGTTTTTTTTTGGAGAAACAAAATGGCGTTAAAGCCTACTATTTTTAAAATGAACATTAATGTATCGAACTTAGATGACGATGTTTATGAAACATTAGCGTTAACCGTTGCACAACATCCTTCTGAAACAACAGAGCGTATGGTGAGTCGTATTATTGCTTTTGTATTAAACAATCAAGAGTTTTTAAGCTTCACTAAAGGCTTGAGTGAAGCGGACGACCCGGATATTTGGGCAAAAAATTACAGCGATGAATTTTTATTATGGATTGATGTTGGTGAGCCTGCTTTTGATCGGATCAAAAAAGCATGTCGACAAGCTAAAGTTGCCAAAGTCTATACTTTTAATAGTAAATCCAATGTGTGGTGGAAGCAATCTAAAAAAGATTTTGCAACAATCAATGCCGAAGTCTATCAATTTGAATTTGAACAGATCCAAAAATTAGCGGCTTTGGTTGAACGTACTATGGATTTTAGTATTACTATTACTGATAATGTTTTGTATATTGCTGCTGATAAAGGTAGTTGTGAAATCAATTTAACTCGATTGCAACCCGAGTAAAGATTGCGAACAAAGTTGTAGTGCGTATAATTCGCACTTCAAAATTAATACAGTCCTGAATTCAAGAGTGGTACCCATGAAATTTATCGTTAAACTTTTTCCTGAAATTATGATGAAAAGTAAACCTGTGCGTAAGCGCTTCAGCAAAATGTTACAAGGCAATATCCGTAACGTACTTACTCGTCATGACCAAGATATTAAAGTGATTCTAGAGTGGGATAAAATTATTGTTCGCAGTGAAAATAATGATCCTGACAATAAAGCTAAGGTTATTCACTATTTACAAAGTATACCTGGGATTGCGCATTTTTTAGAAGTAAGCGAAAGCACTTTTACAGATATTCATGATATTTACGAACAAACTAAAGTCAGCTTTGGCGAAAGCTTAGCAGGTAAAACATTTTGTGTTCGTGCTAAACGTATCGGTACCCATGACTTTGGCTCAAACGAAGTAGAACGTTATGTTGGTGGTGGCTTAAATCAGCATACGGATGCACTTTCAGTTAAATTAAAAAATCCTGACGTTACCGTTAATATTGAAATCAATGAAAATAAATTATTCATGGTTGATCAGCGTTATAAAGGCTTAGGCGGTTTCCCTCTAGGTACACAAGAGTCTGTATTATCATTGATCTCGGGTGGTTTTGATTCAGGTGTATCAAGTTATCAATTATTGAAACGTGGTTCACGTGTTCATTATTGTTTCTTTAATTTAGGTGGCGCTGCACATGAAATTGGTGTTAAGCAAGTCGCTTATCACCTTTGGGAACGTTTTGGTGCTTCACATCGAGTTAAATTCGTATCAGTTCCTTTTGAGCCTGTTGTTGCTGAAATTTTAGAGAAAGTAGATAACGGCCAAATGGGCGTTGTATTAAAACGTATGATGATGCGTGCTGCGGCGAAAGTTGCACAAAACTTAGATATTGAAGGGCTGGTAACAGGTGAAGCGCTAGGTCAGGTTTCAAGTCAAACATTACGTAATTTATCTGTGATTGATCAAGTCACTGATACTCTTATCTTACGTCCTTTAATTGCGACAGATAAACAAGACATTATTGATTGTGCTCGCGAGATTGGCACTGCTGAAATATCTGAAACGATTCCAGAATATTGTGGTGTAATTTCACAGCGTCCAACCGTTAAAGCAGTGATGGCAAAAATAGAGAAAGAAGAAGCTAATTTTGACATGTCGCTGATCGATAAAGTAGTTTTCGATGCAAAAACATTAGATATCAAAGACATTGCTAGTGCCGCAAAAGAACAACTGGTGGAAGTTGAGTCTGTTTCTGCTTTTGAAGCTAATGAAGTGGTATTAGATATCCGCTCTGCTGACGAAAGAGATGAAAAACCATTAGAAATTGAGGGAGTTGAAGTAGAGCATTTACCTTTCTTTAAATTAAGCTCTCAGTTTGAAACATTAGAGCAAGGTAAAACTTATTTACTTTATTGCGACCGTGGTGTGATGAGTCAATTACAAGCGCTTTATTTAAAAGAAGCCGGCTTTGATAATGTTAAAGTATACCGCCCTTAGTGTGCATTGTATTAACTACATTACATTAATGACACCCTGTAGTTTAGAGAGTGTTGTTAATTTCAAATAAAAAGAAACGGCTATATGCCGTTTTTTTGTACATCTAAGTTGTTGATTCACAAATTTTTTGAGTAATAATATGCCTTTGAAGTGAATAGTTGTATGCTGATTTTATTCAATAGGCTTCATAAAAGGGTTTAATATGCCAAATTCAATTGAAAGTTATAAATTAATTACAGGTAAGGATGATGCGGAGTTCTGTAGCAAAGTCACTAAAGTATTAAAACAGGGTTACGAGCTTTATGGTTCTCCTACTATGACCTTTAATGGTGAGAGTGTTATTGTTGGGCAAGCTGTGATTAAAAGACCATCACAACTGGTTTAATAGGATTGAGCAACGACTTAGTTATATCTGTTATAGGATGCAATGTCTGCCCAAAATAGGCGCCTATTATAACTGAAAATTTTAACTTAAAGGCTTAACTTAAGCCTTTAACGAAAGCCTGTTATCACAGGCTTTTTTATACCTCAAATTCAACGATTATTTACCTGTGATCCATTGTTGTAACAACCCTAAATACTCATGTAACGCGACCTGTGATTTATATAACTGATAAGCAGAAGGAATATAAGCATAAGATGGTAGAGTGAAAGCATTTTCTTTTGCTAGGTACATTGCAGGTGCTGCAATAGGTAATTGTTGATAGTGCTTAAATAATTTCATTGCACGGGGCATATGCGTTGCTGATGTCACCAAGGCTGCTTTTTTACCCTCAATGATAACTGACATCTGTTGTGCTTCTTGGTTGGTATCCTTCGTATTATCTAAACGAATAATTTTTTGTGTTGGTATATTGAATGCAATCGCTAGCTGTTGTAATAGCTGAGCATGACTTTTACTATCTCCAAAACCTGAACCTGAAACCACAATAGTTGCGTTTGGGTTCGCATAATAAAGTCGTAAAACTTCACTAAAACGGCTCAGTGCTGTCGCAGAGAGTTGCCCTGTAATTGGCAGGTTTTGATCATGAATGCCCGATGAACCAAGTACTAAAATATAATCCAAAGATTGTTCTGCGATTAACAACGGCGGATATTGTCTCTCAAGCGGTTTAGTTAAGTGATAAGCACTAGGTAATAAGCTGAAACCACATAAAATGGTAAAGCTGAATAATGCTAAAAATTTTGCTAGCTTTTGGCGTTGACTAAAAAATAGTAGTAATAAGCTAATAAATAATAACAATAAAGAGAAAGATAACGGCATTAATAAACCGCCTACCCATTTTTTGATTAGAAACTCCATTTTGTTGCCTTTAGTTGATTATGTTCAATTTTATATTTAGATTTTTTTGTAAGCATAAGGCATCTTCATTATTATCGTAATAAGCCTGTTTGATTGAAAATTGCACATAACCGATTTTTTTATATAATTTAATGGCATTGTTATTAGATACTTTAACCTCAAGCCTGATGACACTTCGATTATGTTTTTTAACAAAAAACTCTAATTCCCGCATTATTTTTTCACCTAACCCTTGTCCGTAAAAGTCTTTGTGGACTGCAATAGAGTAGAGTCTGGCAAAAGAGGAACCATGACGGTAAAGTAATAATCCATAAGCGGTTATTTGTTTGCCTTCGATTTGCACGATAAGATCACTATGGCCTTTTTGTATAAAATGACGAAATTTACGGTTATTCAATTGATCATAATTGAAGCTTAAATTTTCAATTTCAACTAGGCGCTTAATATCTTCAATTTTTGCTTTACGATAGCGCATTTTTGACTTTCCTTATTAACACTTTAGGTTCAGAATCGGCTAAATTATTTTATTCATATTATACCAATCTGGATAAATAAATGATCTATTTAGGTGTTAGGGAAAATGGATTATAGCAAGGGCTTGATTGCAGTAACTAGTTATTATCATTGCCCAAAATCCTATGGAATAATTTTGAACAGCTCTAGCTAGCAATAAAGTGGTGAAGAACAGGACGTTCTGAATCAAATCAACAACAAGCTAGGATTCATTTTAACAAGCCATATAGATTTGTAGTATTTTTATAACCGTTTTATAAAAATAGGGGTTGTGCTTCGTTGAGTAAGTGAAATGACTTCAATCTGTGTTGTTATAAAAACATGAGTTATAAAAACGCTATCAAGAATAATTAAGTTTGATTTTATGCCTAGGATCTTGGTGCTATTAGCCTTGCTGACTGGGATCCTGCAGTATCATGAGTATGTTAAAAGGATCTATTGTGAATAACTTTATTGTAGTCGTTGATAAGCTTGAAGATTGGCAACCATTTTTTCCTACGGAACAAGTTGTTGCAATTGATAGTTATCTATTTGATCTTAAGTATCAAAATGCTGATGACTTAAGAGTTTTAAACTTATCGAGGAAATACAAGTATTTATCTCGCGGGTATTATTGCAGTCTTTTAGCTGAGGCAAGAAATCATAAAGTATTGCCTAACTTAAAAACGATTAATGATCTCAGTAAAAAGAGTCTTTATATAAATGATTTAGACGGCCTACAATATATTACTTCGAACACGACCTCAAAGCTCGCACAAGGAGAGGGCAGCCTTAAAAAGATAAGCTTTAGGGTTTACTTTAGCCAATCTCCTTTAAAAGAACTGACTAAATTAGCACGTCAAATTTTCGAGTATTATCCATGCCCTATCTTGGAAGTAACGTTAGTACATAATACGACTTGGCAAATTTACTCGATAGTACCTATTAATATTAAAGAATTATCGGAACAGGAAGAAACATTCTTTGCTAATGCTTTAGATAAATACAGTAACAGGATCTGGCGATTACCTAAAAAACAAAAGTCCTATTTATATGACCTTGCCATTTTGGTCGACCCACAAGAAAAGTTACCTCCAAGTGATAAAAGGGCATTGGATAAAATGTTGGCGGCTTGTGAAAGGCAACGTATATATGCAGAGCTAATTACTAAAAAAGATTTTTCTAAAATAAATGAATTTGATGCTTTGTTCATTAGAGAAACAACATCAATCAGTAATCATACTTATAAGTTTTCTAAGGTAGCAAGCTCAGAAGGTATTGTTGTATTAGATGACCCTGATTCGATTTTAAAATGTACCAATAAAATATTCATGTCTAATTTATTAGAGCGATTAAAATTGCCCGGTATTCCAGGGCGATTTGTTTCCAGTGCTAAAGCCGCCGTTTTAACTTCTTTGGTTGAAGAGTTTGGATTCCCATTAGTGGTTAAAATTCCCGATGGTTCATTCAGTATTGGTGTGAAGAAGGTAGATGATTTAGAGCAACTAAAACTTGTACTTGAGCAGATGCTGAAAAAGAGTGATTTAATTTTGGTGCAAAAATTTTTGTATACAAAATATGACTGGCGTATTGGTGTATTAGGCGGAGAAGGTTTGTTCGCTTGCAAATATTTTATGAGTGATAATCACTGGCAAATTTACAATCATGAAAAAGATAAAGACAGTGATGAATTTAGTGGCGACTCGATAACGCTGCCTTTTGAGGATGTCCCTGAACATGTTAAAAGAGTTGCGATTGGTGCTGCTAATGGTGTAGGAGTTGGTCTTTATGGCGTTGATTTAAAAGAAGATGAGCAGGGCAACGTGTATGTGGTAGAAGTTAATGACAACCCTAATATAGATGATGGGATTGAAGATTTAGTGTTGGGCAATGAGTTATATGATCGCTTAGTGACCTGGTTTATTGAGCAAATAAAACTAACAAAATAAAAGTATTGTTAATTATTAATACCGTTCATTTAAAGTGAGTGGTATTTTTATGCTTTCGCCCGAAATTTTTCAACAATATCTACGACAGCTAACTTATAAGAGCAAATCTGCAAAGGGATTGTGTACCATCAATGACTGTATTGCAAAAAACGTTAAATATGACCAATCTTATTAATTATCTATTCATTTGTGCTTGTTAAAATGAATACGAGCTTTGTTATCCATTTTCCTTATACCCAATTAGAACATATATTCAATGAGACAGATACAAACTAATACTAAGAGTGTTAGTTGCTGGTGGAGCTTTATTCTTTTATCCAAAAGCTTGCTAAATTAAGGCTTTATACTCACTTACCATTTTAAGGAACTGCATGAAATCTTACCATTTTAGAATGAATATTAGTTATCAAGAATTTGAAAAATTATATCGAATGCCTAATGTTGTTGTAAAAGTGCGAAGCGATCAGGGGGCAATGATTCAATTACCTGCAATGCGTTTTGTACCATTTTTTACACAACTAGGAGTACGAGGATATTTTGAATTACAATTAAGTGATGAAAATAAGTTTCAACAGTTAATTTGTTTGAATGCCTGATCCAGGACGGTAAAAATGGCTCAACAGAATTTTCATGTTTTTAATCGCTTTTAGATACAGGCCGCTAGTATTTTTACTCTTAGTAAACAAGATACTTCAAGTAATTCTGATAGAAAGGTCAACACTCAATAATGTTTAGAACATACCAATAATGAGGTGTTCCTATTGACTTTAAAAAGTATCAGGCTAAATTATCACACGTAGTCATTTATTTTATAAATTTTTCCATAATTTTACATTTAATGTGACAAGTTAAAGGTTAATTAATAATCTTATTTTAATGACTTAAATTTTTTATTTTATATATAATACAATGATTTCAACGTACACTTCTTAATAAAACAGTATCTGAACAAGGTGAAAAGAATTTTATCCTCTTTTAATTTGGATAAAGTCAACTGAATCAGATTATCAATTTAAACTTATTAAGCTTAGTAATAATTTGTAAGGCTATTTAATGAAAAAAGTGTTAGTTGTATTTGGTACACGCCCGGAAGCCATTAAAATGGCTCCATTAGTACATAAATTGGTCGCAGAAACGGCTATAGAAAGTAGAGTTTGTGTTACTGCTCAGCATAGAGAAATGTTAGATCAGGTGTTGCAACTTTTTGATATTAAACCGGATTATGATTTAAATATCATGAAGCCTGGGCAAGATTTATTTGATGTGACAGAGAATATTTTAAGTGGTTTAAAAGATGTGCTTGATGACTTTAAGCCAGATGTTGTGCTCGTGCATGGTGATACAACCACTACTTTTTCCGCCTCATTAGCTGCCTTTTATAAACAAATTGATATCGGGCATGTAGAAGCTGGATTGCGTACTGGTAATTTATATTCTCCTTGGCCTGAAGAAGCAAACCGTAAGTTAACTGGGGTGTTAACTCGTTTTCATTTTGCTCCTACCGATTTATCAAAATCTAATCTTCTTAAAGAACAAGTACCTGAAGCTCATATTTTTGTGACTGGCAATACCGTTATCGATGCATTGTTATGGGTAAAACAAAAATTAGAATCAGATCCTGAATTACAAAGTTCACTTGCTGCCCAGTTCCCATTTTTAGATAAAAATAAAAAAATGGTGCTGGTGACAGGGCATAGGCGTGAAAGTTTTGGAGGCGGATTCGAACGTATCTGTGAAGCGTTAGCAAATATCGCTAAAGCACAGCCAGACGTACAAATTGTTTATCCTATGCATATGAATCCAAATGTAAGAGAGCCTGTTAATCGTTTATTAAGTTCTCTACATAATGTGTTCTTAATTGAGCCGCAAGACTACCTTCCTTTTGTGTATCTAATGAACCGTTGTTATTTAATTATTACTGATTCCGGTGGTGTGCAAGAAGAAGCACCTTCTTTAGGTAAACCTGTACTAGTGATGCGTGATACCACAGAGCGACCAGAAGCGATTGCGGCGGGTACTGTCAAATTAGTTGGAACAGATGTACAACGTATTACCTCAGAAACTATTTTATTATTAACTGAACCTGATAGTTATCAAACCATGGCTAAAGCTCACAATCCTTATGGGGATGGTTTAGCCTGCTCTCGTATTATAAAAGAATTATTAAAGGATTAATAAAATTATGCCATTTAAAACAGTTTCTGTAATCGGTCTCGGTTACATTGGATTACCTACTGCTGCTGTGATTGCCTCTCGTGGTTTTGATGTGATTGGCGTTGATGTCAATGCTGATGCAGTTAACACTATTAACGCTGGCCAGATTCATATCGTCGAACCTGATTTAGATATAGTAGTTCGAAGCGTGGTAACAACAGGAAAACTACGTGCGACAACAATTGCTGAGCCTGCAGATGTCTTTATGGTTGCTGTGCCAACTCCTTTTAAAGAAGACGTCTCTTCTTCTCATTCCCCTGATTTATCTTATATTGAATCTGCTGCGAATATGATTGCACCGGTTCTGGTGAAAGGGAATTTAGTTATTTTAGAGTCAACGTCACCGGTGGGTACAACAGAGAAATTAGCCGCATGGTTAAAACTAGCTCGTCCTGACTTATCTTTTCCACAGGATAAAGGTGATGCTGCTGACATTAAAATTGCACATTGCCCTGAACGTGTTTTGCCGGGTCATGTATTAACAGAATTGGTTTCAAACGACCGTGTTATTGGTGGGATGTCAGATGCATGTAGTCAACTTGCCATTCAGCTGTATCAAAAATTTGTACGTGGTGAATGTATTGTAACTAATGCGCGTACAGCTGAAATGGCTAAATTAACAGAAAACTCATTCCGTGACGTTAATATTGCATTTGCTAATGAGCTGTCGGTTATTTGTGACAAATTAAAAATCAATGTATGGGAGTTAGTTAAACTCGCTAATCGTCATCCCCGTGTAAATATCCTTAATCCTGGACCGGGTGTTGGTGGTCATTGTATCGCGGTTGATCCATGGTTTATTGTTGATAGTTGTCCTGAAGAGGCAAAAATAATTAAACAAGCCCGTTTAACAAATGATGCTAAACCGCATTACGTAGTTGAGCAGATTTGCCGTGCAGCTGATGAGTTCAAACGTCCTGTTATTGCTTGCTTAGGGCTTGCTTTTAAAGCTGATATTGATGATTTACGAGAAAGCCCTGCACTTGAAATCGTTAAAGATTTAGTGGCAAAAGAATTAGGGGAAATTATTGCTGTAGAACCCAATATTAAACAACTACCAGCGTACCTGTCAGAGTCAGGGGTGACGCTAACTTCACTTAGTGACGCATTAGAGAGAGCGAATGTGGTGGTTGTATTAGTTGACCATAAGCAATTTAAAGCAACAGATCGAACACAGTTTGCAACAAAAGTGGTGATAGATACACGCGGTATAATTTAAATTAAGTTTCCGCTATTTAAGGAAGATGAGTTTTTAAACTAATAGCAATAAATAACGGTCATTGGTGCTGAATTTATTGCTATTGAAAATGCGTTAAAAGGGAAATAAATGTCTGCTCAACAAAATGTTAAAGATAGTGCAAATGCTTATTCTACATTATACCGCTGTATTGATTTTGTCATTATCCAAACAAGTTTGTTTATAATTGTTCATTTTAAAGGAGAGCAGTTAACTGATACTTATCTTGTGGTTGGTTTGATTGCATCGATTGGTTTTGCTGCTTCTGCGGAAAGTCAACAGTTATACCGAAAATGGCGGATTGGAGAGTTTTCCCGTATAACAAGTTATACTTTTTTGTGTTGGGTTGCTGGCATTTTTAGCGTTGTAGTATTTTTGTTTTTTAGTAAAACAGGGGCCGATATCTCACGTCTCATTATTGGCACGTGGATTATAGTTAATTGCATCGCTTTAGCCGGTTGGAGGTTGCTGTTTTATGTGTTTTTATTCAAGCGTCGACGAGCTGGGTATTATACAAAAAGAGTCGCTATTTTTGGGTTTACTCCTTCAGGCGAATTATTAGCAGAACAATTGATCAATAAACCTGAAACAGGATTTACTTTAGTGGGTTTTTACGACGATCGAAGTGATGCTCGTAGTGTATTAAGACATAAAGAACATTTATTAGGTGGTATTAACAAAGGTATTAAATTAGCTCAAGCCGGGGAGATAGATGTTATTTATATCGCACTCCCTTTAGCCGCTCAAAAGCGCATTGAAAGTGTATTAAGAGCATTAGGTGATACTACCGTTGATGTATTTATAGTGCCTGATTTTTTCACTTTTAATTTAATTAATTCTCGCTTATCAAATGTCGGTTCTATTCAAACTATTAGTGTATATGAATCCCCAATGACAGGTCCTGCCAGTTTCTTAAAACGTCTCGAGGATGTTATTGGTGCTACTTTAATTTTATCCATCATCGCCTTACCAATGCTGGTGATTGCAATATTAATAAAACGAGACTCACCAGGACCTGTCATTTTTAAACAATTACGTTATGGGTTGGATGGAAGGGCGATTAACGTTTGGAAATTTCGTTCGATGAGTTCAATGGATAATGGCGATGTGGTGCAGCAAGCTGTTCAAGGTGATACTCGTATCACTAAACTTGGATGCTTCCTTAGACGAACATCCTTAGATGAATTACCGCAGTTTATTAATGTTTTATCTGGCAGTATGTCATTAGTTGGACCACGTCCTCATGCTGTAGCTCATAATGAAGAGTATAGAAAGCTGGTGGATTTTTATATGTTACGCCATAAAGTCAAACCAGGTATCACTGGGTGGGCGCAAATAAATGGTTGGCGTGGTGAAACCGATACTTTAAATAAAATGGAAAAGCGTATCGAGTTTGATTTAGAGTACATTAGAACTTGGTCGATTAGTTTTGATATAAAAATTATTATTCTTACTGTTTTTAAAGGTTTTATCCATAAAAATGCTTATTAGATTGGCACCATTAACAGATTGTTAGTTTATTAACCTCAGTAAAATAACTGAGGTTAGTAAAAGGAGCCAATTAAATTGTTAAGAAATTTTTATTCTTCAAATAAATTTTTATCTATGATCAAATCTCTTGGTAAATTATTTTTAATTCTGTTATCAAGTGATTTCCCCAGCTCAAAAATGCTTATTAGATTAGCATCATTAACTGATTGTTAGTTTATTAACTTTAGTAAAATAACACTCTTAGAAGAAGACTAACCTTAGTAAAATAGGTGAGGTTAGTAAAAGGAGCCAATTAAATTGTTAAGAAAGTTTTTATTCCTCAAATAAATTTTTATCTATGATCAAATCTCTTGGTAAATTATTTTTAATTCTGTTATCAAGTGATTTCCCCAGCCCAATAACATACCCTTGATAACTTAACAGCACTTCACCTTTTGTATTGTTGGTATCAATATCATGTATGTCTCGGCCTTTAAAATATTCGCGCGCTTGATGGGCTAACAAGTTGATCGTTGATGTTGACTGTTGACCATAACAAGTAGCAAACTCATGTGTACATTTAAACCCTGATTTACGCCCTTTGCCAAACTGCTCTGCAATTTTAATACCTAGCCTAGAAAAGCGTAATTCATTAATTAATGGAATAATATTTTCTGGAAATAACCAAAATTCATCATCACGTTGATATAAAATACCTGCTAATTCGGTAACAGAGAATTGCTGTTCAAAATATTGATATAAATTTGCTTGTGTTGCTGCAGTTGCTGGTTGGAAGGGGAATTTACCTAAACGCTTTTGTGCTGTTTCACTGTCTACATAACCGGTTTTTTTTATCACAGCGACAAAAAAACCCTCTGTGTCATAAACCTGTGGCCAGATATGTAAGAAACCCTGCTCAGTTAACGTTTTATGTGCATGTTCAAATAAGTTGTCTAATGAAAGAAATTCAACATTAGCTGGGTAAGTTTTTTTAAGGTGCAAACAAACTTCTTGGTTTTCTTCCAAACTGAGAGTGCAAGTAGAGTAAACCATTACACCATCAGGTTTAAGAGCTTGGAATGCGCTTTTTATCAGTGATTTTTGTATTGTTGATATTGATTCTATTGCTGCTTGATCCCAATTTTTCATGGCCTGTTTATCTTTACGCACCGTACCTTCACCAGAACAAGGCGCATCTAATAAAATAGCATCAAATGTGTTAGGTAACCATTGACCAAAAACGGCAGCATCAAAATGGGTTAGTGCAACATTTTTAATACCACAACGTTGGATGTTTGCATGCAACATTTTAATGCGGCTCGATGAGTATTCATTCGCTATTATTAACCCTTGATTATTAAGAGCAGCTGCTAGTTGAGTTGTTTTAGAGCCAGGTGCTGCTGCAGCATCTAATAAAGTCGATTGTGCAGAGCTTTTAAAATGCTGTAAAAGTGCGGCCACAGGCATCATTGAGCTGGCTTCTTGTACATAAAACAATCCAGCTAAATGTTCAGCACTATTACCTAGTGGGCATGATTCGCTTTGTATTTCAATCCAAAACCCTTCTTTACACCAAGGGACTGCCGTTAATAACCATTTTTTTTTGTTGGCAATAGCAAGGAAGTCTTCAATACTGATTTTAAGTGTATTAATACGTATAGCGCGACGTAAGGGGCGACGGCAGGATGCAACGAGATCATCGATATGTAAATGTTCCGGTAAAATATTAGTCATTTTATCGATGAATGCTTGAGGTATAAAAGTATTGCTATCCATTTGGATCCTTACAAAAACGCGCACAGAAAGTGCGCGCAAGATAACATAAAGTGAAATTAATTACTTTTAGGAATTTTTAATTTCCATTGAAACCATTCTTCATCCGACTCAGACTGTAATTTAAAGGTAGTGAAGGCTTTACTAGCAGGTTGTAATTGTTGATCATCGGGTGTACTCATATTAATACCACCTTTAATCAAAGAAGTGAGTGACGTTGTTTTTAATGCAGCTCCGGTGATCCCAATATCCAAGTTAAAACCAGAAGCTGGCCAAAATACACTATTTGTGCGGATCAAATAAGCATATTCAGGGTATATGTTGATGATAATTTCAACACCTGATGCATCATTGTTTAAGCGCTTATCAGTGACTTCACCAATTTGTATTTGACGGTGGTAAATAGGGCTGCTGATTTCCGTAGAGCCAGCATTGTTAGATATCAAAGTAACTGAAAGGCCGGTTTTATGTTGTGCTAATAAAGGTTCGTTATTTTCACCTTCAAATTTAACTGTTGTTTTGCCATCACCAGGTACTGTATTGATAAATACCCCGCTGATTAAGGTTGATAGGTTCTTAGTACCGGAAAGTGAAATATCACTACGTACGACCCAAAAGCGACTGCCTTGTTTTGCAATTTTATCAAAATAATTTGGTTTGATATCTAAAGTTACCACTACTTTATTATTTTTATCGAGTGTTAATTGGCTTATTTCACCAACTTCTAACCCTTTTAATTTTACTTTGTTGCCTACTTTTAACTCATTAGCATCATCATAGATAAGCGTCAGTTGTTTTGGTGGTTGTGTTGCTTGCTGGTAGTCATCATATAAACGATATTGTCCTTGACTGGTTTTATTACTGCTTGCCGCAGGGGATAACTCTAAAGCGATACCACCGGTTGCAAGGGCAACTAATGAGGCGGCATTAACTTTGATGCCCGATAGCCCTGCATCAACCTCAAAACCACTAATATTCCAAAAAATAGTTTTATCGGTTATAAGGTGTTTAAATTTTGAATTAATTTTAATGCTGGTTTGCATCAAACTTGAATCGTGTAATTGTAAGTCACTGACTTCACCGACTTGTAATTTGTGGTAATAAACAGGGGATCCCACACTCACAGAAGGCAGTTCTTTACTTAATAAGGAAACATTAAGCGGTGCCGAAAAAGCGTTCTTGCCGAGTTTTGCCATTGCTTTAGAAGTATATAGATAAAAGGGCTGTTTGCTTTTGAATGCTATTTTACTGGTTTTTTTCATAACCGCAGATTCATTATAAAGTGCAATACCACCCTGTATAATATTTTGTAGTGGTCGACTATTAAACTCTATCCCTTTTAAAGACGCTTTAAAATCGACACCACTGAGTAAGTGGAATTTACTGTTGTCGTTTATCAGGTAACTAAATTGATCGTTTATATTTAAAGTGGCTTTAATATATTGACTATCCTTAGTCAATGTTAATGTGCTGATTTTCCCAATGTTAAGCCCTTTATAACTGATAGGAGCACCTTCAGACAAACCATTAGCATTATCTGAAATTAATGTAATTGATAAGTTTTCAGCAGCAAGTGTATGGGGGGTGTTGACTAAAAATTCAGTGCGTTGCTGCTCTTGTTGAAAGTTTTCACCGTGCGAAAAACTAATATAATCTCCAGTAATAATATTACCCAAATTTTCAATCTTAGAAAAAGAAACGGAGGTTTGTTCAATCCAAAATTGTGCACTTTCAGTCACTAGTTCACTAAAAGCGGGGTTGATGGTTGCCTGCGCTATAAATAACTGACTGCTTGCATCGTAACGAATGTTATTAATGCGACCAATTCCATGGCCTTTAAATAAAATGCCAGCGCGGTTAGGCAAATTATTTGTATTAGTTAGTTTTAGGGTCAGATTTAAACCTTGCTGACTTTCTTTTAAATCATTAAATAGTTGGTATTGCTGGTCTGTTGATGGTGAGTTTGATGAAGTAGGGCTATTAAAAGTAATCCCCCCAGCAATCAATGTAGTTAAACTATCAAGTTTAAAATCAACACCGGTTCGCGAAATATTCGCATTCAAGCCACTAATATTCCAAAATTTACTGTCTTCTTTGACTAAATTACTATATTTGCTTTCAATGAAAGCTTGAATGCTTACAAATTGTCCCGATTTATCAAGCCGTACTCGCGCAATCTCGCCCACTTGTATTTTTTTAAAAAAGATAGGTGTGCCAACATTAATAGAAGCGGCATTGTTACTTTTTAAGTTAATTAATAATGCATTATCAGGGATAGTAATCGGTTGCTCAGCAGTGGCTATGAAATTAGTGGTTTCTTCGCCTTCGCCTGGTAATAAATTAATGTAACTCCCTGAGAATAAAGTATCTAATCCAGTAATAGAAGTTAATGATGCTTTTGGAGAAACTAACCAAAATTGACTTTTTTGTTTTAATAAAAACACCGCGTGTGATTCAATTTCAGCAATCACGTTAACACCATCGACTTCATCAAGTTCAATCTTCTTTACGGTACCAACAATCACACCTTTATAACGCACCTTGGTTTTATCAACTATGATGCTATCAGCATTGGTAAAGTGAATACTTACCCGTGCACTTCTTTGCGTAATATTTTGGAATAAAATCCAAATAGCAAGTATTGCTGCAATAAAGGGTAAAAACCAAATCGGTGAAATAGATCGTGATTTTACAAGAATAGGCTCTGAAGAAGGGTTATTTTGCATCGATATTAGCGTCCCAAATTAGGCGAGTGTCAAAACTCTGTGCTGCAAATAGTGTAGTGATAACAACCACTGTAAAAGAGGTTGCTGCGATACCTGGATAAACGGATAAAAAGTTTCCTTTATCAAATACAGCGACCATAATTGAGATAACAAACAAGTCTAATACTGACCAACGTCCTATCCAATCTACTAAAGTAAAAGCCAGCAATTGTTTTTTTGGATTAAATTGCCACTTAAAGTGAACAGCAAGTGAAATAAATGCAAGTACAGTTATCTTTAAAATAGGAACTAAAATTGAGGCGATAAATACAATCACTGCTATTCCTGGCATGCCGCTATCTAATAAGCTTAAAATACCTGAAAAAATAGTATCAGGGTAGAGTGTACTATTTTTTAACAAGTAGGTGATAGGGTAAAGGTTAGCGGGGAAGATAAAAATAAACGAAGTAAATAGCAGTGCCCATGTTTTTTGCTGACTATTTTTTATACGCGGTGTGATTGGGCTATCACAATAAGGACAGTAAAATTCATTTTCAGTAATAGCGCTGTCCATATCGCAAATACGGCACAATTGCCTGTTTTGTTGTATTGCACTTATGCCGGTTATGAGCGGTTTATTCATTACGTAAATATTTCCAATTTTTGGTATTATTGTACTCACAAATCATACTCATATTTAATATAAGTAAGCCACCAAGAAAAAAAAGCCCATTACCGAAATAAAGTGCTGCATAACTGTTTAATTTAAACACAGCGACCATAAAACTGACGAGATAAACCTCGAGCATCGACCAGTGAATAAGAACACTTGTTAATTTGAGTACATAGTTGAGTATAAAAGGTCGTTTATTAAACATCATACAACCGCTACTGACCGCCATACAGATAGTTAATATTATTGGCGCAACAACAGCACAAAACAACACCACAAAAGAGACCAGTGGGGCAATGTCAATCATCATCAAGGCACCTTGCAATAGGTTTGTTTCTTCCGTAATACCTAATAAATGTACAGAAATTAGAGGCAATGAAAAAGCAGGAATGCAGACTAATAAGGCAGCAATCGCTAAAGCAAATAATTTATTTGCTTTATTTCCATTTGCTATTTCAAATGCACAATGACAGCGTGCGCATTTTGCAATATAACCTGTTTGTAAATTGGGCCATGGTGAAACCATGTCACAATGGCCGCAAATAATAGTATTCATTGTTAATTATCAGTTATTTGACATACCGCTAAGATAGCAAATTAATTTAAATATGACAAAAGTTGCATTATATAACAAGTCAATGTACTGTATATAAAACCATGCTTAATCACTCATTAAAAAAGAGGCCACCGTGGCAGTCATCATTAAATACATAGTAGAAAGAAAAGGTGTTGAGAAAATGACCTTTACCAGTAAAAAAGAAGCCGATGCATACGACAAAATGTTAGATAGCGCTGATCAAATAGCATTATTCTTAAGTGAGAGTCCAGTTTCTTTAGACGATCAACAACTTGAAGAGTTAGGGTTATATGTAGCAAGTAATAAAGATATATTACAAAATTTATTTAAAGGGCAGTCATTTGATCAAGAAAGCATCGATAAAACAGAAGTATAAAAACTAGTATAGCATCAAGCATAATCAGGAGTATTGATAAATTAACCCTTGATACCTTTTATTGTGCTGCTTAATACATTAAAATACGTCCTCAATTTTAACAAATACAAATGCTTTTTGGTTGGAAGCATCACTGTGAGGAATTTGCATGCCAATAATTACTCTTCCCGATGGGAATCAACGTCAATTCGATACTACAACATCAATTATGGATATCGCAGCTGATATCGGCCCTGGACTTGCAAAAGCGTGTATTGCTGGACGTGTTGATGGCAAGTTAGTTGACGCTTGTGACCCTATTGAAAATGATGCGACAGTCTCGATCATCACAATTAAAGATGATGAAGGTTTAGAAATATTACGTCACTCATGTGCACATTTATTAGGTCATGCGATTAAGCAATTATACCCTGATGCAAAAATGGCAATAGGTCCAACCATTGATAATGGTTTTTACTATGATATTGATCTTGATGTAACCATTAATGATGAAGAGTTGGCAAAAATAGAAAAACGCATGAATCAATTGGTGAAAACAAATTACCAAGTGATTAAAAAGAAAGTAAGTGTAGATGAAGCGATTGCTTTATTTAAAGAACGTGATGAACCTTATAAACTAGAAATATTAGCCGGTATCGACAAAGATGATCGCCCAGGTTTATACCATCACGAAGAATATATCGATATGTGCCGTGGTCCACACGTACCAATGATGAAATTTAGCCAATATTTTAAATTAATGAAAGTATCGGGTGCTTATTGGCGTGGCAATTCAGATAACAAAATGTTGCAACGTATCTATGGCACTGCATGGGCTGATAAAAAACAATTAAAAGCTTATTTAAAACGTTTAGAAGAAGCGGCAAAACGAGATCACCGTAAAATTGGTAAGCAATTAGATCTTTACCATATGCAAGAAGAAGCACCAGGTATGGTTTTCTGGCATCCAAATGGCTGGACTATATTCCGCGAACTTGAAAGTTATATTCGTGAGCAAACAGTTGCTTATGATTATCAAGAAGTAAAAGCGCCACAGATTTTAGACCGTTCTTTATGGGAAAAATCAGGTCACTGGGATAAATACAAAGACGGTATGTTCTGTACTTGTAGTGAAAACCGTGATTATGCGATCAAACCAATGAATTGTCCTGGACACGTACAAATCTTTAATCAAGGTTTAAAATCGTACCGTGACTTACCACTTCGTTTATCTGAATTTGGTTCATGTCACCGTAACGAACCATCAGGTTCTTTACATGGTTTAATGCGTGTTCGTGGTTTTACTCAGGATGATGCGCATATCTTCTGTACTGAAGCGCAAATTCTTGAAGAAGTGTCTGCATGTATCAACATGGTATTTGAATGTTATAAAACATTTGGTTTTGAAGATATCGTGGTTAAATTATCTACTCGCCCTGAAAAACGTGTTGGTGATGACGCAACATGGGATAAATCTGAAGCCGCTTTAGCACATGCATTAGATGAAAATGGCGTTAAATTTGAATACCTACCGGGTGAAGGTGCCTTTTATGGCCCTAAAATCGAATTTACTTTATATGATTGTTTAGGTCGTGCATGGCAATGTGGTACTATCCAGTTAGATTTTTCAATGCCGGGCCGTTTAGACGCAACTTATGTTGGTGAAGATAACGAACGTCATACACCAGTCATGATTCACCGTGCAATTCTTGGTTCTTTAGAGCGTTTCATTGGTATTTTAACTGAAGAGTATGCGGGCATTTATCCGACATGGTTATCACCTCAACAGGTGGTTGTGATGAATATTACTGATAAACAGTCGGATTTTGTCACGGAAGTAGTAAATAAATTGAAAAAATCGGGTGTTAGAGCAATTTCGGACTTGAGAAATGAGAAGATAGGCTTTAAAATCCGCGAGCATACATTAAAGCGTGTTCCTTACTTATTAGTTGTGGGTGACCAAGAGGTCGAAGCAAACGAAGTTGCTGTAAGAACACGTAAGGGTGATGATCTTGGTAAAATGAAGGTTGATGATTTTATCAATCATGTTAAACAAGAAATCATCACACGTTCATAAATCATTTGGAGGAATTTGTTATAAAAGGTGCAAAAAAAGCCCCGCAAACGGGCAATAAACATCGTTTAAACGATGAAATAACTGGTACTGAAGTACGTCTTTCTGATTCAGAAGGCAAGCCAGTAGGTATTGTTTCTTTAGAAGAAGCAAAGAATATGGCATTTGACGAAGATTTGGACTTAGTTGAAATTAGTCCAAATGCTGAGCCGCCAGTTTGTCGCATCATGAACTATGGCAAATTTCTCTTTGAAAAGAGCAAATCCGTTAAAGAACAACGGAAGAATCAGAAACAGGTTCAGTTGAAGGAAATAAAATTCCGTCCTGGGACTGATGATGGCGATTATCAGGTAAAACTACGCAGCCTGATACGCTTTCTTGAAGAGGGTAACAAAGCCAAAGTAACGCTACGTTTTCGTGGTCGTGAAATGGCGCATCAATCACTTGGGATGGAATTATTAAATCGCGTTAAAAACGATTTAGTTGAAATCTCTACTGTCGAGTCTTTCCCTAAACTGGAAGGTCGTCAGATGGTGATGGTACTTGGCCCTAAACGTGCTAGCTAAGGCATAAAGTAGTATTGATGTGCGAATATGAGAATATTTGCACTTTATACTCGCCTTACTGGTTTAATTTAAATTTTAACAATGCGGAGTTCGCAATGCCTAAAATGAAATCTAACAAAGGTGCTGCAAAGCGCTTTAAAAAGACTGCTTCTGGTGGTTTTAAACGTAAGCAATCTCACTTACGTCATATCCTTACTAAGAAATCTACTAAACGTAAACGCCATCTACGTGCTCAAAGCATGGTAGCTAAAGTAGACGTACCTAGTGTTAACAGAATGTTACCATTCGCTTAAGTAAGGAATATATAAAATGCCAAGAGTAAAACGCGGTGTACAAGCTCGTGCACGCCATAAAAAAGTCTTAAAACAAGCTAAAGGTTATTACGGAGCTCGTTCACGTGTTTATCGCGTAGCGGTTCAAGCAGTAACTAAAGCTGGTCAATACGCTTACCGTGACCGTCGTCAACGTAAACGTCAGTTCCGTCAACTATGGATTGCACGTATTAACGCTGCATCTCGTATTAGCGGATTATCTTACAGCCGTTTCATCAATGGTCTTAAAAAGGCTTCTGTTGAAATCGATCGTAAGATTCTAGCTGACATAGCTGTATTTGATAAAGCAACATTTGCTCATTTAGTAGAAGTTGCAAAAAAAGCGCTAGCTTAATCATTATTGGTTAACAGTATTGAAAAAGGAGACATTTAGTCTCCTTTTTTTTATTTAAAATTCCTTACCGTTTGTATTTTAATGGCACATCCACTTCTGATTAATGTTTTATGCTTCCTATATCTAATCTATAAAAACTCGCTTTTATTCACTACAAGTACATTAATCTCAGTATCATGACAGTTGTCATATAACTGTCATAAAAGAGCCATATACTTCTTGTTATCAATTATGTTGGAGATAGTCAATGGAACGTGATTTAGCGACCACATTACAAGCGAACAAAAAGCGTGTGGTTAAGGATAAATTAGTAAAATACGGGGTAACAGCTGGCGGCACATTGGTGTTAGTCACTTTGTTATTAATTTTTGGGTACCTGCTGTACGTTGTTTTACCCATTTTTGCACCGGTTAGTATTGAACAAACACAATCCTTTAAACGTAAAGACGCTACGCCTATTTATGCATTAGGTATCGATGAGCAGAATGAAGTTGCTTATCAAATGGACCAACAAGGGTTATTAAGCTTTTATTCCTTAAGAGATAATGATTTAGGTGAATCGCTTCTTAAATACCAAGCATTTACTGATACTCATAACATAACTAAAACCATGCCCGTTAACGGTATGTTTGCTTTAACCAATAACAGTGGTGAAGTGAAAGTTGTTAAACCTAGTTTCATTACCTCTTACCCAAACGATAAACGATTGATTACACCTGAAGTAAGTTTCCCTTTAGGTGAAGATAATTTGATCGTATCAGAAGACAAACAAGCCTTGAATCATTTAGCATTTGAAATGAATGCTGAATATGCCGGAATAGCAGCGGTTCAAAGTAATGGTGAGGGTGTATTTCTTTTACTAACGGCTGAAGAAGATTTCATGACAGATCAAGTCGTTTGGCAACAAGCATCATTTAAATTACCTTCATTTCCCAATAAAGTAGATCAGCTGCTGTTAACTCCTAACCTTAGTAAGTTATTTGTACGCAGTGGTAATGATTTATTAGTCTACGATATCTCAGAAAGTGACGATATTCATATTTCATCAGTATTTAAAATTAATGCTAAAGGCAGTAATGTTAATCATGTGCAATTGTTAACGGGTGCTAGTTCATTATTGGTAGCCAACGAAAATGGTGTGATTAGTCAATGGTTTGAAGTGCTTGGAGAAAACAAACGTGAGTTTACTTATATCCGTGATTTTAAAGCGCCGGCTGAAGTAACCAGTATTGTACCTGAGTTTTTCCGTAAAGGTTTTTTAACAACAACGGAAGCCGGGGATTTATCTATTTTCCATTCAACCGGTGAAACAGAATTATTAACCGAGTCAATTTCTAAAGTGGGTTCTCTAGTTGTTGCTATTTCTCCTCGAGCGAATGCCATTCTTGTTGCAGATAAAGAGGTTATCAAACTCTATCATGTTGATAATGAACATCCTGAGATTACCTGGTCTGCATTATGGCAAGAGGTTTGGTACGAAGGTTATCCTGATCCTCAATACGTTTGGCAGTCAACTTCTGCAAGTGATGACTTCGAAGCTAAAATGAGCCTAGTACCTATCTCATTTGGTACAATTAAAGCGGCTTTTTATGCAATGCTATTTGCGGTACCAATCTCCATTTCAGCGGCTATTTACACTGCTTATTTCATGACACCAAGCATTAGAACTTATATCAAACCTACGGTTGAAATAATGGAAGCATTACCGACGGTTATTTTAGGTTTCTTAGCAGGGTTATGGCTAGCACCGATTGTTGAAAACCAATTACCAGGTATTATTTTATTATTAATAACCTTGCCGGCGAGTGTGTTAGTCGCTGCCATTATTTGGAGCAATTTACCTAAGTCATTAAGCGATAAAATAAGTGAAGGTGTATTGCCATTAGTGCTATTACCTATTCTTCTTGCTAGCGGTTACTTGTCGATGGAGTTTAGCGACACACTTGAAATTTTGTTGTTCAACGGTGATACACGTATGTACTTAACCAATGAGTTAGGCATTAACTTTGACCAACGTAATTCATTGATTGTTGGTATTGCGATGGGTTTTGCGGTTATTCCAACTATCTTTTCAATTGCCGAAGATGCGATATTTAGTGTGCCTAAAAGTTTAACCATGGGTTCATTAGCATTAGGTGCTACGCGCTGGCAAACACTGACTAAGGTGGTCATTTTAACGGCTAGTCCAGGTATTTTCTCTGCTGTGATGATGGGAATGGGACGTGCAGTTGGCGAAACCATGATCGTGTTAATGGCAACCGGTAATACGCCAATCATGGATTGGAACATCTTTGAAGGCATGCGTACTTTATCTGCAAATATTGCAGTCGAAATGCCAGAGTCAGAAGTAGGCAGTTCACATTACCGAGTATTATTCCTCGCTGCATTTGTGTTGTTTATCTTTACCTTCTTCTTCAACACCATTGCTGAGTTTGTACGTCAGCGTTTGCGTGAAAAATATTCAAGCCTATAAATAGGAGTTAGTTATTATGGGTAAATGGTTTAAATCAGGCACACCGTGGATTTGGATGACAGGTGGTGCTGTAAGTTTGAGTTTAATTGCAGTGATTGGATTGTTTTTATTAATTGGTTGGAGAGGGTTGAGTTTTTTCTGGCCTGCCACTGTTTATGAATTCTCAATGCAAAATGAGCAAGGGCAAGAGTCTGTATTAATTGGTGAAATTTACGACCAAGAACATGTATTAAAACAACAATTAATTGATGGTGGTGTCACTGGTTTAGCAGATGCACCTGAATCTTTAGAACGTTTTTTGATTAAGATTGGCAACCGTGAATACGTTGATTTAGATTTTCAATGGATACTGGAAACGATCATTAAAGATACAAAAGTAGCGCATGATGTTGTTGTTTTTGAAAGAACCAAAAATGGTAATTTTTATGGTTATATTGACTCCATTAAACAAGGTGAAGAGCAACTTGATATTGAACAAAGCGGTTTAATAAGTGAGTTAAATAAACGTCTTGCTCGCGCACTTGAATTTCGTGACAAGGAGCATGCTTTATTAAGCGGTGATATTGGTCGTATCAACAACGATTTAGATCGTATCCGTTTAAAGCAACGTAAATTGCAATTAGATGGTGAGTTAACGGAACAAAAAATTGCTGAATTCACCGCTAACAGTGATCAATTAAGAGCTGAGTATTTAGGGCTCGAAACTGAATTATTTAGCTATCGTGATCAAGCAAAGCGTGACAGTGTCGTTGTTAAAGATATGACCGGGCGTTTAGTCACTATGCCGTTATCGTATATTTTAGATTTCTACCAACCTAATGATATGAATTTTATGCAAAAGGTTGGTCATTGGTTCCATCAAGTTTATAAATTTGTTAGTAGTGATCCGCGTGAAGCAAATACAGAAGGCGGGGTATTCCCAGCTATCTTTGGTACCGTGTTTATGGTGATGTTGATGGCTGTGATAGTGACACCGTTTGGTGTGATCGCTGCTATTTACCTACATGAGTATGCAGGTAAAAATAACATCACTAAGTTTATCCGCATTGCGGTGATTAACTTGTCCGGTGTGCCATCGATTGTTTATGGTGTCTTTGGTTTAGGGTTTTTTGTTTATATTCTAGGTGGCAGTATCGATCAGCTACTTTATCCTGAAGCTTTACCATCGCCTACTTTTGGTTCTCCTGGGGTATTGTGGTCTGCATTAACACTAGCAATTTTAACCTTGCCAGTGGTTATTGTTTCAACCGAGGAAGGATTAAGTCGAATTCCAAGTACCTTACGTGAAGGTTCATTAGCGTTAGGAGCAACAAAGTCAGAAACCTTGTGGAGAATTGTTATTCCAATGGCAAGCCCTGCCATTATGACCGGATTAATTTTAGCGGTTGCACGTGCAGCTGGTGAAGTTGCACCATTAATGTTAGTAGGGGTAGTTAAAATAGCACCGACTTTGCCTGTTGATGGAAACTTTCCATTCTTACACTTGGACAGAAAATTTATGCACCTTGGTTTCCACATTTATGATGTTGGTTTCCAAAGCCCTAATGTAGAGGCTGCGCGCCCATTAGTTTATGCAACTTCATTTTTATTGGTGACAGTGATTATCGGTTTAAATTTAGCGGCTATTGCTATTCGAAATAACTTACGTGAAAAATATCGTTCATTAGAGCACTAATACAAAACTATATACGCAATCGATACAAACAAAGCGCATTCTAGATTGTACATTTTAAAAACACGCACATTATGCTGCGTGAATAAAGATTAGGAAAAACAATGATTGATTTATCAAATTTAAATCCAAAAGGTGAAGACTTAAGTACGCTAACTGCTGAAAATACAGCATTAGAGATCAAAAACTTAGACCTGTTCTACGGTGATAAGCAAGCACTGCATAACGTTTCAATGAAGATACCAAAAGGTAAAGTTACGGCATTTATCGGACCTTCAGGCTGTGGTAAATCGACATTATTACGTTGTATTAACCGCATGAATGATTTAGTGGAGATTTGTCGTGTTGATGGCAATATCGAATTACATGGCATTAATATCTATGATAAGTCAGTTGATGTTGCTTCCTTACGCCGTCGTATCGGCATGGTATTCCAACGTCCAAATCCTTTTCCAAAATCAATTTATGAAAATGTTGTGTATGGTTTACGTTTACAGGGCATCAATGATCGTCGTACGCTTGATGAAGCGTGTGAAAGCTCATTGCGTGGTGCGGCTTTGTGGAATGAAGTAAAAGATAGATTACACGATAATGCATTTGGTCTTTCTGGTGGGCAGCAACAACGTTTAGTGATTGCTCGTGCCATTGCAATTGGCCCGGAAGTATTATTATTAGATGAGCCAACGTCTGCCTTAGATCCAATTTCAACTCTAACGATTGAAGAGTTGATCACTGAGCTGAAGAAAAAATTCACCGTGGTGATTGTTACACATAATATGCAACAAGCGGCGCGCGTGTCGGATCAAACTGCTTTTATGTATATGGGTAAACTAATTGAATATTCGGATACAAATACCTTATTCACTTCACCAAAACAAAAGCAGACAGAAGATTACATTACTGGCCGTTACGGTTAAATAAGGAAATAAAATGGAAAATTTAAATTTAAACCGTCATATTTCAGGGCAATTTAATAATGAACTTGAAAATGTGCGTAACCAAGTTATGCAAATGGGTGGACTCATTGAGCAGCAATTAAGTGATGCGTTAACTGCAACGGCTGACAATGATTTAGAATTAGCACATAAAGTGATCGTTAAAGATAATGAAGTGAATCTATTTGAAACACGAGTTGATCAAGATTGCTCTCGTATTATTGCTAAACGGCAGCCTGCTGCAAGTGATTTACGTTTGATTTTAACTATTATGAAAACAGTCACTGAGTTAGAAAGAGTTGGTGATAGTGTTGTTGCCATTGCTAAAATGGTGATTGAAAACCATGGTAAAAAAGTACCTTCATTAATTGGCCTTGAAAATATGGGGCAGATTGTATTAAAAATGCTGCACAATGCATTAGATGCTTTCACTCGTTTGGATATCAACACTGCTATTGCTGTGCATAACGAAGATAAAAAAGTAAACCGTCAGTATGAAAGTATTCTACGTGAATTAATGACTTTTATGATGGAAGACCCTCGCTCTGTACCTTTTGTACTTAACGTATTAGCATCCGCTCGTGCAATTGAGAGAATAGGGGATAGGTGTCAAAACATCTGTGAGCAAATAGTCTATTTAGTGAAGGGCATTGACGTACGCCATGCAACTGAAGAAGAGATAAACTCACTGATTGAATAGTTACTATATAAGCAATTTATTACGTCTTATAAAAAGTGTAGGTGAATTTATTTATCTACACTTTTTGCATTTTAGCAACAAACCTTTTCAGCCTATATAGCATCAGGTATACTGCGCGTTTTATTGAGTGGAACCGTTACATGAAAGTTGCTGATTTTTCTTTTCACCTTCCTGAAGAATTGATTGCGCGTTATCCAATGCCAGAGCGTACTAACAGTCGTTTACTTTCATTAGAGGCTAACACTGGCGAATTAAGTCACTTAAACTTCACTGATATTTTGGATTTAGTGAATGCAAATGACTTGCTTATATTTAACGATACACGTGTTATTCCTGCTCGCTTATTCGGGACTAAAGAAACCGGTGGCAAAATCGAGGTCTTGGTCGAGCGTGTGTTAGATGAAAAAACCTTTCTTGCCCATGTTCGTAGCTCTAAATCTCCTAAAGCTGGCTGTCATTTGTTATTAGAAAATGACGTCAAAGCAGTGATGTTAAAGCGTCAAGGCCCACTGTTTGAAATAAAAGTAGATAGCGATGAAACGGTACTACAAATTTTAGAGCGTATTGGGCATATGCCATTACCTCCTTATATTGATAGACCTGATGAAGATGCAGATAAAGAACGCTACCAAACGGTTTACAACAAAAAACCCGGCGCTGTTGCAGCGCCTACGGCGGGTTTACATTTTGACCAGGTAATATTAGATAAACTAACGGCAAAAGGCACTGATTTTGCCTTTGTTACCTTGCATGTCGGTGCGGGCACTTTCCAACCCGTTAAAGTAGATAATATACTCGATCATCAAATGCACAGTGAATATGCAGAAGTTTCGCAACAAGTGGTTGATAAAATCATCGCAACTAAAGCTGCTGGCGGTCGCGTTATTGCAGTGGGCACCACTTCAGTTAGATCTATTGAAAGTGCAGCAAGTGTGACGTTAGCTAATGGGCTGGAGTTGGCTCCCTTTTTCTCTGAAACCAGTATTTTCATTTATCCTGGTTATCGATTCCAATTAGTTGATGCGATGATCACTAATTTTCATTTGTCGGAATCAACTTTATTAATGTTAGTCAGCGCTTTTTCTGGCAAGGCTAATATTGATAATGCTTATCAAACTGCGATTGACAAAAAATATCGTTTTTTTAGTTACGGTGATGCGATGTTTTTAACTAAAAAAACGAATTAATAAAAGTCTTTAAAATAATTTTTTTAAAGCATTCATTTAAGTAAAAGTAAGAGATTAAAATCTAACTGCATGACTAGGAACCATCCTCATTATGCAGTTGGCTTTAATAATTGTTTAATAAAGAAATCAGACTGTTTCTCTGATAAGGAAAACCATGAAATACGAATTAATTACAACCGATGGTCGCGCACGTCGTGGCCGTTTAACTTTTGACCGTGGAACGGTTGAAACACCTGCATTTATGCCAGTAGGCACTTACGGCACAGTAAAAGGCATGACACCTGAAGAAGTTGATGCAACAGGTGCAGAAATTTTATTAGGTAATACTTTTCACTTATGGTTACGCCCAGGGCAAAAAGTCATTAAACAACACGGTGATTTACATGACTTCATGAATTGGAAAGGGCCTATATTGACTGACTCAGGTGGTTTTCAAGTATTCAGCTTAGGTAAAATGCGTAAAATCAAAGAAGAGGGCGTTTATTTTAGAAGCCCTGTTAATGGTGATGAAGTATTTTTATCCCCGGAAATTTCAATGGAAATTCAATACGATCTTGGGTCTGATATCGTGATGATTTTTGATGAATGTACTCCTTACCCAGCTACAGAAGAAGAAGCTGATATTTCGATGAAGCTTTCTTTACGTTGGGCAGAACGTAGCCGTAATCGGTTTGACGAACAAGAAAATCCAAATGCTTTGTTTGGTATTATTCAAGGTGGCTGTTATGAACATCTTCGCGATGTGTCATTAGCTGGATTAGAAAAAATCGGCTTTGATGGTTATGCGATTGGTGGTCTGGCTGTTGGTGAGCCTAAAGAG
>TARA_R110001583_G_scaffold74156_6_pt1 | contig 31611 bp, 28 predicted proteins | sample TARA_R110001583 | Tara Oceans TARA_R110001583 (sample SAMEA4398432) | marine metagenome | biome: Polar Biome; feature: [MES] marine water layer (ENVO:01000295) within the mesopelagic zone...; material: water (ENVO:00002006), including particulate matter (ENVO:01000060) such as...... | reverse complement strand
AGAAACCAATCCAAGCATGAAAAGGAAAACGAATAGTCTAAAAAATTTTTTCATTTTTTGTGAGTTTTTATGACTTGCCTTTATCCCTTAATGAGCAATATATGAGAAGAGAATAGAGCGAGCCTAGTTTGTTTTAAAGAAAATGCCTAACATAGTGTTAAGCATTTTCTTGTTCTTTCTATATTTTATAGTTGTCTAAATTACTGGAGTAGGTTCATCTTCTAATGCATCAATTGAATTTTGCAATAGTGCTTTTATATATTTAGGGTTGTGAGCACCAAAACTGCGATCAGCATCTACACCAGCCCAGTTAAAAAATGCACGTGCTTGAATCATTGGATAAGTTCCTTTAACTGGTTCGTAAGCCTCATCTTCTGCAATATATTCAATAAGACCTAATCGAACTAGTTCGCCTCTTAGGGTTTCAAGTTTTGCAGCAACATCTGATCTTACTCCTCCATGATTGAAATCCTCTGCATCATCTTCGTGACACGTATTACATGCATTTAATGAAGGGTTCCAAGAATGACCTCCCATAGCTTTCGCATCAGAAGTTTCGGATGTAAATTCAGCCATATGACAACCTGTACATGAAGCAACTTCAAGGTGAGTTGATGAGCCTGCTTCTGGATATTCCACTGCTCCAGCAATTTCAGCTAAGCCAACACCATAAACCATGTTTGATTGTGCACCACTATGAGGACCATAATGTGAACTTGTAATCGTGAAAGTCTCTTCTCCAGGGTTCGAAACATTTGGTTCAGGCCTTCTTGTTTGATGACAATTTGCACATAAATTAGAATTACCATTTAAATCCATAGTAACTGTTTCATCAAAAATTGCTACCACAGGATCTTTAAGTCTTAAGGCATAATCACTAGCTTCCATTGTTTCATGTAAGCCGTGACAAGTTGCACATTCCCATGCTGTTGGGTTTGTGATACCGCCAGCAACTTCACCATAGGCAGCATACTGAACAAAACCTTGATGTGAGTGACATCGGGCACAACTTTGACGTCCACCTGCGTAATCAACAGCGTTAATACCACTGACGTGAATAGAAGTGGCAAATTGTGCTGCAACCATTGCTTTCGTTTCTGTTGAGTGACAAGCCATACATGTGGCATTACCACTAGCACCATCGACACCATCAGAACCATCATTACCGGCAGTACCATTTAAACCATCAGTACCTGCTGGTCCTTCACAAGCTGCGAATATTGCTCCAAATGTAAGGAGGAGAAGCCAGGTTTTTAATTGTTTTCGTTTCATAAGATTAGGGGGATTAAAGAATTTATTCAGTAAAACTAAGAATTACAGGAAATAATCTCCCATGATGGACAATGACAGTAATCTGTTTTAATATTGATTCTTAATTGAAAAAGAAACGATATAGATTTTGGTTTGAGTTGATATTTATCACTATATTGGAAAATAATTTACCTGAAACCCCTAATATGTTTGGAAAAGGAATTGATGTTAACTGTGGCTCTTGTCCTAATGCTTGGTCAAATTTTAAGAATTTGTCAACAAAGGAAATAAAAGAAATGAGCCAGAATAGGTTTCAATCCAATTTCACAGCTGGAGAAATGATATTTAAAGCTGGGTCACCTACATCCAATGCAGTTTTTCTTTCTTCGGGTATCGCTAAAATATATTTAGAAGGTTTTGACGGCAAGAAAATTATTCTTGGTTTATGTAAGCCTGGTCGATTAATTGTTGGGCCAGGAGCCTATGTGGATTCTACTCACCACTACAGCTTAGTTGCCCTAACTGATGTACGTGCCTGCTTTATCGACATGAAATTGATAAAATCCTACGTGCAGTCTAATCCTTTGTTTAGCGAAGGATATATGAAAGATATCAGTGAAAAATCTTTACGCACATTTTATAAAATGATGAGCCTTGTTCAGAAAAAGATGCCTGGCCGAATGGCAGAAGGCTTACTAGCTCTGGCAGATGATATATTTATGTCTGATGAATTTGCTCCTATTTTAAGCAGACAAGAATTAGGTGAATTTACAGGAATGGCTAAAGAAAATGTGGTTCGTATTTTGAAAGAGTTCTCTAATGAAGGTATTATTAGCACGAATGGTTCAACGATAACTATTAACGATAAAGAGAAGTTGAAGTTGATATCAGCTAATGGCTAGGTTTATTCTTTCTCATACCAGAAATGGAAATCACGAAAATTCCTACTATCGTAAATAATCCCCCAATTAATTGAATCTGACTAGGTAGTATTCCCAGAAAAATAAATGAGCCTAGTATAATAAAGAAGCTTCTACTGGTTATAATGAGTGTTACTTTTGAAGCCTCAAGGTGTTTAAGTGCTGAGAAAGTAAGGATAGTACCTAAGAATGGTCCAAACAACGAACCTATTATAATGTATAGGATAGACTCACTACTATAGTTTGGTAATTCAAATTGATAGATGTTAAGGATTATAAAACCAAGCCAAAGAGCAATATTACGATATTGAGTTATCATTGCAGATGGTAGTGATCCAACCTTAGTTTTCGCTAAAACCAAACTAATTCCATAGAATAATGCGAAGGTGAAAGTTGCCAAACTCGCAGGACTCTGCAATTCCTTCAATTGAAATCCAGATTTAGTCATATTTATTAAGCCAACCCCAAGTATGGTGATAATAATTCCAAAAATCTCTGGATATGAATATCTTTCTTTGAGAAAGAGTAAGCCTAATATGATGACGAATATAGGACTTGTATTTGCAAGGAATGAAACAATTGTAGGATTGGGAGTGAGTTGAATTGCTATAAAAAAAGCTGAAGTTGCAATAAGTTCAGAGCAAGATATTAAGATCAATGTTCTTTTCGATCCTTTTGATAAATCTTTGAATCGATGATTCGTTTTTCTTAGCCAGTTGTATGTTATATTCCAAAGCAAGGCTAATCCAAACCATAAAATTCCAAAGCTTGCTAAACTCACATCCGTTATTGCAAGTTTACTGAAAATATAAACATTCGAAAATGTAATGGTTGCTAAAAGTGCAATTAAAGAGCCTTTTAATTGTCGGGATAACTTCATGTTAAAACTTAAATTTAGCTGTAAATGTATTTAAGTTTTCAGTAAATAATGAATTTGTTTTGTGAAATTATGACGAACTATTTATTGGTTGAACTCCAACAACCTACTTTTTTTATGCGTTTAAATTTTATAGCTAGTATGATTTGTTCGAATTGTACATACTAATATAAATATCTGTGGCAATCGACACAGCTACCTCCAACCCATTCTTTATTAATATCAATTGGATGCTGAAATTCAAGATTGTCATTAATGGGTGCGTAAGTAATTTTATCATTTTCACCCTGCAAAACTAGGTTGTGACATAAATTACATTCATTAGATATGCTTTTACCACTCTCACTAACATGAAATCCGGAATGGCAGCGGAAGCATCCCTTATATACTTTATGGCCTAAATGATTTGGGTAGACATCCCAGCTAGCATTCATACTAGGGAATATATGTTTGGAGAATTCTTCCTGAATAGCAGAAATACTTCGTGTTACCTTATTATCTTTATTCATTGTAAATTCTGGATGATTCTCCTGATAATATGCAAATATATTAGCAATATGATGCATTGCAGAATCCTGACTTTCATATGGATCCTTTAAAACATCCATTGCTATTTTCTTAATAAAAGGTAAATCCTTAGAAATCTTACCTGAAATTAATGCATTGTCGATAAATTCCATTGGTGTAAGGAAATGATGGGAAGGTCTATTATGACAATCCATACAGTCCATTAGACGTGGAACAGCAGCTTCCAGTTTTTTCTTTTTCAGAGGTTTTATTGTGTCCTGATAAACTATTACTTTTCCAGTTTCGAGATTAGTGTACCTTACCCACTTAATATCTTTCCTATTATCCCTTTTGGGAATGTATTCAATCTTTACATTAGGATTAATGTGCCAATGGATACCTTCGGATAAACCATTTACACTATGCTCACCTCCAATTTTCATTTGAAGAGCGATGTTCCATTCAGTATTCAAGCTGTCAGATAAAAAATGTTTAAAATAGCGGGTTTTATGAGAATAGAATTTCTCTGGCCAGTGACATTTTTCACAAGTTTCTTGAGCTGGTCTTAAATGTTTAATTGGAGTATTAATTGGTCTGGAATAATCGCCTGTTATTACAGCTTTTACTTGTCGCAAGCCTGATAGCTTAGAACGGACGAACCAGTCTGCACCATCGCCCACATGACACTCGGCACATGTAACCTTAGCATGAGATGAATTTTGATATGCAACATACTCTGGCTCCATTACCTGATGACAAAGCAGACCACAAAATTGTACAGATTCAGAGTAATGAAGTGCTTGATAACTCCCAATACCTGATAGAAATATAAAAATAACTGTCCCAAAAGAAAAGACTATAAAGGCATTCCGATACTTAGCCTCATTCATATCAATAACTGGCCAAGACTTACCTGCTAATATGTTGTAACTTTTATTCAATTTTCGCTTGGATATAAACATTCCAATAGGAATGAGCAGCAGACCAATTACTAGAAATACTGGGAATACGATATATATAAATAATCCCAGATACGAAGTCATATCGTCGAAATAATAGGATACTATAGCTAAAAAAGCCATTATTAATAGACTAATAAGAGCAACAACACTACCAGAAAAGGATAGCAAGTTGTAATAAGATTTAGGTAGTTTCATTAGTCAGTAGATTTGATTATCAGAACAATCATATTAGTTTCAATTTACTAAATATAATCGGAGAAAAAAAAATAGACATTACTGTCCACGATTTTCATTTCTGATTTGTATTACTAACTTGCATGCCTATGGAGATAAATTTATTATGCGCCATGATGGCAACTTATTTTATAAATGTACCTTTTGGTTATGTTCGTCAAGGATTTAGAAAACTTTCAGTAAAATGGTTTGTAGCCATTCATTTACCTATTCCTTTTGTTATTTTATTTCGACATTATTTCGATGTAGGTTATGAGATTTATACCTATCCGTTTATGCTATTTGCTTTTTTTATGGGGCAATTTTCTGGAAAGAAAATCCGAATTTATAAAATGAAAAAGAACGATATTAAAGTTTAAAAGCACTTTTTAAAAAATAAACTTTTAAAAAAAATGGCTACCTCTTTCGGGGTAGCCATTTCTTTATCTAACGAGTTAGATTTTATAATCTTTCCTTAATTTTCTTTGTTTCTTCTTCGAAACCTGGTTTTTCCAACAAGGCAAACATATTGCTTTTGTATGCTTCAACACCTGGTTGATCAAATGGATTAACATCAAGAATGTAACCACTAACGCCACATGCAATTTCAAAGAAATATAGCAATTCGCCAATATAGAATTCATTTAACTCAGGAAGTTCAATTCTAATGTTTGGTACACCACCATCAACGTGCGCTAGTTGAGTTCCTAGTTCAGCCATTTTATTTACCTCGTCAACTCTTTTCCCAGCAAGGAAATTAAGTTTATCTAGGTTGCCTTTGTCCTTAGGAATAACGACTTTGTATTTTGTTTTAGCAATTGAAAGAACGGTTTCAAAAATATTACGTTTCCCTTCTTGAATATATTGTCCCATTGAGTGCAAATCGCTTGTTAAATCAACACTAGCTGGGAAAATACCTTTGTTCTCTTTTCCTTCACTCTCGCCATATAATTGTTTCCACCATTCAGCAATATTGTGAAGTTTTGGGTTGTAATTTGCTAGAATTTCGATTTCTTTTCCTTTAGAATAAAGAGCATTTCGAGTTGCAGCATAAAGTAGAGCAGGATTCTCTTCAAAATCTGTTGCTACAGTATATTTTTGCATAGCTTTAGCACCCTCAACCAATTTTGTGATATCGTGACCAGCTACTGCAATTGGAAGTAAGCCAACTGGAGTTAGAACCGAATAACGACCACCAACATTATCAGGAATTACAAAAGTTTTGTAACCTTCTTGATCAGCTAGTGTACGAAGAGCTCCTTTTGATTCGTCAGTAATAGCTACAATTCTTTCTTTAGCTTCTTCTTTTCCTACACCTTCTTCAAGCAATTCCTTTAACAAACGGAATGCAAGAGCAGGTTCGGTTGTTGTACCTGATTTGGAGATCACGCAGATTCCGAACTCGATGTTTTCAAGAATCTCCATTAGCTCATATAAGTAATCTTCGCTAATGTTTTGTCCAGCGTAAATGACCAACGGATTTTCGTTGTCCGCCTGAAGCATATCGAAGTTGTTAGCCAAAGCATCGTTTACAGCTTTTGCTCCTAAATATGAACCGCCAATACCAATTACAACTAGAACTTCAATACGTTCTTTTAAGTGGTTAGCTGTTTCCTGAATATCCTTCAATTCTACAGCAGTTATTTTTGATGGTAGATTCACCCATCCAGTATATTCATTGCCTTTACCTGTTCCTTCATGAAGGGCAGTTAAATGCTTTTCACTTTCTTCTTTGTATTTGAAAATTTCTTCTCGATCTACAAAGTTTAAAGTTTTCTCTACACTTAATTTAATGTGTTCCATGTTCTTGAAATTAAGTTTCTACTCTGTCTAAAGTTTCATCCCCCTCAAAATTCCACAAGGAAGAGTAGATTTATAATAATTAATTTGATGTTTTATCTTAACTCTTCTGTCAATAAAGCAATTTCTATTGCAGGAGATATACGATCATATAGAATATTGTACACAGCCGAAGTGATAGGCATGTGTACCTTATATTTTTCGTTGATTTCTTTAATACATTTTACGGCATAGTAACCTTCAGCAATCATATGCATTTCGAGTTGAGCCGTTTTTACTGAATAGCCTTTCCCAATCATTGTTCCGAATGTTCTGTTACGGCTAAACTGTGAATAACAAGTTACCAAAAGGTCACCTAAGTATGCAGAACTTTTAATATCTCGGGTGATAGGATGAACCGTATCTACAAAGCGCTTAATTTCTTGAATCGCGTTTGAAATTAATACAGATTGGAAATTATCTCCATATCGTAAGCCATGACAGATACCAGCTGCAATTGCGAAAACATTCTTCAAAACAGCAGCATATTCAGTACCATATATATCGTCTGACGTAGTTGTCATGATATAAGCACACTCCATTTTCTCGGCAAGAAATTCAGCTTTTTTATCATCTTGACAAGATATAGTTAGGTATGATAAACGCTCCATGGCTACCTCTTCAGCATGACAAGGACCAGAGATAACACCAATATTATCAGTTGGAACTTGATAAATATGGTGGAAGAAATCTCCAATGATCATATTTTCGTCAGGGACAATACCCTTAATCGCTGAAACGATATATTTATCTTTAAGCTGAACTGTTAGTTTTGATAAGGCATTCTTTAAAAAAGCCGATGGAATGGCGAATATGATAAGATCTGAATCTTCAACAATCTGGTTGATGTCGTTGTAAAATTTGATTTTGCTTATATCGAAGTCAACATCAGTAAGATATCGAGGATTGTGCCCTAATTTTTTAAATTGAGAACTCGTATCGACATTTCTCATATACCAATTGAGCTCTACATTATTTTGCCTAAGGATTTTTGCAATTGCAGTTGCCCAACTTCCTCCACCAATAATGGCTATTTTAGAAGATTCGTTCATGTAATAGTTTTTGGTTCTCAATAGTGTTTTGCTGATGGGTAAGATTCATCGGCAAGAAATTTCAATCTTACAGTCATTTATGACTTTCAAACTTACAAAGAATAAGCTTGTAGATATAGAATCGTTCTTTTTTATAGAACGATTTAATGTAATCGTATGATTAAACCAGTGAAGCCTGAATTAAATTCAAGCTTCAAAGTTTTAATCTTATGTGAAAGATAAATTAAGCTAACCAGCCAGCAACGTCGTCCTGACTTGGGTTTGTTAATCCAAACTTATTTTTCTTATTAATTCCACAAATTTCTTGGTGGAACTTTGTTGCTTTAACCTCTTTGATGGCTGCAACAGTTTGATATCCTGCTTTACGAATAACTTCAACCCATTCCTTAGAAATACCTAAGTCAACAAATTTTTCGTCGCTATCAACTACAGCCTTTTTCTCTGGTCGCATTTGTGGGAAGAACAATACATCTTGAATAGAATGTGAATCTGTCATCAACATAGTTAAACGGTCTATACCGATTCCCATACCCGATGTAGGAGGCATACCATACTCTAGAGCACGAACAAAATCCATATCGATAAACATCGCTTCGTCATCGCCATTAGCACCTAATTTATGTTGCTCTTGGAAACGATCTAACTGATCGATAGGGTCGTTAAGTTCAGAATAAGCATTACAAACTTCCTTACCATTAACCATTAGCTCGAAACGCTCAGTTAATTCAGGATTCTCGCGATGTTTCTTACACAATGGCGACATCTCAACTGGGTAGTCAGTAATGAAAGTTGGTTGAATGTAGTTACCTTCACATTTCTCGCCAAAAATCTCATCAATCAATTTACCCTTCCCAAAAGATTCATCTACTTCAATACCTATTTCAGTACAGAATGCGAGAAGTTCTTCTGTTGATTTTCCTGTAATATCAAATCCTGTAAAGTGTTTGATAGAATCAGTCATTGAAATACGCTTGTAAGGACGTTTGAAGTCAATTTCCTTATCGCCTAATCCAAGTTTGGTTTTACCGTGAAGGTCAAGAGCAACTTTCTCAATCATCTCTTCGGTAAAGTCCATCATCCAGTTGTAGTCTTTATAAGCTACATAAATTTCCATTACAGTAAATTCTGGATTATGAGTACGGTCCATTCCTTCGTTACGGAAGTCTTTTGCAAACTCATAAACACCATCGAAACCACCAACGATCAAACGCTTAAGGTAAAGCTCATTTGCAATACGCATATACAATGGAATATCCAATGCATTGTGATGTGTTTCGAATGGACGAGCAGAAGCTCCACCAGGAATAGCTTGTAAAATTGGCGTCTCAACCTCAAGATAACCTCTGCTATTGAATAGCTCACGCATTGAGTTGATAATCTGAGAACGCTTGATAAATGTATCTTTTACCTTTGGGTTAACAACCAAATCAACGTAACGCTGACGGTAACGTAACTCAGGATCAGTAAAAGCATCGTATATTTTTCCGTCTTTTTCCTTTACGATAGGAAGTGGACGTAATGATTTTGAAAGAACTGTTATTTCAGATGTGTGAACCGAAGTTTCGCCCACCTTTGTTTTAAATACGTATCCCTTAATCCCTACGAAGTCACCGATATCCAAGAGCTTTTTGAAAACTGTGTTGTAAAGAGTTTTATCCTCATCTGGGCAAATATCGTCGCGGCTAATATAAACCTGAATTCGACCATTTGCGTCTTGAAGTTCCATAAAAGAAGCCTTACCCATAATTCGGCGGCTCATGATTCTACCTGCAAGGACTACTTCCTGATAATTATTCTCCTCAGGATCGAAATTCGCAAGAATCTCGTCGCTATACACGTTTACCTTGTACTCGGCAGCAGGGAAAGGATCAATTCCTAAAGCTTGAAGTTCTTTTAAGGAATTTCTTCTAATTACTTCTTGCTCACTAAGTTCTAACGTATTCATCTTTAATCTAATAATGTTAATTTGGATGCAAAGATATAATAATATGTCCAAAATATTAAAAGCAACTGCTTTAGTTAAGAGGAAATCAGCGATTTATTTCTTATAATTGCCGAAAATAAACAGTATTTAGAATCTTTAAAAATAAAGTTTTTTTATCTGTTGGAGGACAGTTGATAATTTTTCTGAATTTCAGTCTTTCTTTTGTCTCAAAAATATAAATTTGCAGTCAGTCTAAAATTTAGACTAAGTTGTTGGAGTTGAGTTTTGAAACAATTAATTGTAGGTTGTGTAAAGATTCTTTTTTTATCGAATTAAATTGAAGTTGTTCTTGATAGATCAATGATTCATTCCGAAAGAGAATGAAGTAAAATATTGAAAAAATGAAGATGAAGAGAAAACCAGATTGGTTAAAAATTCAATTGCCTAAGGGCGATGACTACGCATATGTAAATGGAATTGTTCGTGATCATGGTTTGAATACAATTTGTTCAAGCGGAAAATGTCCTAATGTTGGAGAATGTTGGGGAAATGGTACCGCAACTTTCATGATTCTAGGAAACATCTGTACAAGAGCTTGTAAATTCTGTAACGTAAAAACAGGAAAACCACTTGAAGCTGACTGGAAAGAACCACGACGTTTAGCAAAGTCAATCAAGTTGATGAAGTTGAAGCATGCCGTTATCACTTCAGTAGATCGTGATGACCTTGAAGATGGTGGGTCAGGTATTTGGGCTGAGACTATTAAAGCAATCAGAAAAGACAACCCAACTACAACTCTAGAAGTTCTAATCCCAGATTTTAACGGGAAAGAGGAAGATATTCAGCGAGTAATTGATGAGAAGCCTGAAGTGATTTCTCATAACCTTGAAACTGTTCGACGATTAACTCCAGAGGTTCGTAGCCGTGCTAAGTATGATTTAAGTTTACAGGTTTTAAAGCAAATTGCTGATAATGGTATTGTTGCTAAATCAGGTATCATGCTTGGATTGGGAGAGACTGAAGAAGAAATTTATCAGGTAATGGATGATTTATTGGCAGTGGGAGTTAAGGTAATGACCATCGGACAATATTTACAGCCATCTCGACAACATTTAGCTGTAGAGGAATATATAACACCTGAAGTCTTTAAAAAATACGAAACTGTTGGTTTGGAGAAAGGATTCACATTCTGCGAGAGTACACCTCTTGTTCGATCTTCATATCATGCAGAAAGACACGTAAAGGCTTTAGATCTTAAAGATTTAATTAAGAAATAAGCTACGATTACTGAGTAGTATAAAACAACAAACACAATTTTTTTGAGATGAGTAAAGCAACCGTATTTCGCGATCTGTCTTCAATAGATTATAAAGAAGCTTGGGATTATCAGGAAGAATTATTCGATGAAGTTTTAAAATCGAAGCAAGCTAATTCTGATTTGCCTCCAGAGGAAAAGAAATTGAGTAATAACTATCTTTTATTCTGTGAACATCCTCATGTGTATACTATCGGTAAAAGTGGTAAGGAGCAAAATATGCTGCTTGATATGATTCAGCTACAAGCTAAGAATGCTACTTTTCATAAAATTAACAGAGGTGGTGATATTACCTATCATGGACCTGGACAAATTGTTGGTTATCCTATTCTAAATTTAGAGACTTACGATATGGGAATCAAAAACTACATCGATAATCTTGAGCAGGCAGTTATCAACTGTATTGCCGATTATGGCTTAGAAGGTCATCGACTTGAAGGAGCTACAGGAGTTTGGTTAGATATTGATAAACCTACTGTTCGAAAGATCTGTGCCATAGGTGTTCGCGTAAGTCGATGGGTAAGTATGCACGGTTTTGCCTTTAATGTAAATACCGATTTAGATTACTTTGGATTTATAAATCCATGTGGATTTCAGGACAAAGGTGTCACTTCTTTAAAAAAAGAACTAGGTAAAGAGCTTGATATCGAGGAAGTAAAACATAATTTGAAAAATCATATCGCGAACTTGTTTGATATGACGTTTTAAAATGACTAATTTCCCAATCTAAAGATTGAACTATGGATAAAAGATGGGTAATCAATGAGCCTGGAGATCAGGAAACGATAGAGTCGCTTTCACAGTCACTAGGGGTTGATGAAGTTGTTGCAAATTTGCTTGTGCAAAGAGGGATTCAAACTTTTGAAGAAGCAAAGGCATTTTTTCGACCAAGTCTCGATGATTTGCATGACCCATTTTTAATGAAAGATATGGATAAGGCTGTGACCAGATTGGTGGCAGCCTTAAACAATCAAGAACGAATCATGATCTATGGTGATTATGATGTTGATGGAACGACATCAGTAGCTTTGGTCTACACTTTCCTAAAAAAACATTTCGATTATATAGATTATTACATTCCCGATCGTTATTCGGAAGGATACGGTATTTCTTTAAAGGGAATTGATTTTGCAGCAGATAGTAAAGTAACTCTAGTAATAGCGTTGGACTGTGGTATTAAGGCCATGGAGAAGATTGCTTATGCTAAGGAAAAAGGCGTTGATTTCATCATTTGCGATCATCATACGCCTGATGATGTTTTGCCTGAGGCGGCTGCTGTTTTAGATCCTAAACGTGTCGATTGTGAATACCCTTCAGATTGCCTTTCAGGCTGTGGCGTTGGTTTCAAACTAATGCATGGTTTTAGTCAACAGTTAGAATGGCCTTTCGAGAATTTAATTCCATTACTTGATTTAGTTGCAGTTAGTATCGCATCAGATATTGTTCCTATTGAAGGTGAGAATCGAATTTTAGCTCATTTTGGTCTTATTCAACTGAATAAATATCCACGATTAGGCCTTAAAACCATAATGAATTTGGCAGGAGTTAATAAAGACTTATCTGTTAATGATATTGTTTTCAAGGTTGGTCCGAGAATTAATGCTGCTGGACGAATTCAATCAGGGCGTCATGCAGTTCAGCTTCTTATTGTTGAAGATAAAGATGCTGCTGTATTGATTGGCGATAGCATAAACACGATGAATGAAAATCGTAAAGAGTTAGATCACACTATTACTGATGAGGCCTTAGAGCGCCTAAATAAAGCAGAGAAAACGGGGTATAAGAAAAGTACCGTTTTGTTCGATAGAAATTGGCATAAAGGTGTTATTGGTATTGTCGCTTCTAGAATGATTGAAAGCTATTATCGTCCTACTGTTATTTTAACTGAGTCGAATGGTATGGCAACAGGATCTGCTCGATCGGTAGATGGTTTTGATTTGTATCAAGCGATTTTATCATGCAGTGATTTGTTAGAAAATTTTGGTGGACACATGTATGCTGCTGGACTAACCATGAAGCTTGCAAACGTTGGAGAATTTACGCAGCGATTTGAGGAATACGTTCAAGACAATATTTCTGATGATATGCTAGTGCCTCAAATCAAGATAGATGCTAGAATAAAATTATCTGATATAACACCTAAGTTTTTCCGTCTACTTAAACAATTTGAGCCCTTTGGCCCGAAAAACATGACCCCAGTTTTTATTAGTGAAGAAGTTGTAGATTATGGCTATTCACGACAGGTTGGGAAAAATAAAGAACATCTAAAGTTATCTGTTGTGGATGATATACGAGATGCCAATGTTATGAGTGGTATCGGCTTTCAAATGGGTAAAATGTATCCTAAGATCTCAAATGGAACGCCTTTTAATATTTGCTATTCATTACAAGAAAATGAATACATGGGTAAAGTTGAAACTCAAATAATGATACGAGACTTAAAGCTTTCCTAAATCTTACCAACGAGATATTTTAGTTCAATCTCTTTTTCTTTCTCGATATAAGCAATAATATCTTTCATAAACGTGTGGAACTCAGTTTCGAGTGCCTCATAATTCTCTAAAAGAATATCTATGGCGTAATCTGTCTTATCTGGCAGGCTGGTATGGCGAACCATGATATTTAAAGCTGTTCTCAAACCTTCAATTTCTGCATAGGTTTCCAATCTTCTACTTTGAATTAGAAAGGGAAGAAACATCTTTATTTGCTTTGGAAGAACTAAATAGTTTTTCACCAGTACTTCATGGCAATGAGATACAAATTTCGGCAATGGCTGTTTGTGATACATTTCCCAATTTTTCGCTAAGAAATGATCGTAAATTATATCTGTAATTACACTAGCGTATTTTCTGTAAACCTCTCTAAAATATTGTCCGCTTTGGCTAACTATCGGATGCGTATCTGTATATGAATCGATAGACCGATGAAGAAGAATGCCTTTTTGAATTTCAGACTTGTAGTTTTCGTGTTTTCTTCCTTTCACATAGTCAGCCATAAAGTTACCAACCATTATTTTTTCAGATTCGCCAGAAAGGAAGAGATGTGCTAAGAAATTCATTGAGCCGTTTTTTATATCACATGAAGATAAGCTTTCGAATTTAAGTTTGATAAATCTTAAGCTTATTTAATACTTCAAGTTCCTCAAAATATCAGGAGATATAAAATATCGAATTTAAAATTAAAAGTCAAGTTTTATCTACTTGTTAAGCAACAGTCTTTATGTTAGGGTTTTAAATTTCGTCTTTTTCAATTAAAAGCATAAATTTATAAGGATAGAACATATTAATCTATTTTAAATTAATTGAGTGAGTATTAATTTTTAAAACATGGAGGTTTAGCATGGCGATTAAAAAGGTAATTATCATTGGTGCTGCAGGTCGTGATTTTCACAATTTCAACACCTATTTCAGAAACAATCCTGATTATAAAGTAGTCGCATTTACTGCAGCTCAAATTCCTGACATTGACGGACGAAAGTACCCTGCTGAACTTGCAGGTGGGCTTTATCCTGATGGTATTCTAATTTATGCGGAAGAGGAATTAACACAGCTGATTAAAATGCACGAAATTGATGATTGTGTCTTTTCTTACTCTGATGTTTCGTATCAGAAAGTGATGAATATGAGTGCTATTGTTAATGCTGCTGGAGCTAACTTTAAGTTGTTAGGTCCCAATGATACCATGATTAGAAGTCACAAACCTGTAATTGCTGTAGTAGCAACTCGAACGGGTTGTGGTAAATCACAAACTTCTCGTAAGGTTATTGAAGAGTTGATGGCTAAAGGATTAAGAGTTATTGCAATTCGTCATCCTATGCCTTATGGCGATTTGGTTGCCCAAAAAGTACAACGTTTTGCAACTGTTGACGATTTAAAGAAGCATAAATGTACCATTGAAGAAATGGAAGAATATGAACCACATGTAAGTCGTGGAAATATCATATACGCAGGTGTTGACTATGAGGCTATTATTAGAGCAGCAGAGAACGATCCTTCGGGTTGTGATGTGATTATTTGGGATGGTGGAAATAATGACTTCTCATTTTATAAGCCAGATTTAACAATTACGGTAGCCGATCCTCATCGTCCAGGAGCCGAATTGTCTTACTATCCGGGTGAAGTTAATTTACGTATGGCAGATGTTGTTGTTATCAACAAGATGGATTCTGCATCGCCGGAAGGTATTCAAACGGTAAGAGAGAATATAGCTAAGGTTAATGATAAAGCTATTGTGATAGATGGAGCTTCTCCAATATTGGTTGATAATCCTGAAATTATAAAAGGTAAGCGCGTTCTGATAGTAGAAGATGGACCGACCTTAACTCATGGTGAAATGAAGATAGGAGCTGGAACTGTAGCCGCTCGTAAATTTGGCGCTTGTGAGGAAATTGATGCACGTCCTTATCTAGTTGGAAAACTAAAAGAGACCTACGAAACTTATCCAAATATTGGTAGTATCCTACCTGCTATGGGATATTCCGATCAGCAACTGAAAGATTTGGAAGCAACCATTAATGCTTGCGATTGTGATTCTGTGATTATTGGAACTCCTATAGATTTGAATCGGATTATTAATATTAAGAAGCCAAATACGCGTGTTTATTATGATTTGGAAGAAATAGGTTATCCAAAATTATCTCATATTATCAATCAATTTATAAAGAAACAAGAACTTAGTGGCGAAGCTGTTAATTAAGTTAATGTTTTAGACAAACAAAAAGGGAGTGCAATTGCACTCCCTTTTATTATGTGATTTGTTTAGTCAAAACTACTTGACTTCACTTCCTTTAATCGCCTTTGATTTATCTGGTAGAATTAGATTTAGGAGAACACCTACAACTGAAGCTAAACCAATTCCTGCTAATGAGAAATTACCATATGAAATTTGAGCACCACCAATACCTACTGTAAGTATGATTGAGATGATAACTTGATTTCTAGTTTTACCAAAGTCAGCCTTAGCATCGATAAGAGTTTTGATACCAATACTAGCAATCATACCAAAAAGAAGAAGCATGATTCCACCAAGAACAGCCTGTGGAATTGTTTTTAAGAAAGCACTTACTTTTCCGATAACAGAGAAGCAAATAGCTGTAATAGCAGCAATCCTCAAAATAACTGGGTTCGTAATTTTAGTCAATGCAATTGCACCTGTAACCTCTGAATAAGTTGTATTTGGTGGTCCACCAAAGAATCCTGCAAAAGCAGTAGCAACACCATCACCTAAAATAGTACGATGTAAACCTGGTTTCTTAACGAATTCTTTATTGGCAACTCCGCCAATTGCATACATATCACCAACGTGCTCAATAACTGGAGCAACGGCAACAGGTAGCATATATAGAATAGCTCCCCAAGAAAATTCTGGTCTCACGAATTCTGGTAAAGCAATCCATGCCGCTTCTTGAATAGGAGTGAAATCAACAGCACCTAAAATTATAGAAAGAACATACCCAACGATAATTCCACAGAAAATAGGAATCAGTTTCATTATTCCTTTTGCTAACACTACAATTAAAACTGCAGTGAGTAGTACTACTGAAGCAATGATCCAATTGGTTTTAGCCATATTTACTGCAACAGGAGCGAGTGAAAGACCAATAATCATGATAACAGGTCCAACAACTACGGCAGGGAAAATTTTCTCAATAACTCGAAGTCCCCAAACTTTTATAATACCCGATACAATACCGTAAACAACACCAACTGCAATAAGTCCAGATAGGGTTCCAGCGAAACCATAAAGTTCAGTTGCGGCAACAATAGGTGCAATAAATGCAAAACTACTGCCTAAAAAAACAGGAACCATACCCTTTGTTATCAAATGAAAGATAAGGGTGCCGACTCCTGCTGTGAATAGTGCTACTGCCGGGTCAATGCCGACAAGAAGAGGAACTAGTACTGTTGCTCCAAAAGCAACAAATAAAAACTGTACCCCTAATACGATTTTCTTTGTGGGACTTTGGTAGTCCACATCTGAATTTCCTGATGAGATCATAAAATGGTTTTAATTTTAATATAAACTTGGCAAAGATAGTAAGGAAGGGAAGATTCACAAATATTAATTTTTATTAACCTTACGCTTTTATCGTGTAGATCGTTGTAAGCAATTTTTAGTAGTCCAACGGTCAGTATAATACTGTATATTTTATGATTAGCAATCTGTTAATGCTTGCTTTGTAAATCATACGAAGGGGTCTATTCTTCTATAAATTTTTCTACTTTTGTTATTCGAAATTCGTACACGAGTAAAATCGTATATTTGTACCCAATATAAATTGGGATTTTAATTTTTAATTAACCGATGAAAGTTCACACTGACTTAAATAATTTTTCAGCCATAAATCCAGTTGTCACTATTGGTACATTCGATGGCGTGCATCTTGGGCACAAGAAGGTAATTAAGCGTCTTCAGGAATTGGCTAAGGATGTTAATGGTGAAACAGTCATTTTTACTTTCTATCCACACCCTCGTTTGGTGTTGAATACACATAACGACGAATTACGATTGATTAACACGCTTGAAGAGAAAAAGAAATTACTCGAAGCCGCTGGTGTTGATCATTTGGTGATCTATCCATTTACAAAAGAGTTTTCGAAGCTATCGTATACCGATTTTGTTGAGAAAATTTTAGTGGGGCAGATTGGAATGAAGTCTCTAGTGGTAGGTTACGATCACAAATTTGGATACAAGCGTAAGGGAACATACGAAGACCTAAAAGTTTATGCTGATAAACTCAATTTCAACATTGAACAATTGGAAGTTTTGAATGTAGATGCTATAGACGTTAGCTCAACTAAAATTAGAAAAGCCTTAGCTGAAGGTGATATTCAAACAACGAATAAGTATTTAGGACATCGTTATTTTATTAAAGGTATTGTTGTCGATGGCAAAAAGTTAGGGCATGAAATAGGATTTCCTACTGCGAATATCGATCCTCAAGAGAGTTATAAGTTGGTCCCAAAAGATGGCGTTTATGCTGTTAAAGTTGAGATTGATGATGTGGTATACAATGGAATGCTAAATATTGGGTTCCGTCCAACCGTAAATCATCAAATGGATAATCGTTCTATTGAGGTCAATATTTTTGATTTCGATCAGAATATCTATTACAAGAGCATAAGTATTCATTTTTATAAGCGTATCCGAAACGAGCAAATGTTTAAAGGAATAGATGCTTTGAAAGAACAGCTTGCAAAAGATAAAGAAACTGTCTTGGAATTATTTAAATAGATTTCAATCAAACCCTATTTGTATCTTTTTGGGCAAAACCCTGCGGGTCGGGCTATTCGCACTCGCTCTTTGTCAAAAAAAAAGACAAAGGAGCTCAAACAAAAGCTACTATCCCTTTTGCAAAATACCACCACCATGCCCCAAAGTCTTCTGGAGCCCTGCCAAAGCGCAGTTACAAATCACATAAGTAGAGTAAAACCTTATAAAGTAGGGGGAGAAGTCAAAAAGCTCAGGAAAATCACTCCCAAGTGCAATATAATGTCACGCAAGTGGGGGGAATTGCCTCAAACCGCGGGAAAATGACTCCGGAGTGCAGGAAAACCATTCAAAAGTCGGGGGAACTGCCCAAAAGCCGAGGGAATTGCCCAAAAGGACAGTACGTCAGTAAAAAGTGCGGGGAATGGGTCGAAAGCTGGGGGGATCATGCCAAAATGTCAGAAAGTCAAATGAAATTAACTTTTCGATATAAAAAGCCGCTAGATTTTAATAATCTAGCGGCTTTCTTTTGTTATGGATTTAGAAAATTATTTAACTGTGTTAAGCTTCACTTGTTTCTAATTTTTTAGAATCAACTTTTTCTGTGCTTTTCTCTGTTTCAACATTAATTCTCATACCATAGAATGAACGGTAAACAAAGAATAGACCTATCGCTAAGAAAACAACACCGATATAAGGAGCTACATTGGTTGTCCCTGTTTTGTCTGCTTCTACAATAAGTTCAATTGCAATCTCTGAAGCTAACAGACCAAATAGGGTAGAAAACTTAATTACAGGATTTAGAGCTACTGATGAGGTGTCTTTATACGGATCACCAACAGTATCGCCAATGATTGTGGCATCGTGAAGTGGCGTATTCTTTTCTTTTAAATCAACCTCTACAACTTTTTTAGCATTATCCCATGCACCACCAGCATTAGCCATGTACATAGCTTGGAATAAACCGAAGATTGCAATGGAAATCAGATATGAAACAAAGAAGTTAGGACTAAAGAACGCAAATGCCAAAGTCAAACTTAAGATGACAGCGAAAATATTCCACATACCTGTTTGGGCATATTGAGTACAGATCTTCACAACATTCTTAGAATCTTCTATATCTGCTTCCGATTTGGTAAGGTCGATGTTCTTTTTAATGTACTCAACAGCACGATAAGCACCAGTTGTAACTGCTTGCATTGAAGCACCCGAGAACCAATAGATAACAGCACCACCTGTAATTAAACCAAGCATTACAGCAGGATCGGTAAGTTGAATTTGTAATAAGGATTCTCCATTTGAAAGAATCGTCTTTTTGAGTAATAGAATAATAGCAAAAATCATGGTTGTTGCACCGATCACTGCAGTTCCAATTAATACAGGCTTAGCTGTTGCTTTAAAGGTGTTCCCAGCTGAGTCGTTTTCTTCTAAATTGTGTTTACCAGTTATAAAATTAGGTTCAAAACCAAAATCCTTTTTGATCTCTTCTTTGATATTTGGAATTTTTTGAATTTGAGATAATTCGAAAACAGATTGAGCATTATCGGTTACTGGACCGTAACTGTCAACAGCAATGGTGACTGGTCCCATTCCTAAGAATCCAAAAGCCACCAAGCCAAAGGCAAAAATACCTGGATATTCACCAAACATAGTTAAATCTTGAACGATGTAGAAAGCAGCTGCCATAAGTGCCATCATAACCATTCCTTTCCAGAATGCAGAGAAATTACCAGCTACCATTCCTGATAGGATAGTTAAAGAGGCACCACCTTCGCGTGATGCGGTAACAACTTCTTGTACGTGACGAGATTTAGAGCTGGTAAATGCCTTAGTAAATTCAGGGATAACTGCAGCAGCCAGTGTTCCACAAGAAATAATACTAGATAATTTCCACCATAGACCTTCAGGTAGATCGTTGATTAAAACATAGCTTAATGCATAGGTTACAATGATTGAAATAATAGAAGTAATCCATACCAATGAAGTTAGAGGAGATTCGAAATCAAAATGCTCTTCTTTTGCAAAGCGTATTCTTGCAATGGCTTGATTAATTAGATATGAGAAAACTGAAGTGAAAATCATTAAAACACGCATAGCAAAAATCCAAACGATTAGGGTCGATGCAAACTCTACATTAGGAAGTATGCCAGTTTCACCAAACATTAGGATAATGAATGTGATAAGAGCAACACCTGTTACACCATAAGTCTCAAAACCATCTGCGGTAGGACCAACGCTATCACCAGCATTGTCACCCGTACAGTCAGCAATAACACCTGGGTTACGTGGATCATCTTCGTCAATTTTGAAAACAATTTTCATTAAGTCTGCACCAATATCAGCAATCTTAGTAAAGATTCCACCAGCAATTCTTAAGGCAGCTGCCCCTAAAGATTCACCAATTGCAAAACCAATAAAGCAAGCTCCAGCACTTTCGCCTGGAATAAAAAGAAGGATGGAAATCATCATAATCAGCTCAACGCAGATTAAAAGAAGACCTACGCTCATTCCTGCTTGTAAAGGAATAGACATGACATCGAAAGGTAGTTTTTTAAGAGCTGCAAATGAGGTTCTACTGTTAGCATACGTATTAATACGAATACCAAACCAAGCAACACCATAAGAACCTAAGATACCAAGTATTGTCCAGAGTAGGATTAGCATGGTTTTAGGGACTGACATATGAGCCAGAGCAAGGAAATAATATGAAATGGCAACGCCGATAATGGCAAACAAGATAATTAGGAATTTACCTTGTTGTAATAAATAGGTTTTACAGGTCTCATAAATGATGTTAGAAACCTTTGCCATGGAATGGTGAACAGGTAATTTCTTGATTCTGTTGAATTGAACCATTCCAAATAATAGACCCAATACGATAACAACAATACCATAAAGAAGTAGGTCCCATCCATTAATTCCTCCAAGTCCATCAAATACTGATTGCTTTAGGCTTGGAACAATCAGATCTGCTTCACTAGCAAAACTGTTGATTGGTGCCAGAAGAAGGGCCAATACAGGTAGTAATAATACTTTTTTCATAGGTTTTCAGTTAGGTTTTTTTTTGAGTAGCGACTGAAAATATGCATTATTACTAAACCGAACAAGACGATTTTGTTAAAGTTATGGCAACTAGAAAATTTCGAAGATTTGTCTAGTATCTCAATTTTTATATCTTTAGTATGTGAAGATTAGTTCTTTACTTAATGGGCTTTTTTGAACCTTCCTTTTGGTATCTATCTTTAGCTGTTCTGAATAATAAGATTTCAATCTTAAAAAGATATAGTAGCCTTATAGAAATGGGAATTAAGGAATATTAAAAGTAAGCGGGAGTTTTTAATTGCGAACTCTTATTGTTGCGTGATTGCCTTCTGATTGACTAGATGTCTTATATTGTTTTAAATTGAAACGAGCCACCGAGTTATTGAAAGGTTGTCCGTCTTGCTGGATGTTGAATTTACTTTCGCAAATTGGGCATTCTGCAAAACTTCCATCAAGTTCTACATGTTCTGCAGCTTCTACATCATAAGTGCAAGTGGCATCGAATGCAGCAAAGCCTTCATTCAATCTAACTATAATAATACCATGATTTTTATAACCTGCTGATGAAGTTATAATATCATCTTCATCAAGATAAATACTACTACCTACAGCTCCTAGCTTGTTCTCATTATCAAGATATTCAAATTCTACACGCGTATATGGGACTATTTTATCAAGATTGGTATCCTTACTACAAGAAGAAAAACCTATCAATGTAAATAGGAATAGAAAAAAATAATGTAAATTTGATTGTCTTGATTTCATAAATATTGTTTTTTGGAACGGGTCTAAATTTAAGAATTAATAATTCAACTATGGACGGTGATTGGGGAAATATACTCTATTTCGTATTAATGGCTTTGTTTGTTATATTCGGCGCTCTTAAAAAGAAAAAGCCAGTAAACAACCCGCAAGCAAATTCAGATATCCAATCGGAGGGTGAAATGCCATCTAGCGTAGAGAATATTTTTAATTCTTTATTGGGAGGAGATGCTTTCCAAGATCAGCAAGTACATCCTTATCAGGTAATACAAGAAGAAATTGTAGAGGAGGAGATTGTGGATTTACCAAGGAAGGAAATGAAAATAGAATCAGTAAAATACAGTTCTCCAATATTAATGGAGGTTGATGAGGCAGAGGATGGTGATAATATTGAATTTGACTGGAAGCAGGCCATTATATCCAAGGAAATTTTAGATAGAAAGTACATCTAATTAAGTTTTTTAGTACTTTTATATCAATGCTAATTCATTAGAGTATAGGTGCATTTAGTTTAAATGTATATATTTGCACCTGAAAGAGTTCCGCAGTGGTGGGATTCTTTTTGTTTTTATATCAAGTGAGCAATAAATTAATTGTTTGGTATAATAAAAAAAAGAAAATCAAATAAACGATAGAAAATAATAGGAGGATTTATGTCTAAATATTCATACATAACCGAAGAAGGTTTTAAAAAATTAAAAGCAGAATTGGAGCATCTGCAAACAGTTGAGCGTCCAGAGATTTCAAGACAAATTGGAGAGGCAATTGATAAGGGAGACTTATCGGAGAATGCTGAATACGATGCTGCCAAAGAGGCACAAGGATTACTTGAGGCTAAGATTTCACGAATTAAAGGGATTGTAGTTAATAGTCGTATTATTGATGAGACTAAAATTGATACTTCAAAAGTTCAGATGTTGAATAAAGTAACGATTAAGAACACTAAGAATGGTGCTATTATGACTTATACACTGGTATCTGAGACTGAGGCAGACTTAAAGCAAGGGAAATTGTCTATTAACACACCTATTGCTAAAGGATTAGTAGGCAAAGTTGTTGGTGACCTTGTAGAGATTACTGTTCCTAATGGTATTATTCCATTTGAGATTATCGATATATCGATGTAATTTGTAATCGATTAAGGATTAAATAAAAATAGAGCTATGTCAACACTATTCACAAAGATCGTAAATGGCGAAATTCCTTGCCATAAGATTGCAGAAGACGATAAGTATTTTGCTTTTTTAGATATTAGCCCTTTAGCTATGGGACACACGCTTGTGATTCCGAAGGTAGAAGTGGATTACATATTCGATTTGGAAGATGAAGTTTTAGCTGGATTGAATCTTTTTGCTAAACGTGTGGCAAAAGCTGTTGAGAAATCAGTTGAATGCAAGCGAATTGGTGTTGCTGTTATAGGACTTGAAGTGCCTCATACGCATATCCACTTAGTTCCTTTGAATGCAATTGGAGACTTGAATTTCTCTAATACAAAATTGAATCCAGCGCAAGAAGACTTAGCTGAAATTGCAGCAAGAATTCGTGAGAACTTAGAGTAAAGATTCAATTTGATTCAAGATATTTGTAGCCGCCATTGTGCGGCTATTTTTTTGCCCAGCACCTAATGTTACTTAACCTTATCGGGATTTTGTTTGACAAAGTCGGCCCAAGAGCTTGTCTTTTTCGAACCTAATAAAGGATTCGCTTGAAAGAAGTGGCAAAGAGCGATTGCTATAGCATCGGTTTCATCAGAATTGGTAGGGAAATTTGGTATATTAAAGTAGCGTTCCATAATGGTTGCCATTTGTTCTTTTGATGCTGTACCGGTTCCAGTGACGGCTAATTTTATTTTTTTTGGAGCATATTCTGTAATTGGAATATCACGTTGTAAGGCAGCTGCAATACAAACGCCTTGTGCACGTCCCAATTTTAACATAGATTGCACATTCTTACCAAAAAATTGTGATTCAATTGCTAGCTCATCGGGTTGATACTCATCAATGACTTGAAGGGTTCGTCTGAAAATACGTTGTAATTTTAGATAGGGGTCACCCAGTTTTTTTAGATCTAATATACCAGAAACTAGTATCACGGGCTTTTTTCCAACGACTTTAAGCAAGGCATAACCCATACAATTTGTTCCGGGGTCAATACCCATTATAATTCTATCGTTGCTCAAACCTATCGTTTTTTAGTTGTGATTTTTTGAAGAAGTATGCCAGTCACAATAACCGAAAGGCCTACCCAAGTGCTAAGATATATAGATTCGCCGATAATTAAATGAAGTAGGAGAAGGGAAATGAAAGGACTCAGAAATACTAAGTTCCCAATTTTATCCGTACTACTTGAAAGTTTCATTGCTCTTAGCCAAAATATATAAGCTACACCACATTCGATCAGGCCAATATAAATAGCAGCAGCTAGGCTATTGAAATCTGGAAGGTTTATTTTACCGAAGAATGCTAATGTAACTAAGCTATAAATAGCTCCGAAAACAAAGTTGAGAAAAAGTTTGTGAGTAGCCTGACGTTCATCTTTTGTATTAAAAATCCAAAATAAAGACCAGACGATAGAGCTCCCAAGAGCTAATATGATACCCCAAGTATTGGGAGATTGAATGCTCGTAAATGAACCCTTGTTTGCAATGACGATAACACCAATAAAGCTGAGTAGAATACAAGCAATGCTTTTCATTCCAATTTTTTGTTTAAGAATTGGAATCGAGAGAAGTACAAGAGTTATGGGCCAAATATAATTTAAGCTAAGAGCTAATTGAGCCGACAATAAAGAGTAGGCTTTTAATAGTATAAGGTAATAAAGGAATGGGTTGAGAAAGCCTAATAATGCAGAATGAAGTACATCAGATTTGGGTGTACTCCAGATTACTTTTAACTCGCCATTAAAAAGAAGTATTGTCGTAAAGAAGATCATAGCGATTGCAGATGAAATACCTAATAGGTGGAGGTAATCCATTCCATTAAGGGCAATTTTAAATGCTGTTGCAACGGTCGACCATAATAAAATTGCAGCTAGTGCAAAGATATAGGCTTGGCTTTGTTTCTTCAAAATTTCAGTTCTGAATTAAAATATGATCTAATGTATGTAACCTAGTGATTTACGTTATGCTCAAACATAGTTGATGAAAAAGTCATGATATTCGTTTGATATTTAGCAACAAAAATAGCTTTACACCTTGGCTCAAAATCTTGGCGATATTTGTTAAGCTGGGATTCATTTTTGAAGAATAGTTGTAAAGAATAGGTCTGGCTACCATCCTCTTGCTGCACCATTACTTTGCAAAAATAGTTTTGTGTAAAAGTTCCAGTTTCCTTAATTAATGGGACGAATTTTTCTTTCATCCATTTACAAAAATCCTGTTCAATTGTGCTGTGTAGAATATAACTGGTGTTGTAAATAATCATTGTAAGTTGATTTATATAATCTGAAATTAGTTGATGTTTTTATTCCTGATGTTTGAATACTTCTCTCGTGCCTCAACGGAATAAATGCTTTCGGGGTAATCTACAATTATTTTTTTATAGTTGGAACTACTCTCACTTATTCTATTTTGAAGTTCGAAAAGCAAGGCTTGTTTGTAAAGAGCTTTTGCTGCTAAATTTTCGTAAGGATGTTCTTTTATAATGATTCCCAATGCGTCTATAGCTTCTGTGTAGAGTTGTTGCGAGTTGTGTATTTCATATAGTCTGTAATGTACTTCATCGCATAAGGTGTGCCCTGGAAAAGCTTCAAAGAAATCATTTAGCTTGATCTTAGCAGAATCAGTTTTATTCTGGAAGATTAGGAAATCAGCTTCAGCAAAATATTTCATCGCCGAATATGTCGAATCAAGCGTTGTGTTGTCAGTAATTAATTGAGATAAATCTAAGGCATCGTTAGCAATAAGCTTTGATGTACTTCCTTTTAAAGCATCTAATTGAGCTTTCGCCCAATCAAATTCACCTAAATAATAGGATACTCTGGCTTTTCTCAATTTTGCTTCGTATCCGATAGGGTTGTTTTTGTTTCTCTGTTCAATTTGTGAATAAAGTAGGATGGCATCCCACTTCTTATTATCAAGTAAATTGATGTCAGCTAGTTCTAATTTGATGCTAGCCTTATCGCTATGTCTGATGTTTCGATTAACTAAAGCTGTTTGAAGTTGAGTTTTAGCCCCATTAATTTTTTCTAGTTTAAAAGCACTTAAGTGGGCATATCGAATCAATGTTTTAATTGATTGATTCATGTTCTTTAAGTTCCCAAAATAGTCCGAGTAGTCTTTATGAAGAATTTCCCAGTCTTCAAGTTTGGTATCAAACTTTGCTTCAAGAGACAGGTGTTTGCTTTCTAAATTCCCTATTAGTGCAATGCTGTAATGTTTCGATTTACTGCCTCTTTCAACGACTAGTTTATAGCACTTTTGGGCTATAATGTAATCCTTATTGATGTTAGCAGTTTTAGCAAGTTGCATTAATTTCTCACCATCATTATTTTTGATGAGATCTATCGATTGAGCAAGGGAAAAGGCAAGCTCAAATTGCTTTTTCTGAGTATAATACCACAAGAGTAGTTCTTTGTATACTAAATTGTTCTTGCTTGTTTGAACTTGTGAAAGTAATCTCGACTTCAGTATTTGATTTAAGTCTGAATTAATATTTTGAGAAAGAGCTGATTGTAATTGTCCCTGAATCTGTTTAAGTTTTTCGGGAGTTACAGACAAAGCCATCATGTACTCATCAGTCATTAATTTGAAATTGCGTTGAGACATAAAGATGTTAGCAATCTCGAAATGGAATATATGATCTTGTTTTAAAGCTATGCGGCCTTTTTTAAACGTATTTATGGCAAGATCATATTCGCCTTTAGCTCTTAAAGCATTGGCAACAGTGATGAATTCACGCTTATTTGGAATAATATTGGAAATGGTTTTGTTGTATTGTTTGCTGGCTTTATCTACATCACCCGATATTTTGTAAATATGTCCTAGCTCTACCTGAAAGAGTCTGTCATTGGGATGTCTGCGGATTTCCTTTTTTACTGATTTTTCAGCTTTTGTGTAATCTTCAAGTTTTAATAAACAGGTAATGTAATAGGTGAAGTAAGTTTTCGATTTGGTTGTTTGATAAAGTTCATTGAAAATGCTTGAAGCAGCTTCGAATTCTTTATCCCTGAAGTATCTATAGGCTAATTGACTATTTCTTTCCTGCGCAAACGACAAGGAAGGAATAACTAAAAACAGAATTAGCAGATATAAGAAATACTTCTTCAAAAGATGGAATTAAGTTGAGTGATACTAAGTGCTTTTAAAACTTACTCTATCAAAAATATAAAAACCCGAGAGAAATCCCTCGGGTTTTGAATAGGTATATCAAATTCAATTGCTTGAATAGGTTTTTAGTCGATCATATCGAATCCTGTGTAAGGGATTAAAACCTCAGGAACTCTGATACCTTCAGCACATTGATTGTTTTCCAATAGAGCAGCTACCATTCGAGGTAAAGCCAAGGCACTACCATTTAATGTGTGAGCTAATTGGGTTTTCTTCTCATTCTTCTCTTTAAAACGTAGTTTTAAGCGGTTTGCTTGGTACGATTCGAAGTTTGAAACAGAGCTAACCTCAAGCCATTTGTCTTGACCTGCTGAGTAAACTTCGAAATCGAATGTTAAGGCAGCAGTAAAACTTGTGTCGCCACCACATAAACGTAGTAAGCGGTATGGTAATTCTAATTTCTTTATTAAGCTTTCAACATGAGCAACCATTACGTCTAAAGCTTCGTATGATTTGTCAGGATGCTGTAATTGAACAATCTCAACCTTATCAAATTGGTGTAGACGATTTAAACCACGAACATCACTACCATAAGAACCAGCCTCACGACGGAAACAAGCTGAGTAAGCCGTGTTTTTAATAGGGAAATCTTCAGCTTTCAAAATTACATCACGGTAGATGTTTGTAACTGGAACCTCAGCCGTAGGAATCAAATACAAGTTATCTTCTGTTGCATGATACATTTGTCCATCCTTATCAGGAAGTTGTCCTGTGCCATAAGCAGAAGCTTCATTTACCAATAAAGGAGGAATGACTTCTTCGTATCCAGCTTTGCGATTCTCATCAAGAAAAAAGTTGATTAGGGCTCTTTGGAAAGTTGCCCCTTTACCTCTGTATAGAGGAAAACCAGCTCCTGTGATTTTATTTCCTAGCTCAAAATCGATGATGTTATATTTCTTAGCTAACTCCCAATGAGGAATTGCTCCTTCGTACAAGTTAGGCATTTCACCTTCGGTTCTTTCAATCACATTATCTTCTTCACTTTTACCTGCAGGTACCGATGGGTGAGGAATATTAGGTATTTTAAGAAGTAAGTCATTCAATTGAGATATAGCATCGTTCATTTCAGTGTTCAACTCCGAAATGGATTCTTTTAACTCTCCAGTTTTAGCTTTAGCAGCATTTGCTTCACTAGCTTTTCCTGATTTAAATAGCATTCCAATTTCTTTCGAAAGGCTATTCATCTCAGCTTGAGTATTGTCTAGTTTAGCTTGAGTGGATTTTCTTTTCTCATCCAACTCAATAACTTGATCGATTATTTGAGTCGCATCGAAATTCTTTATGCTCAAAGCCTTAATGGCTTCTTCTTTATTCTCCTGTAAGTATTTTAGACTTAGCATGTGATATCTATTGAAGATGATTATTCTTGAATCATATGGAACTCGTAATGAGTGCCTAGAAACTTTTTACTAACGAATGGTAAAAATAAAAAAAATCTCCTGTCTTTACATGAAATAAAGAGAGGAGATTTAAATATTTTAATGCTAAATTATTTATTCAGCAAGAGGCTCAATAGAAACGTATGATCTGTCGTTTCTTTTCTTTTTGAAAACCACTGTACCAGCAACTAATGCAAATAAAGTGTGATCCTTACCACAACCAACGTGCTCGCCAGGATTGTGCTTTGTTCCTCTTTGACGAACAATAATGCTACCAGCTTTGGCAGCTTGTCCACCGTAAATTTTTACGCCTAATCGCTTACTTTCGGATTCTCTACCGTTTCGTGAACTACCGGCTCCTTTTTTATGTGCCATTTTTAGATATTTTTAAGGATTAAGCAAAGATTTCTTGAATCTGAATGTGTGATAAGTTCTGACGGTGACCGTTCAGCTTTCTGTATCCTTTTCTTCTTTTCTTCTTGAATACTTTTACCTTATCAGCTCTCAAATGAGAGATTACTGTTGCGCTTACTTTAGCACCTTCAATAGTTGGAGCTCCAACTACTACTTCACCATCTGTGTCTAACAAAAGAACTTTGGCGAATTCTACTTGTCCACCTTCTTCAGTTTGAAGTCTGTGAACAAAAATCTTTTGGTCTTTCTCAACTTTGAATTGCTGACCAGCGATTTCTACAATTGCGTACATTATTCTACAATTTTCGGTTTATTCCTGAAGGTGGGTGTTTTAATACATTTAAAGCAACCTCTTTTCGAACCTCCAAAGGATATGATTTCGGACTGCAAAAATAGAAAACAATAATTGATATACAAAGTTTTAAAGGAAAAAACATTGAGTGTATGATTAAGCTTAAATTAAAATGATTCAGATGCTTATCATTAATTCAGTATTTAAATGAAAGGATGATGTTTCATCTGATTTTGTGATAACATTTTAAGGTAAAAAGGATGGCCAATTGAGTTTAAGTTTTAATTTAGTAAATTGCTACATGCATTAAGTATGAGTTGAGCTTTTTAGATAGAAGTGAAAAACATATATGTTGATCTTTTAAAGAGGGAATTGAGAGAATAAGCTAGCTTAACTACTTATGCAGAACTAAAAACAATTTATATATTTATTAATATAATTGGGTGGATTCATAACTTTAATGAGTTTTATAAGATTCGTTTAGTTGAATTCTTTTGTTTATTTTCAGGATATATTGATTTGTTGATTGAATATGTATTGAAATTAGGAATTACACATGGGGAAAGTCAAATTAAATATACTTGGGTTATCGTACAGCCAAACTCAAACTGGTGCTTATGCACTTGTTCTAGCCGAGGAGGATGGTGATAGACGAATTCCAATTATTATAGGTGGGGTAGAAGCTCAAGCTATAGCTATTCAATTAGAAGAGTTAGAACCACCTCGTCCTTTAACACATGATTTATTTAAAAGTTTCGCGGTTGCCTTTTCAATTAATATTGTTGAAGTAAATATTTATCGATTACATGAAGGTATTTTCTATTCTGAATTGATTTGTGAAGGTGGTAATAATAGAGTTAGAATTGATTCTAGAACTTCAGATGCTGTTGCAATAGCTCTTCGATTTAAATGCCCAATTTTCACAAGCGAAGAAATTATTGAGAAGGCTGGCATTACTCTAACTATTGAAGGGGAGTCTGATGATTCAAAAATTGCACCAGTAAAGGATGTTAAATCATCACCAGAATATCAAAAATCTAACCCTTTTGAGGGCTACTCTAAGTCACAGCTTCAGGAAATGCTTGATACTGCGATTGGAAATGAAGATTACGAAAAAGCCTCACATATACGAGATGAATTGAATAGGAGATAAGGCAATACGTATCTCCATGCAGAAAAACGCCTGAAAGATAGAACTGGTCAAGTTCTATTTTTCAGGCTTTTTTTAGTTAGTCGGTAAAGAATCTTATTATAATACGAATTGTATTATTTAATGATTAATTTGATCAATTGCTTTAGGATCGTGCTTATGTTTGAAGAATATCGCAAAGAAAATTGCTATTACTAGAGAGTAAATTGCGAATGTATTCCAGATGTCCATCCATATGAAATCACCTTTATTACTAGTGAAGAATTCTCCAATAATGATTCCACTTAACCAAGATCCAAGAATTGCACCAAATCCATTAGTCATCATCATGAATAAACCTTGAGCACTTGATCGTATACTTGGATCGCACTGCGTCTCAACAAAAAGAGAACCTGAGATGTTGAAGAAATCAAAAGCCATTCCATAAATAATACATGATAGAATAATCATCCAAAGTCCTCCTGATGGGTCACCATAAGCAAATAAGGCGAATCTTAATACCCAAGCAACCATACTTATTATCATAACTTTCTTAATTCCATATTTCTTTAAGAAGTAAGGAATAGCAAGAATAAATAGAGTTTCAGATATTTGAGATATAGACATGATTATTGTTGAATATTCTACAACAAAAGAATCTGCATACTCAGGGATTTTTTCAAAGTCTGATAAAAATCTATCTCCATACATGTTTGTTAGCTGTAATGCTGCTCCTAAAAACATTGAGAACACGAAGAATAAAGCCATCTTATAATTCTTGAACAACTTAAATGCGTTCAAGCCTAAGGTTTCGACAAGTGAGCCATTTTTTTGCCCTTTGTTTTGTGGTTTACAAGCAGGCATGGTAAATGAATATGCCGCTAAAAGGAATGAAGCAATGGCGCCAATATAAAATTGATTTTCCGTAGCTTTTGATCCTGTTAGATTAGTCACCCACATGGCTGCAATAAAACCAATAGTTCCCCAAACTCGAATAGGAGGGAAGACCTTAATTACATCGTAATTTTGATTTTTTAGAATCGTGTATGAAATAGAATTCATTAGAGCAATGGTTGGCATATAACAAATCATAGCCAATAAAATTACAGTAATAAATAATGTTGGATCATCAACTTGAGGGAGATAAAGTAATGCTACGCCTCCTAATAGATGAAGAATACCATATAATTTTTCAGCA